>ERZ779695.26-NODE-26-length-92037-cov-4.14547_pt1 | contig 92037 bp, 77 predicted proteins | sample MGYA00511100_ERZ779695 | MGnify/ENA primary metagenome ERZ779695 (study PRJEB29588, sample SAMEA2163351) | human gut metagenome | biome: human gut; feature: human-associated habitat; material: faeces | place: Denmark | collected 2008/2010 ...
TGGGGGGGGGGATTCAACATTAGTTATTGGTAGTGGTGATAAAGACGGTGCTCCTTACGTAAACGGTTATAGATTTATTAATGATAGGAATAGTAATACTTATTTAATTATCTCTTGTTGGGATAATGATTTAGGTGATAATGTTCCTGTTTTATTATTTTATTTTCCAACTAATAGTCCAAGTAAGTATTCTGATACAATAACTTATCACGTTTTAACAAGTGCTGAAGTTGAGGATCTGTATATTGAATTAAATGGGAGTTTTAATGCAACATCTGATGACCAAGTTGTTGCAGCTATTGAGTATTTGGCTTTAGATTGGTTTAAAATATTTAATAGATATAATAATAATCCTCCTGCGCCAAGGATTGTAACATCTAGTAGTGGTAGTGAATATATCACTTGGTATGTTTATCCTGCAATTTTTAATAACAAATGGGTTATTGGTTATGCTTTGGAATGTATTATTGAAGGTGGTGCTGGTAGTACATATCAACATTTGATGGTTCAAGGTAATAACATTGTTGAGTTTGATTATCCAGATAATGTTATTGTTGATAGATTACGTAATGGAGTTTGGTATAAAAAAGCTCTTTAATCTCTAATTATTATTAGAGATTAAACTATTATACAAATTCATTTAATTTATAATAATTTTAGAGAAATGACAATTGCACAAATTAAAGCCTTGTTTCAAACTGGGAAAATTCCTACACAAGCTGATTTTGAAAATTTGATAAATAAAATTCCAAATAGTGATTCTATGGGGGGACAATACATTAAATCTTACTAACCCCAGTAATCCTAATGTACTTGGTTATAGATTTGTTACTATTGGTGATGAAGCATCTTATTTATTTATAGGTTTTTATGATGCAGCTAATGCTACATATTTACCTTATATAATTGTACATTGTAATACCGGTTCACCTTCTGAATTTGGTAATACTCCACCTGTTAAATATACTATTCTTACATCTGAAATGATGACAGAAATGTTATTACAAGGTGGTGAATTATATTCAGCTAATGATGAAGCACTTGTAGGAGCAATTCCCTCAAATGCTAAGTGGAATTGGGTTGGCTGGTATCATTTATCTAATACACATCGAGTTATTAAAAATGACCTTGTAGAAGAACACTTTTTTATAACAACTGATGGTTCTACAAGAGCTTATTTTAAAATAATTTATGCTACTGAAAATGATATATTCCCTATTGTTTCTGAAGCTATTAGAATAGGAGTATCGCGTGGTGCTGTAACTACATATAATTACATTCTTACTTCTATTGCAAATATGAATGCTTATAAAGAAGAATTAAATGCTATTTTAAATTCAGCAGATTTAGGAACTACACAACTGTTGAATTTTATTAATAAATATATGAGAGATATTAATGTTAAAAATTAAAAGTTAAATTGAGTTTGACTTTTAGTTGTTATAAATAATCTATTTAATCTTAAATCAAGTACGAATTATGATAAATTTATTAATAACATAAAAATATTCAATTATATTATGGCAACTAAAAGTCAGCTTAAACAATATTTTGAAACAGGTAAAATACCTACACAAGCTCAATTCGGTAATCTTATAGATTCTATATTTAATATTATTGGTTCACCTGATGGTAGTTTAAATATAAATGGTGATGAAAATAACATTAAACTTTCTATAAAGAATTATAGAAGTTTACATGGTGTATATATGTCTCAATCATCTGTTAGTCTTCATTTATTTTTTAATAATGATATTAAAAATGGTACAAAACCAGTTCCAATATTTATCCTATTTAGTATTGTAGATAATTTAACTAATTCTGTAGGTGCTGATGTTAAGTATGCTGTTCCGAATGCCACCTTACTTAAAAGTATGACAGATGATAAGTTGGATTATCTCACTGCAGATTTGGATATTATCATTCGAAGATTTACTGGTCTTAAAATTAAATATTATGATTTAGTACCTAAAAAAGAAGTAAAGAAACCTTCCATTGTAACAATTATGTATGTTGATTCTAATGATACCAATTATGTATATAATTGCATTATGGGTATACATACTGATTTTATAGTACCAATTTGTATTCATAGTCTTGTTAAACTAAGAGATGTTGAAAATAATGATTATTCAGGTGCTATGACTATTTTACAAAAAACTGTTTATAATAATATGACAGTAGAATCTGAATGGGAAAAGATAATGAATTTACAAGGTTATGAAGATGGTTTAGTTATTGATAATAGCGGAGTTGTTGAAAATTTTATGGATACTATACATGCTAATTGTTATAAACAAATTCAATTAAAATAAAATCATGATTAAAGTCTATTGTAAATTCTTACCGTTCAAAGGGTATTTATGTATGACGATATTATGGTGGTTAATCATACGAAATGAATATAAAGATAAAATTACTGAAACTGTTGAACGACATGAAACTGTTCATAGTTATCAGCAAATTACTCTTTTTATTACAAGTTTGTTGATTAGTATTATATTAAGTCTTACTACAAGTTATTCTTGGTGGGCTTTGCTTGCTATTCCAATATTTCCTTTATTAGCTTATGTTATTAGTTGGATAATTGAAATTATATTACCTCCTTATAATCGAGCTTATAAAGATATTTGTTTTGAAGGTGAAGCAAGAAGTTTAGAATCTGATAAAGATTTTAGAAAGAAATTGTTTCCTTTTAGTTTCTTAAAATATATTCCAAATAAGAAATATGGGGGTCGATAATATTAAAGAGTAATAAATGGAACAACTCGTAGGATATTTCGTTGAGTTATTCAGTACTCATTTCGATTTATCATTTATGCTTTGTGTGAATGTTTTAACGTATATACTTATTAAAGCAATAGATGATATTAATGGTGATAAATCTGTTGGTACATGGACTAAACGACTGGTTATGTTAATTAGTTGTTTTGCTATTGCCGCAGGATATGTAGCAGGTGGATATGAGAATACTACAATTCTTATTAATTCTGCTATTCTTGCACCAGTTGCTTGGAGTTGGATATTCAAACCTATTCTAAAAAAGATTGGTGCTGATTATAAACAAAATCATTAATTAATTAAGATGATTACTACTATAGCATGTGGTGGGAAGAAAGGTGGTAAAAAGACCACTGGTAAGAAAGTAAAGAAATAAATTGTTAGTAATATAACAATTTATATTGTTAAAGATTGAATTGAAATGGTGAGAGGTGTTACTAATGTAGCACCTCTTTTTTATAGTGAATATGGTGGGAAATCGACTATTTTAACGTATATTTGTTAGTAGCCCAATATAATATACCTATTAATATTAATCCTCTTATACGCCTATCTATGTTCGATTATACAGCTATTATAGTAGCTATAATAACATCCATAAGTACGATTGCTGGTATTTATCTAAAAGAATGGTTATTTCCTAAACGTAAAGAACAAAAACTTACTATTGAAAAAAGTAATTGTTATATAGAACTTGATAAGATATGTGCTTCTATTCGAGATACTATTCACGCTAATGCTGTTTATATTGCTTATTTTCATAATGGCGGTCATTTCATTAATGGTGTAGAAATGGATAAATACACTGTTGTTGGTGAAGATTATGATTGTTGTGTAGTATCTTATAAGAAATCTTTTAAGGATGTTCTTGTTAATAATTTTCCTTATTTATTTCATAATCTTCTTGTTAGAAATCGTAATTATTGTAATGATGTTAGTAAATATAAGTTTCAAGATAGATGTTATAAAGATGAACTTGAAAGTAGAGGTATGAAGTCTGCTTATACTTTTCTTATTAAAGACCCTATTAAAGAAACACCTATTGGTTTTATTTCTCTTGAATATAATATCGTAGAAGGATTTAATCCTGATGATGAAAAATATATTTGGAAAAAACAAAATACTATTGCTAATCTTTTGAATCTAAATAAGTAAGATATGGGAACACTTAATCAATATGCAGCTCGTATTGCAAACATGGTTAATCAACCTAATAATCACGAACTTAAAGAACGTGTTAAGGATATGATTAAAACTATGTTTGCAAATCGTATCCGACAAAGCGTTGAGAAAAATGGAATAGATGATATTCTTAAACTTACCTTTATTGCTCCTGTTGAAGAGTTGAAATATAGTGATATTCTTCCTACTGAATATCGAGTTGCTAATAAAATTAGATTGTTAGGAACAAAGTACAAAGTTCCTACACCAGTGCGCATACAAAGTGATGCGCCTTTTGCGTTTGTAGGTGATACTGTTGGTAATGGATATATGTATGAGAGTTCTATTACATCTCTTAAACTACGTCAAAGTGGGCGTCCAACCTGCTCTCCCACCGGGTATCCACGAGCTTATATTATATTAAACGGTCATATAATTATTGCTGAAAAAGTTGGTACAAAAGATATTGATGATAGACGACCAATTAATGAAGTAATGATTACAGGTATATTTGAAAATCCTGATGAAGTTCTTTCATTCTTTAAGAATGAAGATGGTCAAGATATTGAATTACCTTTACCTAATGATATGCTTGAAGGTATAATTCAAGAAATACTTAAAACTGAATTTGGTATTTATCCTCAAGATTTGGATATTAAAACAAATAATAATAATCCTACTATTGCTCAACGTGGTAATGGTCAAGATTAACATCATGTTTCTATCATTATGGTTGATAACGAATATTATTGGAGAGATTTCGTTAAAGAAGTTCAAATACAACTTAATTCTTTAATTAAACAATTACATCTTGCTTATGAACGACGCAATGATTGTATTTATAATATCAAAGATAATCTTGCTAAATATCAAGAAGCCGGTGTTGATGTTTCAGTAGTATTCGATATTGATAATCGTAGTAAGATTTATTTTAATAAGAAACAAGATACTCTACTTGGTACTAAACTAATGAGTTATATTCGTAGTTATAATTACTTAGTTTATGAACGTCTTGATAAACTCGATGATGATATAGAAACTCTTGCTGCTCTTAAAGAATTACCTTCTGAAATGTATACTTATATGCAAGATGAAGTTAATAATGAGATAGCTAATTTACTATGCAAAGGTAATAATTATTCTTTTGGTAGTTCCGTAGGTTACGTTTATGTTTACTATAAAAAGACAATGCCCGGTGATGTATGTAGTGTTGTTGATTGGGGTGCTACAAAAGACTTAAAAAAGAAATTGTTAGAACAAGGTATTAATATACGAACTGCTGATAATCCAAATGGTATTCCTTATTTCATATATTATGATTATGACTGGTGTATAAAAGCTGTATATCATAAAGTTAAAAGTCGAATACCGCAAAGTGTTTATTACAAATTCAAATTTGGTCACACAAGTAGTGCTTATGAAAATGGTGAAAAAACTATTGACAGAACACCTTTTGCAATGAAAGGTAAAACTGTTGATGAAATTGCAACAAATCGAAGACTTAATTGTTTCAATAAAATTCTTGCAATTTGTTTTAATCATTCTGACGAAGCTATTAAACTATATCGAAATAATCTTCCTAAACAAAATAATGCTTTATGATTGATAATAATATATTTATTAGTAGTGCTACATTAATTCCAGATATGTATAACGATTATAATATACAAAGTGATGATTTTGTAAGTCGTTTTCCTATTTGGATTGCAAATGCTTTGGAAGAACTCAAATTCATTCAAGCTTATGTTAATGTAAAAAAAGATATTGAATTTGATGACCATCGTTGTCAATTACCGTGGGATTTTCGTGGTGTAATTGATGTCATTATAAATAATAAAAAAGCTGTTCTTAAAAATTCAGCTGAATTTAACAAAGATACTATTACTGAAAAGGTAACAACTGTTCCAACATATACTCCTTATCCCGATATTCCAAATGCAGATATAACAAGTCCCGGTGATAAAAATGATAGTTTTAATCATGCTCCTGTTAATAAAGAGCAACCTTATTATTACATTAGTAATAACTGGATTCATACTAACGTTGATTATGGAACTATTCATTTAAGATATAGAGCTTTACCTGTTGTTTATGACAGTATTATAAATATGGATGTTCCTCTTATTTATAATAATGGCCCTCTTAAAAAATATCTTAAACTTTATGTTCTTAAACAAATGTTATTAAGAGGTTATAAACATCCAGTTGTAAGTCTTACAGCAAACAATCCTTATACAAATCCTGCGATAGAACTCGATAGAATGAGAATACAAGTTCGAGTTTCTTGTAATAAATTTAGTAACGACCGTCGAGAGAATATTGCTACTATTCTTCGTACATTAGAATAATAGAAATTATGAAAGTTTTAGGTCTTGATTTAGATAATTCACCTCATATTGCACAAGATAAATCTTTACGATATGCTAAAAATATAACTATTGATAATAAAGGTCAAAGTTATTTTAATGAAAGAGGATTTGATTTCATAGGTGAATTAGATGATATTCTTGAAAATCATCCGACAAATCGGCATATCATTCCTTATATTTATAGTGATGCCGATAATCACAAATATAATATTATAGGTACAATTCCAACTAATGTTGGTGTTGTACTTTTTTGCGTTGTAGAACATTGGAATAATGCAGATAAATCTGATTTACAAACTAACGACGCTATTATATATCTTAATCTCGATGATAATAACCCAACTGTAAAACGTTGTCTGTATAGTACATCTGGTGCATTTGGATTCAGTATTGATAGACCAATTCATGGAGATTATATATATAATTATAAAGAAAATTTGATTGTTGCATTTACTGAGGGAACTGATGAATCAGCAAATGAAACAAGAATTATTAATCTAACTGACCCGTTTTATGATGGTAACAATGGAGATGATACTGCAATAGGATATGACATTACTGTTGATGAAGTTGATTCATTTAATCTTATTCCAAATGTTACTTATCCTGAACTTCAATTAGAAGTTAAAGACGGTGGTAATCTTAAAACTGGTGCTTATCAAATAGCAATTAAATATCGTCTTGATGATGGTACTTATACAAACTATTCTCCTTTGAGTACATCACTCATTGTTTGTGGTAATTATGAAGAAGATTATGCGTTAGGTATCGAAATCAATAAGAATATTACTATTAGTTTTAGAAATAGTGGTATTAAATATAAACATTGTAGATTTGCTATTGTTTATATTACTGACGAAGCTCAATTATCATATGAAACAGATGATATTTCAATTAATGGTGTAAGTACTACTCATATTGTAAGTGATGTTTCATATTTATCTACTATAAGTCTTGATGATATTTTTATTAAAAATATATCATATATTCGAGATAACACTCTTGTTAATTTCAATAATAGACTTATTCGAGGTAATGTAAAAACTCTTGATTATAGTAAACTTGATAGTGAACTTAAAGAATTTACAGAGAACAATCTTGATGTTCAATTAAGTTGGAATCCGAGTTCTTCTTATATTAATAGTACTCGACGTTATTTCAAGAGTGGTGAAGTTTATGTTCTTTACGCTGGATATTATGATTATAAAGGTGACCTTGTAAATATACATCATATTCCTTGGAAAGCTAATAATTATGATATTGAAGAATATCCCGTAGGTTCTACTAATCAAAATGCTCATAAAATTCCTTATAAATCTGAAAGTATTAGTAAGATTATAAGTCCGAGTTGGAAGAGTTTACCTGATATTGATGCTACTGAACAAGTAGATGAAATTGCCAAAACTGGAGTTGGTAGTGAGAATCCTACAATAGCTCGTAATCGTTATTTTACTTTATACGGAGTTTCGAATGGACATACAACAGTTAAAGCAAAAGGTCGTTCTTTAACAAAAGGTAAACTGAAATTACCAAGTCTTCCATTACCGTATACAACTGAAGATTCTGAAGGTGGAGTTAATCCTTCTGATTATCAAGTTGTAGTATTGGAGATAACAAGTGAGAGTACATCAAGTCAATTAATTGGTGTTGAATGTAGTCCTACATTTGGTGGAAATAGTGTGATACCTGCTGGTATAAATTTAACTACAAAAGTTTATGATGCTACATCGGTAGTTAAACAAATTGATTCAGAAGAATCTGAAGTTGAAACTGGGTATTATGAAGTTTCTGAATCTAATCTTTTAGCATCTGATAGTAAATCTACATTTATTGGTAATACAATTAATACCAAAACTAATTTCGTAATTAATCTTGATGCAAAAGAAACTAAATATATTTTAATTGAAGCTCGATTAGGATATAAAGTTGATGGAACAACTGCTCCGACATTTAATTGGTTAACTCAATTATATTCTACTTCTTCTGAATGGAATCCTACTTATACATTAAGTCCTAATATCAATATCAAAGCTAATCTTGTTGGTAAAACAGACTTAATGAATAAATATATTAGTTCAATAGTTTATTTCTTTGTTGAACATAATATTAATAATTCTCGAATTGTTACACAAGGTTTCGCAATGCGAGATACTGAAACTAACAATTTTGGTAAAAATCAAACTTATAAAAATCCTTTTGGTGGAGATAATGCAAGATTTTACACATTTGAATATCTCTATAACAAAATAAATAGTATTCGAGGTAAACTTAAACCTCTATACTTTGAAACTGATGTTCTTAAATTTGTTAAAAATGAAGAACTTGATGATGATATAAAAGTATTCCCAGCTAAATGGAAAGGTGAAGATTTTGATGGATTTGATACAAATCCTAATGAATCTGGAACTCGATTCTTAGATGCTGACATTAATAGTCTTATTATTGATACTTCTCGTGCAACTAAAGATGTTTCACTTGAATATATCAATGCTAATATTAGTTCTCAAAACAATATTGCTGGCGATAGTTATTATCGTATTGAAAAAGGTTTTGATGGATTTAATAAAGGTACAAATAATGAAGAATGGGCAAGAGGATATATTGCCGATTTAATTAATAATTCTGAAACACTCTATTCTGATGTTAATAATCAGAAACTTCAAATTGCATCTAATGTAATTAATATTAAAGGTTCTTCTGAAGTAATAACTTCTTTAGTTGGTGATACATTTATTGGATATATAACACTTCGAGCTACTGCTCCATCGTCTGACTATCGTTATGGTGATGCTCAAGCAAAAGAATTAGATAGTAACGCTACTGTTTATCGTTGGATATTTACTGTCCCTCTTGAAAGTAAATTCAATATTCTTGCTCGATTCAGTATTAATAATGTAGATAAGTCTTTCAAATATCACAATAAACGTGGTAATGAATTACGCGAATTTTATCAATTAAGTTATCAAGTTGATAATTTCATAAATAGTAGTGTTGGTAAAGGTTATTCTCCTGTTTATAATGAGAATGGTATTGAAACATTTACTTATTTTGAAGAAATTCCCGGAACTCAAGACCATCCTTATCGTATAATTCGTAGTCAATTACAGAGTGCTGAAAATGCTAATCTTAATTGGCGATTATTTAGAAGTGATGATTATAAAGATACACCTTTTAATCGAGGTGAAATTATTGCATTGAAAACTGACAATAAAAATCTTTATATTCAACAGACTTATGGTCTGCATTTATTACAACTTCGTGATACACTTTCTAATACGGATGAAGGTACTTCGTATTTAGGTACAGCTGATATATTTAATATGGAACCTCAAGAGGTTACATATAGTCCCAGTGGTTATATAGGTTGTCAAAGTTATTTTGATACTCACGTTAATGTTATTGGTTATTTTGTTATTGATGCAGTTCATAGACGTATTTTCAATATCAATGGAGATAAAGTAAGTAATATGACTGCTCTTAATGCTCTTAAATGGTTTGACGGTAATCTTGCAAAAGATGTAATTAATCCATTTAAGAATAATGGTAGAATTTGGGCATTTAATGAAGATACTAATATCTTATATTTAGTCCAAAATGTTAATAACAAACAGTTCACAATTAGTTTTAGTCCTATTGCTAATGCTTGGATTTCATTCCATGACTATAATCCTATCGTAGGTATTACCAATCGAAACGGATTATTCTGGTTTGATAAACATGGTATTTATGCAATATCTAAAAATAATTATGGTCGATTCTTAAAAGATGATAATGGTAATCAACTTATTAAAGAATCATATATTAAATTTATTCTTAACGACAATAATAGTTATAATAAGTTATTAAATAATATTGCTTGGAAAGACAGAGTTAATATTGTTAACAATCTGTTACCTACTATTAATGAATTTGAGAAAACTATTAATGCTATATTGGTTCATAATGATGACCAATGTACTGGTTATAAACTTGTTAAATTTAATGATATTTGGTATAATGGTACAACTGGTGTTAATAAAGTAAATCTTTGGAGATTTAATAATGTTAATGATATACACAAACAAATACCTTTTATGATTACTGATTTAGTTGTAGATGAATCTGCACTAAAACGTAAAGCTAAATGGTATGATATTAATAAATTCATTTGTCAATATGTTTATTGTATAATGAAGTTTAATAATAGTGATAATAACAGACTTTGGGAACTTATTGATATTAATCCTGAATGGATTCTTGATAATCGTAATAATCAAAGATAATTTGTAACAACTTGTGCGGCTCGGCCTTCGGCCTCGCTCCCCGGTGGGGCAGGAGGTTGCACGCCCACCTGTCGTGTTACTCAAACTTTTAATGGTATGTCTAATCGTAAAGTTAATCCTGATAGTCTTCGTCAAGTTACTCGTTATATTAATGAGTATTCTCAACATATTTGGGATAACGAATTGACTGGTAATAAAGAATTTGTTCGTGTTAAAGAAAATGGTAAACTTAAAACTGTTCGTTCACGTTCAAAAGATGGTAGATATTATTATCCTTATCCCTCGTATGAAGGTGGTGCTAAAACTATTGGCCCCGGTTTTAAGTTAAATGATACTTCTGATTTTATTAAATCTGTTAAAGCAAAAGGTAAAGCAACAAGAAAACAAATTGATGCTGAATTGAATCGTCGTATGGCGAAAGCCTACAATGATGTTCGTGATATTTATTCTGAGAAATATGGTATTGATGATTTCAATACTTTACCTCAGCCTATTGTTAATCTTATGTCTAATCTTGCATATCGAGTAGGTCGAACTGGTTTTAGACAATATAAGAAATTGTTAAAAGGTGCTAATGAACGTAATATAGATAGTATTATTAAAGAATATACTACTGGTAATAAAAGAAGAGATAAATCTGAATTAGAAATATTTAAGACTAATAGTTCTAATGACTATGATATGATTAGAAATAGATTATTTTCTAATTTTAATACTGATGATAATCCTGATAACTATGTTGAAGATATGAGTAAAACTAATCGTAAAAAATATAATTTCGGTGGTATTCGTTCAACACATGATGCTACCGCTGATTATTTAGGAATGGCTCGTGATTCTGGTAATAGATTTTTTGGTAATGCTATGATTGATATGTTTTATCATAGAGGAAAGAATGATGATACTGGAATCCCGGTTAAGAATTATGTAGATAAGTTAATTACTAACGATAAACTTATTTATGCAAATATGCAGAACAAAATCAATAATGAAATTGTTACTGCTCGTGGAGTTGCTCGTTGTGGTGGTCTTGTAAGACGTAAGCGAAAAGATTTCGGTGGCATTATGTCTGGTAATATTTATCGAAGTATTGTCGCTGGTAAAAACAATCGAGATTATTTTGATGGAGAAGGTGTTGGTCTAAAAACTAAATATTTAGATGATGCTTATGCTGAAGGTGATATTGATTTGAATGCTCAAGGTATTGCAAAAGCAGATCAGTTGATGGCTCGTGATTCAGCAATTTATGCTAATATGCAAAATAAGATTAATAATGAAGTTCTAACTTCTCGTGGTATTACTGCTAAATTCGGTGGACTTGTTGGAATTCCTCGTAGAAAATTCTATTGGGGTGGAACAAGTATTAATGACCCCGGTAGTGTTCAATGGGGTACACGAGTTCAAGCCAGTGATATTGATAAATCTAAATATAGTGCAGACGGCGAAGGTATCGTAGGTGGTAGTGCTTTAAGTGGAGCTGGGACTGGATTGGGAATTGGAGCTGCTGTTGGTGGAACTGCGGCGCTTGCCACTGGTGCAGCTGCTGGTTCTTGGCTTGGCCCTATCGGTGCTGGTATCGGTGCATTAATTGGTGGCATCGTTGGTCTGTTTACTGGACGTAAGAAAAAACGTCAAGAAGAGCGTCGTCGTCAAGAACTTTTAGCTGAACAAGCTGAAATGGAACGTCAGCAGACTTTGGGTAATATGCAAGATAAAGTTGAAAATGATGTTGCAACTATTCGACAAAGTGATCTTGGTAATTACTCTGAAGGTACAGGATTTTATGCTAAATTAGGTGGAATGATTGGTCGTAGAAAATTAAACACCGGCGGCCAAGTAGTTCCTAATTCATCTAATAGTGTTGTTGCTTATGGTCAAACGCATGAACAATATAATCCTGCTACTGGTGAAACTGGAATTATATATGGCGATTCGGAAATTGAAGGCGGCGGCGCTAAAAATGGTCGAATGTATGCTGGTGAAGTTGTTCGTGAAACTCCTGAAGGTGGTCAAGTATTCAGTGATACGATTAAAGTTCCCGGAACAAATCGTACTTTCGCTGATTACGCAAAGAAACTTACTGATATGAAAGGTAAAAAAGAAGCTCAAGTTATTCAACTTGCTGATGGAATTATATTATCTTTGTTTGCATTAGATAAGAGTAAAACTAATAAATTACAAACTGGAACAAATGTTCGTAATATTGAAAAGTTAGTTTATAGAATGAATAAAGCTCGTGGTGAATCTGAAGCTATTGATGCCAAAACAGAAGATTTATTTGAAGCTCAAGAACTTTATGCTACTGCTTTAGGACTTCGTAACGATGCTCCGGTTATGCGTTGTGGTGGAATGGTAAGAAAGAAAAGACCTTTTGGTGGATATGCTTCGCCTTATAGTCTTACAGGAGTTTCAGCTCCTAAACTTACTACTTTACCGCCGATTCAAACTACTACAAGTGCTGGCGGTGGTTCTGCATTTAAGTTCGGATTTAATGAATTTGGACTTGGTATGAATCTTGCTGGTTCACTGTTTGGAATTGTAGGTAACGCTCTTAATACTCGTGCTAATCGAAAAGCTATCGAATTTGAATCTACACTTCATGTTCCGAAAGGTAATAAAGTAGATGCTGTCCAATATAGTACAGATTATGATATTAGTGAGGAATTACAAGAACTTGGCACACAAGAACGTAGAGCTGCTCGATATATTACTGATAACACAAGTAATGTTCAAACTGCTCGAAATAGTGTAGCAAATCTTGCAATTAATGCTCAACTTGCTCGAAATAAATTGTATGGAGCTAAGAAAGATTATCAACGTCAAAGATATGATTTGAATAGGCAAGAACGAGTTAATGCTCGAAATGCTAATAGTCAAATTATGTATCAAGACGCTATTAATGAATATAACAAAGCTGTCGGCTTGAATCAACAGTTAATGGCAGTCAGAACGCAAGGATTACAAGGAATGTTACAAGGAGTTGAAGGTCTTGCCGGAGCAGTTAATAATTACGCAAGTGCCCGCTTATATGAAAAGTTATGGCCTCGTGGAGTAACTAATCACATGAGAAGTGGTTTTGCTTGCGGTGGTCTTGCAAGACGTAAAAGAGCTTAATGTAGTGCGTGATATATCGGATTATTCTTTTATAGGATAGTCCGATATTCACGATTTTTTGTATATTTGTAATGATACAAATAGTGGTACAAACATGCGCGACAAGTGGGCGTGCAACCTCCTGCCCCACCGGGGAGCGGAGCCGCTGTGCGGAGCACAGCAGGCGGAGCCATACGAGTTACAACTAATTTACAAACTAATCATTATAAAATTATGGCAGAAATTGCAATAGGTCGATACGATACTAATACATTAAAAACTCCACAATTACAAGATTATGGAAGTGTATATGCTGCTGTTGGAAATGCTTTGAATCAAAAGTATTACCAAAATCGTGAAGCTTATATTAATAGAATTGCTAATCCTTTAAGTCAAATTAAGGCAACTTCTCGTGGACAAAAAGTTCTTGATTCTGAAAGAGCTAAGATTGTTGAAAGTGCTAATGAATTTAAGGAACAAGATAATTGGTTTGCAGCAGATGATTATATTTATAAGCAAACTGAGAATATTCTTACTAATGAAGGTCTTAAAGCTGTGCAAGCTGATTATGCTTTGGAACAGCAATATATGGAAGATTTGAAAAAGAGTGATTGGGATACTCAAAATCAAAATGTTTTTCTGCTTCGTAGTCGTTTACAATCTTCTGATATTGTTTATGATGCAGAAACTAATACTGTTGTAAGCGGTGGTTTTAACGGAGTTCAAATCGGTAAAAAATTCGATGTAAATAAATATCAAAAAGACGTATTTGATATTCTTTCAAAAGCTAAAGCTGATAAGGTATCATTTGAAAATCTTGTTACTAATCCTGATATGATACGTCAGTATGGATTAGATGTTGCAACAGGTTTTGATGGTGAAAAGTTAGCAAGTCACTTTGTTAAAACTGGTAGTGAAAGAGAAGGTATTACAGAACAAGAGATTATGAGTTATGCTATGTCATTACTCAAATCTAATCCTGATTATACTAATTATCTTACTACTATTTGGCAGAATCAAGATGCTCTTACTCGATTTGTAAAAGATGATAGTTCTGCTGGTGGACATTTAAGAGATTATGAATTAGGAGATTATGCTCCTTTATTCGCTGGTAATCCTACAATGTTCGCTCTTAATGGTTTAGGTATTAACGTAAATGAACTTGGTGCTCCTACAAAAGACGGTAAGTTTACTATTAATTCTAAATTACCTGCTGAAGTTAAAACTTTGTTAGATACTGTTAATAAGGAATATGGAGTTAATGTTCTCGATATATTACAGAACAAAGCTCAAGTTCCACCTGAACTTATTCAAGCTGGTTTACAGAATTATGTAGATAAAATGTTTGAAAGTTACGCTAAAGGTGTACTTGGTGCTACTGATGATATTGAGAATCTCGATAGAACTGCTTTTACACAAAGTGTTTTGTCTGGTCAATTTATTAACAATAATATTCAAAGCTTAGCTGGTGCTGCCGCAGGTTTATATTCTTATCAAGATATTAAGACTACGGTTGATTTAATTGCTAATCCCGGTTATGCAGCTTATATTAAAGCTCGTGCAAAAGGTAAACAGCAAGAACTTGAAACTCTTCAACAATATGCTCCATATCTTGATACATTAGGTGGTTTTGAAGTTACTGGTGATAGTGTTGCAGAAAACATTAATCGTCGTAATGAAATTACTGACCAAATGACTAAACTTTCAAATTCTATGAATCAGATATTTACATCTGATGAACTTAGAATTTTAGGTCTTAATTCGGGAGATGGTAATATTGTTAAAACACTTAATATTTCTACTGCTGAAAGATTAGTTGATTCAGCAGGTCTTGACGAAGAAACAGCAGCTAATCTTAAAGGTAAGCTTTTACAAGTTCAGACTGCTCAACGTAATTATAATAATCTTCAAGCTAAACTTCGTTCTGACGAAATTCAGCTTAATTCTGTATTTGATACTTGGAAAGAACATCGAGATAAATTATCTGGTTTCTTAGGTTGGTATAAAGTTGGTGATACTCAAGCTCAATTAATTCTTGATAATCGTATTTCAAATTATGAAGATTATCTTGATTATATAAATAATGGTTATATACGAAATGAAGCTACTGGACAAATTCCTATGACTCCAGAAGGTGGAAGATATTATGAAACTCCTAATGGAAGAGTAGCTATATATCCAAGTAGTATACTTACAAAAGAAGAATTTGAAGCTACACTGGCTAATGCAGCAGATAATGTTTCAAATCGTTATCGTAAAGCTATTGCTGATGCGCTTCTTGAATTTACAGCAACTCGTGAAGTTATAGCAAATCCTTCTCCAATGCAACAAAATTATATAAATAGTCAGATGATTCATTGGAAAGAAGGTCGTGGTAATTTGACAGTTGTACAAACTCCGAAAGGTGTTGGTAGTGGTTTGACAAGAAGTCAAATAGGTAAATACTTAGATTTTGATGCGTTCCCTACTTCGACAACTATAAATTCAAAAGGTACAAGTGTAACTCGTCAAAGTAATCCTACTAAAAATTCTAAACCTATTTCGGGCAAAGAACTTGGTTTAGATTATGATATTTATAAAACTACATTTAGACCTAATGCTAATGGTATTGCAGCAAGAGAAGGTAGAAATGAATATACTGTAACTTTCTATGATGAAACAGGTTCAGCTCGCGATTATATGATTGTATCCGAACAAATGGAACCGACTACTATTGCTCGTCAAATTCTTGATAATTATCGTAATATTAAACCTTATGCTAAAATTGGTGGTGAAGGTTTACAACGTAGTGCTGGAATGATTGAATCTCAATACGCTTCGGGATTTATTGATTTCAATACTACTGGTGCTAATAATAGTCCTGCTGTTGCAAACATCGCAGACCTTCAAAGAACTGTTGATGATTTAGGTAAAGTTGAATATAATTTGAATATTCACGAACCTTTCTATAATAGTATTGACGGTAATAGTCGTAAGGTTGAGATTGGTAGAACAACACAAGGTTATTATATAAAAGATATTAGTGGATTAAAATATCCTGATGGTTCTATTCATTATGGAGAGTTTGGATATAACTCAATTCCAAATAGTCTTTATACAATTAAAGGTATAACTCCTAACAATATTCAATATTATGAAACTATAAATGAAGCATTAGCTCCTATTGCAGAATATGTTTTAACTCAATATGGAGTTGTTCTTGATATGCAAGAGGCCGCTGAAGCTATTCAAATGAATAAAATAAATAATGCTAATATAGGATATTAAACCATGCCAAATCTAACAGATATTAAAATTCCTATTACAGGTTCGCAAGCTCTTACTCCTTCTGAAACACCAGTTCAGGGAGTAGGAGCTACTCCTGTTTTACCCGGTAGTATGCCGGAACCTGAACTTTCTCATGGTAGAAAACAATCTTCAATTCGACCTTTTAATATTTCTGAATATGAAAATATATTAGGTCGAGGTCAAGTTAATCCTAATCTTGATTTAAGTGTTCTTAATGAAAATAGAGCACAAAATCAGAGTGGTTGGTATTTAACTAAAAATGCTATTGGTCAATTAGGAACTACTATTCTCGGTGGTACTATTACTGGTATTGGTAGTATTCTTAATTTTTTTCCTACTACATATCGTGTTATTAGTCAAATATGGGATGATAATGCCAAATATAAATGGGACAAAGCTATCAACGAAGGTCTTGGTTCTGAATGGCAGAGAATAGGTAAAGACATTGAGAATTGGGGTCGTAAAGCAATGCCTATTTATCAAACGGAACAAACTCAAAAAGGTGGTTTTGCTGGTGGTATGGGTGATGCTACTTGGTGGGCAAGTATGTTTCCTACCGTAGGTTCTGCGGCCGCATCTATGCTTCCTGTTATTGGACAAATGCGAGCTTTACAAGCTGTTGGTAAATTAGGAACCATGATTAACGATGTTAGTCGTTTAGGTTCTGCATTGAATAAAGCAGGTCGTGCATTACAAAATCCTTATACTCAACAGATAATTGGTACTTTATACGGAGCACATCTCGATAGTATGGAAGAGATTGTTCGTGGTTATGATGAACAATATCAATATGCTCTCAATTTAGGTTTCAGTGAAGATGATGCTCGTAAGTTTGCATCCATTTATGCTTCTGAAAGTTACAATGATGCTTGGGCTTATGGAGTATTATTTAACGCTATTGAACTCAATAGTATGCTTCGTGGTATTAAAGAAGCTCCAGTTAATAGTATTTCTATTGAAAAAGGTTTAAGAAGTAATATAAAAGGTCTTGCACAACAAGGTAAGACTTTTGTTTTAGATAGTGAAACATCTAAACTTAATCGTAAACTTATTCCGAGTGTTGGACTTCGTAAAACAAAAGATTTCTTTTCTGTTGCTTTATCTGAAGGTCTTGAGGAAATGCGAGTTGATATGGCACTTAATGAAGGTGTCATTGCTGCAAAAAAAGAACTCGGAATTGAAGATGAAACTGCTGCTTTAACTCCGTTAGCTCGTATGGGAAGACTTGTTGAACAAGCTTCTTCATGGGATAGTTTTATTTGGGGTGCTATTGGTGGTGGTGTAATGTCTGCTGGACGTAATGGTGTTACACGAATACTTAATGGTAAAGCTCAGCAAGAAGCTGAAAATAAACGAGCTACTAACATTATAAATGGTATTCAAGATACTGCCGCAGCTATTGCTGATTTTGACGGTGACATGAATATTAAAGTAACTGAAACACCAGTTTTAGATGAAGCTGGTAATCAAGTTATGAATAATGATGGTACTCCGAAAGTTAATAGAACTATTACTGACCCTGCTTCAAGTTTACTTGTTGGTATTATGGGTAGAATTGGTTCTGCTAATGGATTCAATTATGCTGTTGAATATTTTGATGAATTAAGTAAATTATCAGATGCTCAACTTGAAGAAGTTTATGGTGCTAACAAACGACCTGTCGTAGATGCTCTTCGTAGAGAATTTACTATTATGCGAGATATTAATGCTCGTAATATGGGTTTAAGTTGGGGTAATCCTTTCGACAATGTTCTTAAAGTTCAGGCATCAACTGATGATTATTTACTTGACTATTATCGTCGTCAATTAGCTATTGTTGATACTGATATTCAAACTTTCGATATTGAAGCGTCTAATCTTCGTAAGCAACGAGATGAAGCCCTTAAAGCTATTGATAGTAAACTCCATAGCTTAAATGTAGAAAAAACTGTTCTTGAACAAGAACGTGAGGAACTGCAAAAAGTTATTGAAGATTATAAAACTCAACTTGAAGATAAAACTCGTAACAAAGCGATTAGTACACTTAAAAGTAAACGTACTCGATTAGTAAATAAGATTAAAACTATTGAAGATACAATCAATGGTTTACAATCTCAAATTAATGAGTTAAATACTTATATTGCTAATCAAGGTGCTATCAGTACAAAACAACCTAATCGCAAAGCTCGTAAACCGTATCTTCTTGAAATTAAAAATAGTAAGAAATCTATTTTAAGTCTGCAACAACAAATTGCAAATGCTCGTCAGGCTATTGCAGAATTAGAAGTTGGTAAACTCCAATACGAACAAGAACTCGCTATTCATAATGGAGAAATTGCTGATACTCGTAGGAAGATTGAATTATTTGAAAATGATTTAGCTGATTACGATGCAAGACTTAATAGAATTAATAGTGATATTGCAGAACAAAGTGAACGTGAAAATAACAATGTAGCTGAATATAATGAAGCTGCAAAACGTTTGCGTGAAACTCGCAATAACAATAATCAAACATATAAATCTCTTGAAGAGGTTCGAACTCAACTAAGTATGGCTGTAATGGCTCTCGAAGAAAATGTTAATAATCGAGATGAGATTATGGCTGAACGAAGTAAGTTACTTAAAGAGGTTTATGATAAACAAGAAGAGATTGAAAAAGCTAAAGATAAAGTAGAAGAAACTGTTGAAGCTACTAATCAAGAAGCAAGTCAAGAACCCGAAAATGTTACTACCGAGGTACTGACAGACAGTAACGGGATTTCGTACTCTCTCGATGACAGCGAGGCCCCAAATACCGTCGATATTAAAAATAAGGTATATTCGGTAGGCTCAAAATTTAATATCGCAGAATCGCCCAAAACCGTGCAAAGAATCGAGGTCATAACCGACGACGAAACCGATTTTAGTGCTGTAATGGTTACTATAAAAGATGATGCGACTGGTAAGGAAGATACATATTCTGCAAAAGAACTTGCAGGTATGGATATTACTGAAATTCGAAGTGAAGTTCAAACTAAATTTGATGCTATTTATAAAACACTTTATAGTATTCAAGATAAACTTTCAGCAGATAAATTTGAGAATCATTATTTAGATACTATTATAAATCTGTATAAAAAATTATCTGATTCTAATAGTGATACTTATAAAGCATTATTATCTCCCATTGATAATACCGAACTTAATACGTTACGAACTACTATTATTGGTAATTTTATTGGTTGGATAAATGAATATCAACCTACTGAAATTAGTAATGAAAATTTAGAAAAAGCTAATCGTGTAAAACAGTTATTATCAGATAGCAATATCCGTATTGCAAATAATCTTAAATCTAATCTTTTCAAAGATTGGATTTGGAATCTTTACGGTGGTGATATAGTTGGTTATAGTGAAGAGGAAAATGCTAAAATGCGTGAAGCTATTGCTGACTATATTGCTAACGTTGCTAATGTTCTTAACAATAATTATACTATAACTGATGGTAAATTAACTCTTAAGAATATTAATGTAGACCATAATGTAATTCGAGCACAAATTGAAGGTCTTACTCAAATTAAATTTGAAAATCTTAATAGTAATTTTGATACTGTTAGATATTCAAATTTCTATCATAAGATAACTCTATTCAAAAATAGTATTATTAATGAAGTAGCTAAAAGTACAACTGAATTTTACAAAACTAATATCGCATATATTAATAGTGTGATGAATAGATTTATTAGTAAAATTCGTGCTATTAGACAAGATGAAGATAGTCCGTTACATGATGCTCTTGTAAATGATGATGGCTTTGGTAGTCAAACTTCTAAAATTATGGAATTTGCTACTGCCGTAAATAATTTAGCAAAAGAGTTTTTAGAATATGGTGCTATTCCTAATCTTCCTGCTCGTACAAGACTTCATACATTAGCTCAATCAATTCAACCTTATTTGGTATCTGATGTTGATGCTTTGAATCTTACTGGTGTGGATGTTATTACTGCTGTTCGTCAAAGTAATGTTCTTGATTTATTAAGAAATGCTCGAATGGCTTATTCTATTCTTTCGAGATATTATAATTTTGAAAGTGGTACTGAATTAAACGATGATGTATCTATTCTTAATAGTCTTGATGTACTTGCTAACAGTGTTTCTGACTTTATAGATGATACTGAATCGAGAGATGAATTTAATACTAATGACTATCGTTATTACATTAGTGATTCAATGCGTAATGCTCTTGATGCTATTGAAAATACTATTGTAAAACTTGATGGTCGTCAGATATTTACTGATAATCACGTTTATACTTACGAAGATATTCTTGATTCTATATATCAGCAAACAGATGGTCGTAATGATGTTATCAAATATTATGAACCTATCTGGTATGCACTTAAATATTTTAAAAATGATGTAAATGTTAATACAATATATCAACAAATGAGTAAGAATGGTGTTCCACAAGAACAACTTGATGCTCTTAAACGTTTGTTTGATATTATTAATAAACGAATTGCTAATCCTATTCAAACAACAGACGGTGCTTATCTTGATAGTAACTTAAATCTTCGTGGTAAGTTTTTAAGTGATTTCTTCAAAACTCATATTCAACGTGAATTTGAAACTAATGGTTTCAAAGGTTTACGTCGTCTTACACCTGAAGTTTATAAGATTATCACAAGTCCTGAATATTATAATCCTAAAACTCGTGTTATTAAAAACAACATTACAGTTAATGGTGTTAAATTCAAGGCCACTGAATTATTTGATGCTTTAAGAACTTTACACGAAGGTCAAGAATTTGAAGTTATTTATAAAGATGGTAATGTCGATGTTAATTTAGATGTAAATGGTAAGAAACTATTAGTTGAACGAATTGGTTTAGGTGATAGTGAAACTTATCATGGAATCCAATTAGGTAGAATTGATGAAAGTGGAGTTAATCAATATGATTCTGCTTTTGGTAATTCTTATGGAACATCTAAATTTGTAGATACTATTATCAGAAAAGCTGGTGGAAGTGATACAATATTTAACTTAACAAAAGAGTTTTATAAAATATATACTGAAGCCTTAACTCGTGAACAACAAAATTCTGATTCAGTTGTTTCAAAACTGAAATCAATTATTAAAGAATTAGATAAATATGGTAATACATCAAAAACTGAACATTCTGAAATAATCAATGCTTTTATTGGAGCTATCCAATATAATACCGAAGTTGAAGGTGTTAGTCCGGAAGCATTTGATATTGAAGCTCTTGATTTGAATAAGGTTTATTATCTTATTAGTCCTATGTTCTATAACGTAAGACTTAAAAATCTTAATGATTATGTTCGTTATGGACTTAGAATCAAGAACGCTTATCAGAATCTAAATACTAAACTTGGAAATGACTTTATTCAAAGTCAAAAACTTATTACTGAAATTAAAGAAAAAGGTTCTGCAATTTTAGTATTAAAAGGTATTAATAAATCTCCTATTACATTTGCCGATTCAAGTGGTTATCGAGCTAATGTAAATGAAGAGATGCAACGTACTGTTACAATTAATGGTAAACCTGCTGTTAATATTATTCAACGTCAGCCTGATGCTGATGGTTTAATGTTAGTTTCATCACTTACTACTGACACTGCATTTAATAATCCTATTGTTGAAGATAAAATTACTTCATCTGATAGACATTTCCAAATGTATGCTGAAATTCAAGCTAATGCTGGTGAAAATGGAAAAAGTTATGTTCCATTACATCGTGGTAATTTAGCAAGTGATGTTGCAGATACACCGTTTAATGTAGCTGCTATGGAATTTGTTACTCAAACTATGAGTGATATTATTTCAGATGCTACGTTTACATCTCTTCCGACTGATGCTAAATCTGGTCTGTATACTCTTGTAGATGATACTAATAAGACTCGAACTAAAGCTCACAATGCTAATATTCGTAGTCGATTAGCTCCTTTATCAGAAGCTATCATTACAAGTTATAATCGTGGAGTTCCGGGAGCTGAATGGTTTAATATTAGTTCTCTTTATGAAAATACAGACCCTGCTACTGGAAAAACTCGTTATATTAAGCATTTAGATTTCCAAACAGTTGTTCGTAAAAAGAATATACTTGGAAATGGAATAAGTTATATCAATAGAATTAGTATTGAATATACTAAATCTGGTGATAAATTTACTCCTGTTAAACTTCGATTAAGTCGTAGAGTAATTCCAGTTAATAGAACTATTTCAAAAGTTCGTATTGCTAAGAGTCCTTTTACAGCACGAGAACTTGCTCAATTAAATGGTATTATTGAAAAGAGTAAATCTAACAAAGGAACTTACGCTGTAATTGATTTGCAAGCAAGAGGTATTACTGGTAAAGATTTAACTGATTTACTTAATCATAATCTATTCCGTAAACTGTATGGTAATATGCAACGTAGTGTTACTACTGCATTGCAAGGCGACCATTATACTTATGGTGTTAAAACAGATGATGGTTACGCAGCAGTTAAAGGTCAATATAAATCTAAAATACTTGATTGGGCTAAACAACAAGGTATCGTTGATAAATCTGTTTCTTCAACATTTGATTCGATGCAAGATTTTATTCTTGACACCGGCGCTTTAACAACAAGTGTTATTGGAATTAGAGATACCAATGGTAATGTTGTTACCAATTATACTATTGATTCTATTCAACCTGCTATGTTCTTTGAACTTAAATCTGAAAGTTCTGATAATCCTATTCGAGAATCAGAAGATATGACGAAAGAATTTGCTGTTAAAGCAATTACAACATTAAGTTCAATGACAAGTGATACTGAAACAAACTGGTATCAAAAACTTGTTAATATTACAGATGATAAAGTAGCAGGTCTTAGAGTATTAGGTGTTATACCTGATTTTGTATCTGAAGATGTTGCTAACAGAATCGCTGAATTATATGATAGAATTTATACTGATGGTAAAACTAATTTCAGTATTAAGAAACTATCGAGTAAACAAGATTTCATAATTGCTCAATATGATAAAGGTACTGAAACTATTGTTATCAATAGTAATAAACTTACTAAACGTGATTTTACTGCTACTGATTTAGGTGTTAATATTACTCATGAATCTCTTCATAAGTATTTTGAACAACAAGCTAATTCTAAAGAATTATACGATAAACTTGCTACATTAATTAGCGATATTAATGACACTGCATTTAAAGTTGATTCTAAAGAATTTAATGCTAAATATAAGAGCGATTTAACTGAACTTGAACTTGGTTATCTTCGTACATATCTTAAAATATTAAGTGAAACTCCTGCTGAAATAGTTACTTATGCTTTTACAAATAAACAGTTTGCTAATTTGGCAAATAGGATTATTGTAGAAGAAGCTCCGAAGATTAAGAAACGTAAAAGTCTTTGGGATAAAATTATTGATGCAATTCTTTCTGTTATTGGTATAGATACAATTACAGATAATAGTTTACTTAATAATGTACGAAATATAGTAATTAATAGTTTGGATAGTGTGAACAGCCGACGCGCAAAAAGTCCGACCAGTGGGCGTGCAACCTCCTGCCCCACCGGGGAGCTGGGCGAAGCCCGGCAGCGGAGCCAACCTCAGTTACAACTAATCAAACTAATGTTACAAATGATGCAACACATGATAATTTATCAGTTACGGAACCTATTAAAACACCTGATGTACCTCTGACAGAAAATCAAAGAGTAGCTCAAGCTGAATTAGATTTTCTTGATGATGACAGCGAAATTACGTTTGATGACAATAATTCTGAAACACTTAATAGTATTGATGTTTCTGATATTGGCCCGAACATAGTAATACCCGGTGGGGGAGTGGGTTTGACGCCCACTGGTCAGGTTTTTTCAAATAGTTCTGAAAATGTTTTGAATAATCAGAAAAATGTTGTATCTTCAAGCGGTGAATATGTAATTGAATTTATTGATAAATATATTGATGACAATAATAACAAAATTTGTTAGTTTATGAATGCACAATGTAGTCCTGAACCTTATCGTTTAACTGTTGATGGAAGACTTGAGAAATCTGGTCTTTATCATCAAATGAAGTCTTTTAAGACTAAACCTATTGAAGATATTATTACATCTTTAATGGAAAAAGGTGTTTTACCTACTATTAAAGATTATAATAATATTCGAGGTTATGCTGAAGATAATGCTGATGTATCATTAGAGAATGCTTTTAAGCGTCGTATTCTTACAGCGTTTTTATATGCAGAAGCGGATGCCCGTACTCCTTATGGAGCTACGGGTTATCCCGTTTATACAAGTGGAGAACTTAAATTAGAATCTGTATTAGCTGCTCTTTCGACAGATGAAACTTATAGTGAAGATATTCGTAAAGATTTTGAATCTCTTGGTAACGCATTAGGTCTTGATATTAAACATGCTTTTAATCCGTCTATTGTAAATACTGCTACATTTGATGAGATGGATTATGCTTATATGGCTCGTGTTTTAACTGCTGCTTATTTTAAGTTAAAAGGTCTTACTGCGGAACAAAGACAAGCTCGTTTCGGAGCTAATTATCGAGATGTTTCTCGTAGTGGATTTAAGGCTTTAATTCTTGCTGAGTTTAATAAAGAACTTGAAGAGTATAAAGCTCGACCCAATTTTATTCCTACAAGATTTAACGATATTTTTGTAGCAAATGTACTTACTGATTTGAATAAAGGTAATAGTCAAATCTTTAATTATTTTCTTGATTATATTGATAAGAACTATGGTATTAATCGTAAGCGTGCTTATCAAAATAATCGGATTGTCGATGATGAAAGTACAGAAGAAGGACAACGTGATGCTATTGAAGATATTGAAGTAATGTGGGATGATTTACAAAAAGAACGTATTGACAGAAAGAATACGTTAGCATCTCATGTTAAAGCTCAAATAGCTCTTCTTGTAGGTTCGAGTAATTTCAAAAATAGAACTGCTAATAAAGCATACATTCCTGCTCCTATTGATATTAATGTTTTATGGAATAAACTTATTGAGGCACATCTTTACGATATTCAACCTCAAGATGTATATAATAGATTGCAACAGCTTGCAGCTATAAATGATGAGTTTACTCCTATTCTTGAAATATTCCAACGAGTATTTGAAGATGATGGTTCTGCTACTTCTGATTATGATAATTCTTTTGTAAATGCTTATATTTCTGGAATTAAACTCGCTGTTATTCCTGTAAATATTATGGTATTAGAAGGTGGTAATAATGCTACTATTTATCAGAATAACCGAGAATCATTTGGTGTTAAAACATATATTGATAGATTTGAAAGTGTTTTAAGTACAAATATTGAATTTGGATTATATAATAATCTGAATGATGTACTTTATACTAATCCTAAATCTAAACGTATTTTTGAACCTATTTCAAGACGTAGTAAGATTGATAAAGCAGCTCTGTTAGATAAACAGATGTCTGTAATTAATTACTTAGGATTAGCAATTACTCGTGATGCTCTTACTCAATATTATAATACAAATGATAATGCAAATGAAGTATATTCAAGAGTTAATTCTCTTCTTGAAAATGTAGTTAATGATACTAAACATCGGGTTAATACATATCGTGGCAAAGAAATTCCTGCACATAATATTAATGGATATTTATATTCATTAGCCCAAATAGCTACTTATGATTTTAACAGTTTTACGAATATGAGTTATCTTGATGTTCAAGGTAAACTTAATTATTCACCTCAGTATGATAGTATGCTTACAAAGTTCCTTCGTGGATTTATTACTCGTACTGGTGTAAATACTGAATATATCAAGCATATATTTAAGGATTATCTTAATGACCCAACTTTAACTGCTCCGGGTGCAGAAGATAATATTCTTATTTATGATGAAAAGACTGGTCTTGGTATATTCACTAAAAATAGTATTGGTGAATACGAAGTAAATCCTGCATTTATTTCTGATGTTGAACGTCGTTATCAATTTGCATTATCTGCATTTAATGGTGTTAAGATTGGAAATAAAGGTCTGAAATATCGTGAAGTACAAGGTGCTCTTTATACATATACCGAAGTTATTCTTAATATACTTGGTCAATATGTATTTTTAACATCTGATAGTCCTCGTAGTTATATGATGACTACAAAACGACTTGAAGTCGATGATTTATTTATTAAAGATTCTTCTAAACCTCGTACTTCAATTCATGTTAAGACTTTTGGTTCTAATTATACACCTGCGGCTGTTGCAGCACATCCTAAATCGGTATTTATCTTCTCAGGTAATACTAAAAGTCGTGCGATAGGTGCTCCAGCAACATCTGGACAAGAACCTATTCGAGGTCTTAAAAATACTATCGAAATTGATGGTTTCAAGGGTGAGAATATTACTCCGAATAAACCTACTACTACAGATTATTTTACTGATGCAGATTATGATGCCTATGTAAAAGATTTTGAAAGTCGAGTAGTTCCTTTTATTAATGATGCTATTTCTCGTGGATTGAATATTTATCTGCCAATGAATGGTATTAGTAGTAGATTAGCTACTCATGCTCCTCGCATATATTCTTATGTAACTGAATATTTAGATAATCTTGTTGCACGAAATAAGTTTGTTCGTATAACAGATAATCCGATAAATGAAGAATCAAATGTTTTCCATTCTATTGAAAAGATTGTAAATAGTGATGTCTTTAAGTTTAATATTTTTGGACAAATTATATTCCAATTAAGAGATAATAGTGACGAGAATATTGCTCAAATGAAAACTCGTCATAATCGAAAGTATTGGAATGGTAGAGCTATTTATGATGCAAAAGGTATTCCGACTGGTAAAGCATTTCAGTTCTTGAATATTACTTATATTGAGAACGGTAAGAATATCACATTACCTGCTCATATTGCAAAGATAAATAATGTAGATGTTGCAGAAGTTTATCGTAATATGATTGCACAAGTTCGCAATGAACCTTACGATGAAAATCTTGTTGCTAATACTGGTAATATTCGTGATTTCGTAACTGCTTATATTCGTTGGAACGCTACAACTGGAGTTGATAGTTTTGAAAATATTGCTAAAAGTATTTACGATACTAATATCAAAACTGATACAAGTGTCGTTACTACTTTCGATAGTTATTTAGCAGATTTAGTTCAAGAAGTATATAATCAGAAAGCTAATGATTGGATTAAACGTCGCAAAGCTGATGGTAAAGAATATACTCTTGATACTATCCCTACATTAAAGAAAGAAAGTTTGTTAAATAGCGCTCGTCAGCACGTTCTTGCTACTTATGATATTATGGATAATGATGGTGTTCGATTAAGTTTACTTAAAGTATTACTTAATCATACTATCTATAATCATAGTATGAACGCTATATTTAATGGTGATATTGAAGAATATAAAGATACAGTAGACCTCAATAAACGTGTAGCACAAGTTATTAAGAATGGTCTTAATTCTATTGATTCAATTTATAACGATACTCCTCGTAAGGTTGTTGTTATGGAAGATATGAATTTCAATAGTAATATTCTTGATAAAATGGGTATTCAAAACGAAGCTATTTTGGATGCTTATCGTGCTACTGCTACTATTAATGACTCTCAGTCTATTATGACTGATATAGGTCTTATTAAACTTTTGAAAGCTACTGGTCGTTGGAATCCGAGCGAACCTTTATATCAATATATTACTGATTTACAAGACCCAACTAAAACATTTAATCCTACATCTTATGCTAAGGTTGTAGAACAAGTTAAATTATTTGGTACAACTCGTCGTCGCCGTGGTGATTTTTATCATGCTCCGGCTGTAACTGGTAATGAAGTTGATATATTTGCTGATGAAGTAGATAGTGTTCAGATTAAAGACTCGACCGTTGTTCTTTTTGAAAGTATGACACGAGGTAGTGCTATGGGTCAATTATATGATTGGATGATTCAAAATAATATTGACCAAGTTAGTCCTATTTCTGCTGTTAAAGTATCTGGTATTACACCAGTTAAGATTCATAATGACCAAGGTGGTCTTGATATTGAGGCATTAAATCGAGTAGATGATAGGTCTATTCTTTATATGCGAGATAGTGATTTTGTTATTCAACAAGATATTAAAGCTGATTTGCTTGATGAAACTACTATTTTAGGTGGTCAGTTAGTTAAGCAGATTATGGAAGGTCTTGATTGGAATAATGCTATTTATGAATTAGATGGCAAAAACGTTACTGGTAAAGAACTGTTTGATGAATTTCAAAAGACATTAGCTACTAATATTCGTGAAGATGCTATGCAATTACTTTACGATATTGGTGGTATCGATGAGAATGGTGAAATTCGAACTGATGCTCGCGGTGCTATTCAAATTGATATAAATAAACTTGTTAATCGTTTTCAAGAAATTATATCGGATGATGTTGATGCTATAACTATTCGAAAAGCTCTTGAAATTAAAGAAGATGGTCTTCCGACTATGCCTTTATCTTATCCTGTTATTAAAGGTAAGTTAGAGAAGATACTGGCTTCTATGTTAAGTAAACAAGTTATTAATAAATATCTTCCCGGATTTCATGCTCCTATTCGAGCTGATATATTTACTGCAAGTAATGAGTTAATCAAACATAATGAGTTCTATTCTGATAAAGAACTTTACAATAAAACTATTGATGAACTTGTTGCTAATGGTTCTATCACATATGCTTCAAGTTTTATTGAAGAATGTAAACGAACTGGTAGAAGTCTTGAATTACAAGCTGAATATCGTGAGGATGGAAATTACCATTATGCAGAAGTTATAGTTAATCCGTGGAAAATGGATTTCTATAAAAATATTGGTACTGTTAAAACTATTACTAATGAAGATGGTACAACTAAGGATATTATAACTGTTGATATTGACAAACTTGATGTTGAAGCTCGTCGAATGATAGGTATTCGTATTCCTACCGAGGGTAAACAATCAATGGTTGTATTTGAAGTTGTTGGTTTTCTTAATAATAATGCTACACAAGCTATATTTCCACAAAGTCTTATTACTCGTACTGGCTGGGACTTTGATATTGACTCGATTTACGCCTACTATCGCAATGTAATTTTTGAGCAAGACAAATATATACCTGTCGAATTTAAGTCGAAATTTGATGCCTCGCAGGCCCAAATAGGGGGTAAATTCACACGGTCGGTATTTAAGCAAAAATACATCGAATTAGCTACTACTCCACAAGAATTTACTAATTTAACAAGTCATAATTTTAATGCTATTGTTAAGTGGATTAGCCGGTATTATAATCCTAATTTAGTACCTACTAATGCAAATCAATCTCCTCTCAATAATATAATTGAATTAATTAAAGAGGATTTACAAGATGTTAAAAGTAATCCGGAATATACTAAGATTCTTAAATCTATTCTGCATAATTTACAATATGGATTTGCAAAGAATTACGGTGATGTAAATAGTTTAGTTCGAGAATATCTTGCTAATAAGCGAGATGGTGTTACTGAAGATTTTGGTAATTACACTCAAACTCAACGTGCTTATACTTCGGATTTATTAATTCGTGCTCATAAAGCAATTAATGATTTAATTAAGTTTATTAAGAATGTTAATAGTCAATTAGCTACTATTGATATTTCTCCTGATACAATTAGTAATTTTGATACTATTAAATCAAAATTTCAATATCTTGTTGAGGATACTGATAAAACTATTGTTCCTTATTTAAGTGCTATTCAAAGTAATATTGATAAAGCATTTAATGCTTTTACAAAAGACTTTGTTCAAAACGAGAGTATTTATGAATTGAATAGTAGAGAAGCTCGTGATAATCATTTGATTGATATTATTACAGCTGTTCTTTCTAATCCAAATCATGCTGAAGAAGTAAATAAACCTAATGGTATGGCTGAAATTCAAGCTGTATCTGACCGTGATAATGCTCTTTGGAATTATACTCTTAAAACTTTGAATCCTAATAATCTTATGGATAAGATTACTCTTAATAACATGAGTATGGGTTCAACAGTTCTTAAAGGTCACTCTGTTAATTTCGATACTTTAATCGCAACAATTTCTACTTTACATGGTAGATTGCTTAAAGGTATTCGTCGTAAGATTAGTCTTAATTCTTTACCGATACCTAAAGGTTTTGCTGATAGAAGTGAAATGTATACTATAAGTGATAAAGGTGTACCTCGATTAACAAGTAAATATAAAGAGTTTTTAGCTAAACGATATGGTGCTGAAAATATCCAATTATTGCCAAAAGAAAATGCTCTTTGGGTTAATGATGTTTGGATTAATAATGATGCACTCAATGAACATTTAGATATTAGTGGTGAACGAGTTGAACTTCAAATGAATCAGTTTACTTCTGGTATTCTTGATGTTCTTAAAGCTGGACTTGGATTTAATCTTAATGTTCATACTTTAAGTGTAGCTCGTGCTATATCATCTGGTGTTACTATTGAACTTTACAATGATAAACCTAATAGATTCACTAATGAAGATGCTTTTATTCATCAACCTGCTATTGTTGAAGCAGTTAATCGAATGGAAGTTCAATCATTAAGTCGTGGTAATTTTACAATTCTTGATGCTGTCGAAGCAATTCGTTCTGATTATAGTGTAGAACTTGCTAAGATTTATGCTGATTTAATTGTTAATAAAGAAATTACTCCGGTTGAATCTCATGATGTAATAATGACTGTCGCAAGCGGTAAAAGTAAAACTAAAACTCTTACTGTCGGACAGCTTAATGAATTAAAAGATAAATTACCGAATATAAGTATTAATGAAATTAGTAGTAAATATGGTTATCAAACTACTGAAGAGTTATTAGATAATATTAAAAATCGTGATAATCGTACAGCAGATTGGTTATTACGTCAGATTAGCGTTCTTGGTAATTTTGTTGAATATAATGAAATTGCTACTAATTTGATTGACCTTAACTTTATGCTTAAAAGTGAAAGTAGGGTTGATAGTTTTTTTAAGGCTGACCAAAAAGAACGTAAACTTGCTGAATATTATTATCCAGTAAAAGCCTTAAAAGAACTTGTAAATGATAAATATAATCAAACGCTTCGATTTATTGATGAATATATCGAAGAAAATGCTGGTAATCCTAAAGCAATAGATACGATTAAAGCTGCTTTTACTCGTGAAAGTTCTGATGCTTTTAGACGGCATTATAAACCAAAAGATGTTAAAGGTAATCCTCTTGCTGCGATTACTTATTCTGATATGAAACTGTTTCGTTCGGAACTTCCGAAACGAAATGATATTATGACACGTCGTGAACTTATTGAGGATTTAGCTGTTGGATATGAAACTCCTAATAAGGTAATTCTTGATAATGGTAAAGACATTATTGAAAGTATATTTGTTGGCTCATTTGAAGGTTATCTTGATGGCAACAAATTTAATGATACTGAAAATCAAAGTGCTTACGGAGTAATTCAAGCTCGTTATCAATATGCACATTGGTTAATGGCTAATGGTTTCGGTGATGTTTTCATTACTCGAAATCATCACATTGCTAATACGATTTTAGGTCAGATACTTCAACGTAAAAATTCGATTGATGAATCTACTTATAAATATGTTACTGATAGTATTATGAACTATCTCGTAAGTATTAACGGTGGATTAGATAATGGACTTGTTAAAGTTCTTCCTATTTTAACACCTGATAATACTCCGGAAATTCTTACTACATTAGGTATTCATACAGAAGAACAACTTAAAGAACAAAAACTTATCTTTAAGACTCTTTTAAATACTGTTAAAGATGGTTATACACCTGAAAGTTTTACTCAATATACTAAACTTTCACTTGCTCAACAGATTCAATTTATTCAAAAAGATAGTACATTAAGAGATTATATTGAGAAATCACCTGAGTTCAGAGGTGATAACATATTTAAGTATTTAACAGTTCGTAAGAATAATCGTTCTGTACCTTATGATATTATTAGAATCCAACGTGATGATAATGATGTTAATTCTTGGTCTAATATAACTGATAGTATTCTTCGTATGTGGGATAGTAAGATTCCTTATATTGCTCATACGATACGTCAATTATTAGTTTATACTTATGTTACAGAAGGTTTTAATTATGCTTATAATGTTTCAAAATATATTCCGATTGAACTTATAAGTACTAATCGACCTAATGCAGAATATGATGCTTTATGTCGTGAAGTTCATTATCCTGACCCTTCTATTAATCTTGGTAATTATGCAGAAAACTTAAGAAATGCTGAAAAAGCTGTATTTGATGGAAATGTAGATATTACACCTGTTATGAGTTTAATATCTCGTATGAAATCAGATATGAATCCAGTATTATTAAGTGATATACAAAAACGTTATCGTTGGGAAGCAAATAAGAATAAAGCTACTATTGGTTATGTTCAAAATGCTAACGGCGAAAATGTTGGTACTGGTTCTTATATTGATGAAAACGGTAATACTCAGAATTTCTATATTGAAACTGAAGCTCGATTAATTAATTCTGAATATGCTAATGCAGAATATGTAACTGAAAGGATTACTCGTAGTAAGAATCGTGTATACAAACGATATGCAATTCCTACAAATACAAATAGTCCGTTGAAACAGATTTATGTATTCTTACCTGTTAATCCTTTACTTCGTAATGAAGCGTCTTTAATGACTGGTGATATTAGTATTATACCTACTTATCAAGAAGGTATGATGGCACAAGTTCAAAAAGATGGCGAAACTATTATAACCGATAGGTTATCTGTTATTATAGATTCTGATGATGTTCATAGATTCATGTTAGCTATTGATGATAATGAATCAGTCCAAATGGATGAAAATTCAGATTTCAATGATGCTAATATGGTTGAAACAGAAGATGTTATTGATAGTACTGTCGATGTAGAAACTGAAGATGTAATTGATACTGATATTGCTTCTGTATCTGATACAGATTTTGAAGTATTAAATTCAGTTGAAGTTACTACCCCTACATTCATTAATGTTGAACATACACATTCTTCTGCAAGTGATGTTATTTATAATGAATTAGAATCTTCTGCTACATCTATTTTTATTACTACACAAGCAACTCATTCTTTCTATAAAGGTTATCATAAATCTGCAATTCAAGTAGATTATAATAAGTCTGCTTACGAAGAAGCTCTTCGTGTAGCTCCTATGTTAAAGAATGGTAATCTTTATATTAATGGTGATGTTCTGATTGATGCTAATAGAGATTTCAATTATTTAGATGATTGGACAAAAACATTTATTAGTAATCTTTACAGAATTAATCCCATTATGACGTCGGTTAGTACTGTCTTAAATGATGGTGTTGGTCGAATAGTTGCAGAAACATATATTGATGTTCCTCGTAGGAATATTAATATTTATGGTGATAATGAAAAATTATATTCTCGTGTTGTTCATGCTGATGTTCCTACAAGAGATGGTTTACGAAATTCTCTTGTTGTCGATTCTAATATTGCTATTGAAACTTTGAAAATTATGGATAGAATCCAGAAATTTTTGAATAATAACAATGTTGGAAATCGTGAGGAATTTATGAATATCTTAAAATCCTTCGATGATGAAAGTTTTGAAGGTGGTATTCAAAGTGCTCTTGAAGAACGAGATATTGCTGCAATGAAAGCTACTTATAGTCGTTTGGCTAATTTGAGTAGTTCTGTTTATGATGCTATTAAGCAATTATGGGCTATTACTAAGGATTTGAATTATGAAGAGATTCGTTCAAATTATGGTGCGGCTCTTGATTACAAAGATAGACTTGTAATGATGTTAAAACTTGCTTCTCATTTTAGTCCATATCTTACACTTGAAGAAATAAAAATTCAAGATACAGTTTATGATGCTGAAAGTGAAGAAGGTAAAGAATTATTTACTAAAGAATTTGGTGAATTAAATAATAATATAGCTCGACTTAAATCTCTTGCAACAAAAGTTGCTGGAATACGGTCTAATGTTATTCAATCTATTAAAGATGTAGTAACTTGGGCTGTAATTGATAAAAGCCGTAATCCTAAATATATTACCGCGTTTAGTAAGATTAAAGAGTATCTTGCTTCACATAATGGTAGCCTTGAAGGATTTGATATTAATAGTGTTGAAATAACAGAAGATGAATGGTTAGAAATTCAGCATTTGTTATTTGAACTTGATAAAGATATTAATAAGACACAACTTTGGCTTGATTCTGCTTTTACAACTGGTATTACTTTAATTGATATTACTGGTAAAGCATGGGATGAAGCTAATTATAAAGCTAAGAAAGCAGCTCAACGCATTAATGATGAACTTGAAAGTGCACTTGAAGAGTTCCAACCGGGACTTTCTAAAAATGCTCGTGCTCGTGAAAAGTTAATGCACAAATTTATTAATGAATATGGAGATTTAATCGGTAGTTATAAAACAGAAGGTCTTGGAGATTCGACCGGTACTTTACGAAAAGATATTCGTGATGCTATTTATAAGAATCTTTATACTGACAGTGGATTTGTTACAAGAGCTACTGCTGAAAAAACTCTCGAAATCATTGATGATATTATAAAGAAATATAATGAAAATCATACTTGGAATATTGTTCCATTAAGTGATAATGAAGCAACTAAACATCTTGCTGAACTTACTGAATTAAGTAATCGTGAGAAACTTGTTTATTTACAAACTCACGACCTTATCGAACTTAGTCTTATCACTGATATTAGTGGTAAGCGTGAAAATGTTCTTTATAAACTTGATTTTGGTAATACTCCGGTATCAGATGAATATGCAGCTTTGAGTGATAAAGAACAAAAATTACTCAATACTATTCGTAATCTTATTCAACGAACTATTCGTGAATATGACGGTAACTGGATTAACTATTATGGTAGATGGGATGAGGTAATGCCTTTTATTCCTCAAGCTACATTAGGTCAATCTGCTAAACAATTTGTTAGTATTCCTATGATTCATAAAGATAGGTATTATACTGACATTGATGGTACTAAACGATTTGTTACAAAAGCTCAAACTTTACAAGTTCCTAAACATATTCCTGTATTTAATATTCGTAAAAAGTACAAATCTGAAAGTTATACTGAATACGAAGCTCGAATCGTAGAATTGTTTAGTGAATGGTTTGATAAAAATAACAAACTTCCTGTTACAGTTAAACCTTCAACTCTTCGTGAGATTAGACATTATAACGATGCTGTAATGCTTGAAAATAAAAAGTATAAAGCAAATGTGATGTCTTATGATATTGTTGATGTAATGAAAGGTTTTACACAAGAACTTTATAATCTTCGTGCAATTAATAATTTTGAAACTGATTATCAGCTTACGAAATATTTAATGAATGAACGTGGAGTTTCTGGTGTAGCACCTCGTGATATTATTAAAAATGCGAATGAACAGTTAAATAATATGGAACGTCGTATTTTTAATTTTAGTAAATATAATAGTGTTCTCGATGTTTCTGCCGGTGCATTATTGCGTTATACTTCTATGACTTTCATGTATCTCAACTATACTGCTGGTATCACTAATATTCTCAAAGGTGTTAGTGATATGATAGTTGAATCTACTGCTAATAACTTTGTTGAAAGCAAAGATATTATGAAATCAGGTTTGCGTGATGTTATTAAGACTATCCCTCATTTCTTACGCGATATTAATTCGACAAGAACTGATGATGTACTTGTAGCAATCATTAAAGATTTTGATGATATTTATCAAGATACTCGTGATGTAACATCTTCTGATACTGGAACTTCCTATTGGATTAAAGCTATGCGAATGGTTGATACTGTTGGCTATGCTCCTAATAACATGGGTGAGTTCATTATGCAGTTTGGTATGTTACTTGCTGCTACACAATCTCATCGAGTAGTTGGTGGTAAGATTATGGCTTTCAATGATTTTTATAATGATAATCTTGAAAAATTATTACAAGAGGTTCTTACTAACGAACAATATGATAAATATCTTATTTTCAAAGAAGATTTAAATGCTGAGATAGTTCGTGAAGAAAAACGTACTTCAAAAGAGTATTTATGGAATCACGATTATGCTTCTCAATATCTTAAATCACATTATAATTTACTTTCTGATGAACAACGTAAGAAAATTGTTGATTCTCGAAAAACTGATAAAAAAGTTCAACGTGAAGCTTTTGATAAATACAATACTCTTCGTTCGGAACTTAAACTTGAAGATGGTCGTTTAAGTTTTAATCCTGAAGGTGGTCTTACAGAAGAAACTCTTTCGGAGTTCCGTGGTCGAGTTAAAGCTATTAACCAATCATTACATGGTATTTACAATCGTGTAGACAGAAATAATTTACAAGATGCTGCTTTTGGTGATTTGTTAATGCAATTTAAGAAATGGGTTCGTCCTAACTTTGTTCGTTATTTCGGTCGTCGTTTCGGTCGTATATTTTATAATGAACAATTAGGTTCTTATGAAGTTCCTGTATTTAATCCTATGTTTGATATGTTTAGAAGTGGTAGTCAAGCCTTCAAAGATAGTCTTAATGATAACAATACTGTTATCGACTATATGAAAGGTATTGGTAATTTCTTCAAAGGTGTATCAAGTTGGTTACTTAATGTAGGATTCTATTATAATACTCTTCCTTTAAATGAACAGATAGCAACTATGAAATTTGCTCGTTTAATAGGTGCTTTAGCTTTTAGTGCTCTTGCTGCTATGACACTTGGTGCATTTAAGAAAGATGATGATGACGAAGATAATATTTTGTATCAACACGCTATGTATGCTGCAACAACTTATTATCAACAAATGATTGAACCTATGCCAGTATTTGGTTGGATGGCTACAATAGAACAAACTGCAAATAGTTTGTTTGCTGGTCAGAAAACTTTACAATCTGCATATAAACTTGTTAATCTTACTATTCAAGGTCTTTGGGTTGATGATGATGAACTTATTTATGATAGAGGTATTTATAAGGGACAAGATAAACGTGCAGTTGCATTACGTCAAGCTGTTCCTGTTCTTCGTCAAATTAATAAGTTTAATAATCTCGGTGCTACTATGTCTTATTACAATATGTATAATCCTTTTGGTATTACATTTACTGGTTTTAGAGATATGATTAGTCCGAAAGACAGTGATAACTACGAGGACGAATAGTCCAATAAAGTAAACGCCGGATATTTGCCCGTGGTGGTGCTTTCCAGCCTGCTACGGGCATTATCTTTTGTCGATGATACATTTGTCTAACTGACAAAAAAAAGACCGTCAGAACGCCTGAAAATAGGCACTCTGACGGTCTGTCTGTATTACTTATTATGTTAGTAATATCGTTATTAATAATAACAACAATTATAGTAGCAATTAAAGTTGTAACATTGATAGCTCAGCCCTTCGGGCTTCGCTGACCCGGTGGGGCAGAAGGTTGCACGCCCACTTGTCGCGTTTATTCGCCACCGTTTTCAATATTTTTCGGTTTATCAAAAAGATATTGATATGTTTCATTATTAATAATAGTAAATTCTTTATCAGTTAAAGCAATAATCCAATCTCCTTTATTAAGTCGAATTATATTCTCTCTAAACATAATAAACATCCAACCATCGGAAAAATGACAATATCTACAAAAACTAACACATTCTGAGATATTAGCACCATCCCATTGTACACTTAATAATCTAACATTTTTCTTTACATTTAGTCGCTTAATCATAAACTACCTTTTAAGACCATTAATAGCCCATTGAAGAACAAAACCTAAATGTCCCCAAATCTTATCCTTAATATCACGACGAGCAATACCTTCGCCAATAGCATGGTCGTAATTATTAGGATTTACACAAGCTGACGTACCAATGGTATCAAATCCAGTAATAGTAGTATCAAGAACAACGGTAGTCTTTTCACCAAGTTTAAGAGAATGCCCTTGTTTCATAAATCCAAGAACATCACCTTCACTAATTTTAGTAGGGTCTAAAATCTGATAATATGCTTTCTCGAAAACATCTTTGGGTGAAAAAGATTTATAATCATCAGAATATTCTACTTCATAACCTTCATCTACAAAATCATTATCATTAATTTTATGATTAAGGTCATAAATAATATCATTACCATTAACCATCCAAGCTTTACGAGCTTTAATCATTTTTACTCCAATGTAATAACCTTGACCACTTTGGAGTTTAACTTCTTCGTTATTCATAATTTACATTAATCCACTTTTACCAAAACCATTTTCACCACGTTCAGTTTTGCTTAATTCATCTTTAGAAGATTTAATATCAAATACTGCACGTTTCTTTTCAACAATTACACCTTGTGCAAGTCTACTATTAGGAATAATAATATAACTAAAAGGTGTAGGATTTTGTACTATAATTCCACTGTTACCACGCCAGTCATTGTCTACAGTACCAAATTTAATATCTAATAAAGTAGTACTCGAAATACCACTACGAGGACGAATTTGCATTTCATCTTCTTCAGGTATTTCAGTATAAATATTAGTTTCAAATTTAACAGTTTTATATGGGAGAATAATATTAACTGCACCAACATCATTTACGACCATATATTCCAGAAGAGTTTTTCCTTCAACTGGTTGATTTACTGCATGACGAATAGATTTATGAAGTGTATTAAAATCAATAACCCATTCGAGATTAGCATAATTCCTATCATACAAAACGCTTGTCACATATTTATCGCCACCTATTACAGCAGCAACATCTCTTTGACTAAAAGCTGGAAGATTAGGATTAAATTTGGCTCGTAAATCGAAACCGGAAGCTCCAGCACTTTTGTACTCTGGAACTTCCGTGCTATCGACATACAATCCTATAAGACTTTCTTTCATGCTATCTTATTCTTCAGATTGTGGGATTTCACTTACATCTGCGGTACGAATATTATACCCTTCTTCTCCAATATATTTTGCCATTTTAAGGAGATGACGTATAGGAATTGGCATCCTATCGTCACCTCCTTTTTTTCTAACACCAATAAAACATTTAGCATTAGTCATTCTACATTCCTCAGGTAATTGACTTGGATATTGAGCTAAAGCCCAACTTGCAAGCAAAGGAATAATTTCCCAACTACCAGAAGCACTTGGAATTTGACAATTATCAGAATCGAAGCTATTTACAGTACCATCAGAATATATAACTACTTCTGTAATCATTTAGGCACTTAAACGTTGAACTAATTTATTAAAGGCTGTCTGACCGAGTTTGAAAGAATTACCCTGCGTAATAGAATCGAATTTATTGAGATTATCTTTATATTCAATTCCGTTATTAATATATGAAGTAACACCGTTATAAAGCCAAAGCATTGTACCGCGATGACTATCTTGTCCGGGGCCACGTTCAATATAATTAACCATAGCGTGTAACTGATTCTTCTTACGAGTAGAAATAACATCATTCCCATAAGGAATCTTACCAATACCACCGCATTTAGCAATAAATTCTTTCTGATTAGCATCACAAATTAAATCCGTGATATAATCAATCATCACATCATCATTAATCTTAATATTCTCAGCAGCTTCAAGAATCAGCTTGGCTTGTTCAGAATATTTAAGAGTGTCACGCATCATTTGAGCACCTATTGCTAAATTAGCTTTAACATTTTTAGTATGCTTGAATCGAACCATATTCTTACAATGATTCAAAGCAGCATTCAATGTATTGTTACATACAACACGAATATCAGTAAAACAAGCTTGAATACTACCACTTCCATCATGACTTGTAGTGAAAAGGATATATTTCTCCATTTCATCTTTTGCAATCTCATAAGTAGGAAGTTTAGCAGTAACAAAGATTCGTTCACCAATACCTAAAACACCAGCAGTCTGAATGATAACATCTTTTGGATTAATTACCATTTGACTTTTACAAACTTGATATATAAAATCCATAGCTTCTGTATTCTGAACAGGTTCATACCTACTACCAACAGTACCAAGAATTTTATAATTATCTTTACGATATGTAGCGTATACATCATCTACGCGAGCACCTTTTTCCGGAATAATGATAACATCACCATTGGACATATGACAAGCATAATGATTATCTTTTTTTACTAAATGTTTAGCTTCAGGAGGAATAAAACTTGCAAACATCGGAGCTAAAGCTACTTCATAATCCATATTAGCAATACGAATGATTTCGTCAGGAGTTTTAACTTCTTCAACGACAGTTCCAAGACCATGCCAAGGAACATCTTTCAACGAATAGAATGAATAAGTATTTCTATTAGAATTAAATTCAATATTCGCAGCCATAATTAAATTAGTTAGTTTATATTACAATTCAATAATACGAATATGAGCAATATCTTTATGTTCAGCGCCAAGTTTGCTAAACAGAAGTTCTTTCTCATTTTCAGCATCTTTAAGATTCAAAAATGTAAGAGCTTCATTATGATCATTAATCCACTCTCCACCATCTTTGGTTACATTTTTAAGAAAATCTTGTTTCTCACCAGCGATTACTTTTGTAATCAAATACTTTTTACTCATAGCTTAATTAATTTTAATTTGTTTAATGATAGACTACTTATATATAGCAGTTTCAGACGTAACAATCTCCATATCAATTTTATCCATGACATGAGCTATTCGTTCAGCACGAGCAATATCTTCGTCAGATTCACTGGATGTCTTAGCCCAATTATCAAGTTCCTTAATAGCTTTCTTATCAAATTTAACAGTATAAATATAATCATCACCTAATTTATCATGAATATATCTACCTACCTCTTTTGCTAAGCTAATAGGAACATCAACTGTAATACTAATAGAAGCAATCTTATCTAATTCTTCTTTATGTTTCTCAACGAAAATATTATCTTCCGGCAGAAGAGGTGCTTCTGTTATATGAAGCAATGAAGTAATAATAGGGTCTAAGGCATTTTCATTAAGTGAAACACTTTCCGACTCTTTTGTATAAACAGTAAAATCAGGAAATTTAAGACTATAATTACCAGATTTACCAACTTGACCAAATATATGTAAAGCATCAACAACTGAAGATTTAAGTCTACCAGCTATTTTATCAAAACTTGTATTCCTATCACGAAGTCGTTTAATTTCATCTTTATTATAAGCAATATTAGCTTTTTGAGCATCAATTATTTGTCGATAAGCACGAAGTTTATCTTCAAGTTCACTTTCAGCAATAGCTAATTCTTCTGCAATTTCTTCTGTTATCTCGCCGTCATTCTCTTCTATCTGCGAAACAAGATAATCATATTTTTGCGCAATACCAAATAAATTACTCATAAATTATCAAAATAATTTTTGTTCAACATAACCTTTTTTAACATTATAACCTTTCTCTTTACAGATATAAGTTAATTGTTTATGAATACTATCATATCCATCAACAATATTATCAAGATGAAAATCCCAACCAGTATAATTCTCTAAATCACACTCAGTTTTATCACCGGATGTATCATCCATTTTAGTATTGCGGAGAACACGAATTGTAGTTAATTCAATTTCATTCTGACGAGCAAAATCTTTAATACAATTCAATTCAAATTGTTCTCGAATATCAGGAATAATAAAATAATCACAAGGAGTAGTTCTGATTCTATTTATAACATCATCAATAAACACTCTGTCATTATCAAATCTTAATAGTTTACCAAAATGAAGTAAACACTTACGATATGTCAGTTGTTCATCAATACCGTAACGATTAATAATATACGGAGATTTAGATAACTTAAAATAATGAGAATCTAATTGAGATACACTACAATTTGTAACAGCAGCTACAATACGTTTAAGCATTGTAGCCATAGGATATATCTCAACTTTACCAGCGAGCATACCTTCAAGGTATTCAGTAACATAAGTTTTACCTGTACCTTTTCTACCACTGATTAAAATTAATTTACCAGTCATATAATCTTAATTAATTATTTCTTCAGGAAAGTTAGCAAATACATTTTGTCTACCTTCTTGACCATGTAACACTCTTAAAGCAGCTTCTTTCTTAACTGCTAAAATAATACTACGTTTGAATAACTTATTATAAATTCTAACCATTTCACGAGCAACATATGAATTACCATCTGTCATACCGTGACGATTATTAATTTTAATAAGAAGTTCTTTAAGCGTTTTCTTCTCGCTTTCGCTCCTGCTCTCGTTCATACATATATTGTTTGTTATACTCATAAATAGTATTAAATATTTCACCAGAAACACAACCATCATAATCAGGAAGTTCCTCTTTTATAATATTATCTATAATATTTGTAATAGCAATACAAATACCAAGATTTCTTAACTGAAGAGTACTACCTTCTTCAAAAAACTTGTCTTGTTCATCTTGTGGAACATTACATTTACTAAGAGCTTTAGCAAATACTTCTTGAAATTTTGAACGAGATATATAATTATTATTAGCCATAGTAGTTTATTCAAAATAATTGATAATACGACCTGTTTCATTAGGAAATTTAACAGCAATATCTTCTGCAATCATTTTAGCAATTTCAATCATTTGAGGATGTGCAGCTTTATGATTACGAAGAGGAAGAAAACCTTTATTCTCAACGATAGTAAGTTTAGGATAAACAGTTTCAAGATGTTCACCAACCCACATATCGAGAGTACCAGATATATAAATATCTGATTTAGTAGCAGTAGGAAGAACCGAACGAGCCAATTGAGCAGGTTCACCATCATTAGTTAATTCTTGATATATAGCTTCATTGCCAGCAATAACATCATAGAATTTTTCTAATGAATCTTCATTCTTAAACGGTGGTTCAATTACACTAATATTTCTACCATATTTATAACCAAGTCTACCTTTAGCATAATTACACCAACGAGTACTTTCTTGCATAAAACTCATCTCACGATGACGAACGGCTTCATGTGTAACACCTCTATCGGTTGTAATTTTATAAGTAACATTATAAATCTCCGGCGCATTTGCAAGGATTTCAGCATCTGAAGCAATTCGAAGACTTGCATCAATACCATATTCAAGTTTAGCAATAATATCTTCATCATCAAACAATAAATGAGAAAACTCTTTACTTAAAAGAAGCATATTATAAAACAAATCATTAACTTCGCTTGGATGATAAATATCATTATAAATGGCTTTCATTTTACGACTATTACTCATAATATCAAGAAATACTCGATATGAAAAACCAATATAATTACCAAGATAAGACCAACGAATATAAGGACTTAATTTAACAAATTCTCGAACAACACGATTTGGAATTGAAGTAACATTAAAATAAACATATTCATGTTCAAATATAGCAGTATGACCATCAATAAGTCTATTTCTACAAAAAGTTTCAGCTGAATCAGGTTTGATACTATCTTCTTGTTTAGTACAAACTTTACCGATTAATTCAATCTTTCTAAGACCAGAATAATCACAAAATTCGATTGCAGGTTCTACAACATTCATAGCTTTAATTGTATTAGTTCAGACGCGACAAGTGGGCGTGCAACCTCCTCTCCCACCGGGGAGCGGAGCCGCTGTGCGAAGCCCGGCAGGCGGAGCCACACAAGTTACACCTCCTGTCGCTTCTCAAATTGCGACAATAATTGTTTACGAGTTACTTTATATTCTTCAAGACTAATTCCTATTCTATTACAGATAATTATAACATCCATAATAGTAACACACTGACCACCCCACATAACATTCCATAAATCGTTAGCTTGAACTTCCCAAATATAATATCCACCAAATTGAATCTTATAATTGTAACAAGTTTTACGATTTAATTGAATATTATTTTGTACACAAGCAGCAAAGAAATGAGCAAAATCAGTAAAATCTTTTAATTTAATAACTGCATTATTCCATAGTCTAACAACTCCATTAGTTGATTCATAACGCATTACTGCATAAGTACCATACTGTCGCCATTGATAAGGAATACTACTAATTTTATAATCTCTAAATTCTTGAATTAGAACTTCAAGTTCTTCTCGATATTTCTTAGCTTTTGCTTCTTCAATAGCTTTCTGATTGTCGAGATATTCATTGGATTTAATTCTAATAATAGATTTAAGTTCTTTGCGAGTAGTTCTATTACTCCAAAGTTTCTTAAATTCAGTATAATTTCTACAATAAGGTAATATAACTTTTTTAGCACGAATAGTTTGCCAATAAAGAATTTTACCACTAATAATAAGATTTTCTTTAGGACTTAAAGTAATACGAATATTATCTTTAAGATTGAATATAGAAGATAGTCTTGTATAATTTTTTGCAAAACCTCTATATTCAACATAAGTAAAATTAAAAGATTGTGTTCGATTAATGATTGTATCTGCATCAAGACCATATTCTTTACAAATACTTAAAATATCTTTTAATGCAGAACGCCAACTTTTACGAGCATTATTATATTTTATCTTATGAGTTCGAACATCAGCAAATTTTTGATTAGTAATATCTTTTTCAAGAATATGTCTTGTAACGGTAAGATTTTGATTTACACCATTCCAAAGACTTGTAAGCATACCATAAGTATTAGCAATTAACACTTCTGAATTTTGCCTACAAATATTATAAATATCTACATTAATTTTATCTCGAATCTTTTGATTTTTAAGTTTAACAAGTGGTATATAAAGATAGTCTTCAATATTGTTTAATCTTATAACAAACGGTACGAATTTATTACAAACACCAATTTGTTTACCTCTACAATAAAGAATACCACCTTTTAATTCATAACCGTATTTACCATTAGCAACGGTATGTTTTGTATGAATATTTATATCATCTATTCTTTTATAGAATAAATCAAGTATTTCAGTAATAGTTCCAACAGTTTTCATCACTTTTCATAATCTCTAATTCCAACAACATTTGCATGGAAAGGTAAACCATTTTTAGTTCTTTCATAGAATTTAACAGTTACAGACTTTCCGATAGGTGGATTATTAAGAATATCTAATCGTTCATTAACAGTACCAGTTAAAGTACAACTAAATACTAAATCATTAATATCGTTCTTTAGAACTAATCTAACATTAAATCCTACTTTATCATCAGGATTTCCGGTATGTTCAACATCAATACATTCAAATTCAGCATCGTCGAACTTTTTAAGTTTCATCATTGTAGCAGGACGAGAACCAAATTTATATTCAGTATGCAAATCTCTAATTATGGCTCCTTCAAAACCACAATCAATACATTTTTGCATATAAGCTAATGCTTGATTATCATCATAAATAGTATCACTATTAAGAATAATAAGATCAAATTTATCCCACATTCCATGACCTTCAGGAGTTAAATTTTCCCAAATTCTACCAGTCATTACATTATGAGATACACTACTTTTCTTACTACGATATTCTTCCCAAACACTAAACCTTAATTTATCACGTTCTCTGTTAGTTAAATCGGGAATACTTAAATCAAAATTAACAAACTGAAGTTTCTCATGATATATATTCTTAGGATTACGAGCAGCTCCACCAATAGTTGTTACTTTCTCACCACGAATATAAATCTCACCATCAAATACCATATTAGCATATTCAGGAAAACTATCATAAAAATCATTGAATAGTTGTTCAATATGCCAAATACGATAAGTAAGACCTTCTTTAGTTTTAATTACAGTATGATAATGTTTATCATCACGAACAAAACCTTCAAGACTGAATAAATCAGTAGGTGTGAATTCTTCAAGCATAACAACTGCTCGAACACCATTAATTTTAGGTTGAGCAATACAAGGATATTCGAACTTACCAATAGCAAACTTTTGTGCTTTCATAGGTTTAACACAATTATTTGCATCAGTATTATATTTAGGTAATCTCTTATCTATTTCTGCAAATAAATCATCTGCATTAGTAAGATAATCTAAAGGACTAATACCTAAATCAGAAAGACTTTTATATCCTTGTTTCTTATGTCTTTCGTAAACACTATTAAGTTCAAATTCAGCTTGTTCTCTATCAGTTTTTTTACTCTTAGCTTTAATTACAGGAGAATATGATGATGTTTCAGCACCATTTACTTTACCATAATAATAAGCTAATCGTAGAGATACTGTACCATCAGAATTAGTAACTTTTTCAACTCGACCCCACCAACGAACTAAACCGCCAGTTAAATCTCGTTTATATAAAACTTCATTAGGAATCATATCTTATTTTTTAACTTTTTCTTCAATAACAATAACATATTGCGGTTCTCCAATACGAATTATAAGACAATTCCAACTTTCAAGAGGAGTCTTATGTTCAGTCATATCTGTAAGATTAAGTGGCTTAGCACAAAAACATTTATATGACCTTTCAATCTTATTATTAAGAGGATTCTTAATAGTTTTAGGATGTGGGAGAATACGCGAAAGAATAGGATTGATAGCTTCTAATGTTTCTTTATCATTAGCGCTAATATAAGTATCACCATCAAGAATGATTTGTGTATGTTTGAAACCATATTTATCCACAAATCGATTGATACTTGATTGGTCAGATAAACGAGAAAAATCATTCATCAATCTCGTATAACTTTCTTCATCCATAGGACAAAGATAAATCTTATTACCATTATCAAGAGTATTGATAAGATAGTTTTTGATTTTAATCTCCATAATAAATCTTTTTTAGAACATTATCAAAATGTTGGAATACTTTACGATAACCATAATCTTTAACCATATCAGATGGGTCTTTAGATTTATAATTATTCGTAAAATAAATTGGAATAGTATTATATCTACCTTGTAGTAGATGAGCTGCATTAATTCCAGCAGCATCAGTATCGAAAATAGTAAATAACTTTCCGCTTAAAGAGTACGACACCAATAACTTGTAGATGTCAGTAGGTAATACGATAGTTTCAGAAGCAGCAGGTATAAACAAAATATCATTAATACCTTTCTCATCACAAATTTGTTCAAAAAGTATTTTATCTTTATAACCTTTTATGAGAGCAATATAATTCGTTGGTTTAAGTTGATGTAAACACTCAATAGGACAACGATTATTAGTAATAAACTTAGTTTGACTTTTAAGTCTTTTTGGAAAATAAAGTTTATACTTATTTGGATTAACATTATAAACATAACAAGGGTCAGTACCACTATAACGATAAGGTGTTTGCCATTCATTAAGTCTATATCTATCAACAATAAATACTTTTGTATTTAGATTACTTTTCTTAATACCATATTGTTCCCAATAAATATAATCTAACTTATTTGGTTTACGAACATCAAAAGTAATTTCAAGATTTTGATTCTTAATATGTTCTTGCTCAGTTCGATTAAATTCAATATTAGTAACAATCTTATCAGAACAACGAAGAATTATGTCATTACATATATACACAAATCCTTCACTTGTTTTACAATTCTTATTAATAATATAACCTACAACTTCAAATATATCACCTCTAAATCTACCATCACCAAAATCTCTACATATCAGTTTATCACCATAATACTTGAAAGATAATGAAGGATGTTTATCATTTCTTAAAGGATTTCGTATTCTATCATTAGGACTACTAATGTTAAATCGGATTACATCTTCGGGAATACCAAAATATTTACTAAATATTGTAACTTGGTCAAGTGTATTAAGTATGAAATCTCTCATGTAATCAGTAGTGTAACTTGCTGGGCTTCGCTGCTGGGCTTCGCCCAGCGCTCCGCTACCCGGTGGGAGAGTGGGTTGGACGCCCACTGGCAACGTTTCTGGCCGCGTGTATTTACCTGACCTATACTGATATACGTCTGTTAAATACAGTCTGTCAAATCAAAGGAAATCAGCCAAAAATACGGTATAACAACAAGTCTAATTTTAGCATTACCCAAAAAAAAAGAAGGAGATAATAGAGTTTTACCTCCATTAACTCCTTTACAAGTTCCTGTTTTAGTAATATGATAAATACTACTTCGAGTATCTATCAAGAATGTCCTGAATATCCGACGAAACACCAGTAGCACCGGGAGCGGGAGCAGGAGCACCTGCGGCAGCTTCACGATTCTTCGGAGTATCATCTTTTGTAAGATGAATTGTTTCACCAACTTCAAATTCAATCGACGGACTTTGACCGGGAATAACACGTTCAACAAATCCACGATTAACAAACGAAGGAAAAGCTAAGAACTTATGTGTGTTATAATCTGCAACAAGTTTCATGAACAGTTTTACATTCTTATAAATAGGATTTTTCTCATCATCACCAACAAGGAGATGTTTGAAATATTCAAAGAAAGCAAGATACTGTTCACAACGAACCTTTGCAGGAGCAGCATAATCGAGTCCCGGACACTTACCAGCATTAACCGGATAACCTTTAAGACCCTTAAACTGATTTGCGATATGACGAAGCTGTCCATATACCTGCTGAATAATATTAATAACAGTCTTTTCTTCAACAGGTTCGCCTTTCTTATTAAAAGTAGTAACCGGCTTAGCAGTAAATGTATAATAACGGTCTTTCGGATTTGCGTCAGTTTTACACTGCTTAAATTCGATAACAAGTACGGGGAATTTACAACCAGCATATTCCCATGTACTTTCGACACCTTTATCATCCAGCAAAGGTACTTCACGAATATCAATACGAACATCGTTAATAATACCCATACAAAGATTACCAAGTTCAGGGTCGGGCTTAAAAGCTAATCTCCGTTCAACAACCTCTTCTTCAAACATTAATGTTGTCGAACTAACTTTCGATTTACTTGTGTCTGCCATAATAATAATTAAAGTACTTTAAGTTATTAGACTAAAAAGAGGAGCTACTTATTCAATAACTCCTCTTTTTATAATGATAGCAAATGATAGATTTGTTAAATACTTTTAGGTATTAACAATTACAACTCGGCTTCCGGCTCGGCAGGAGCTACGGTTTCCTCTTCCTGCTTCTCGTCCTCCAGCGTTACCTCTTTCGGGTCTACAAGCACATAGACTTTCTCATAGATAGTATCACCAACCTCAACAGGAATAAACTCACCATTCTCGTCCTTAACTTCCTCAACACCATACTCAACTCGCTTGGTAGCAAGAACAGCAGTACACATCTTACCGTCACGGCCTTTCTGAGTTTCAACCTCTTCCATAAGACCCTTATCAGCAAGAACACGCTCACCTACGGGAGCAGCATCCTTATCTTGCATAAGCATCTGCGACCAAACACCAGCGTAATTAAACGACTGAGGACGACCAGTACCTTTCGTATTACCAGCACTTGCAAGTTTGCAACCCTCGCTACCTGCCGAAAGAGCAATAAAGAAACGCTCATTAATCGAATCAGCATTAGGCATAGCAAACATAACAACACGGTCGCCATGACCACAACCGATAAGTGCAGAAGCCGAAGCATTCATCGTAAACTTATTCATACCACGAGCAGTAGTAATTGCCGGACGAATATCATTCGACGACTTCGTACCACGGTTTACAGCAGTCAGACCAGCAAGTTTAGCAGCAGAAAAAACAGACTTTTTCATAATTGTAATTTGTTTTAATTTATGAATATTTTATGAATGATAGATTAATGATAGATTTGCATTACTTTATTCTGTAACAGGAACTTCTTCAAATTCAGTATCTTCAGCTTGACGGTTTGCAATAGATACAGCTTGATGTAATTCACTATCAACGTAAATTCCATTTAACTTATCACTTGCAATAATTCTACCACCAAGCATGATAGACATTTTAATAAGATGAGTTTCCGGATGGGCGTTCCAATTAGCTTTACCTTTACTTTCAGTACCATCAGATTTAGTACCAACGTATAAACCTGCATCAATAGCTTGTTGTAAAGTATAAGGTATTGCAATACTCTCATCACCACGAGTAAGTTCTACAAGAGCTCGACGAGTAGCATACCTAATAATTGGAATTTTACCTTCTTGTACTTGTTTATCAATATAATCAGCAGTATGACCATCATTAATTACAACAAAATCATCTTTCGTTTCTTTGTTATAATCAACAAGTTCATTTGCAAGTTCCTTTTTACAATATCTATATATGTAAAAAGGTTTAGTTCCATCTTCAAGAATCTTACGTTTAATACCGGCATCCGTAAGGACTTTATTAACAACATGAATACCAGTATATACTATCTCTGCTTGAGAAGTACTAAAAACGTAAATGTTTTGCATAGCAGCCATAGGATTAAGTCCCATAGACCGCCCACGTTCAACTTTGATTGCTGCTTCCCTATCAAGTGTCTTACCAAATGTAACACTTACCATAGGAGTAAAACCGAGTTCATTACCTAACAGCAAACATGTAACAATCGCACTCTTGTTAACTACAAGTTCACTCGTTCCATCTTCTTTCTGAACTTGCTCCTTAAATCCTTTATTAAAAACAGGACTTTGAGCAATCCAATCTGCTAATGCTTCAGCTTGTTCAAATGAATTAATTTGATTAACAGCTAAAGCAACACTTCCATTTTTACTTCTTGTATTAACAAGAGCACCACTCACATCTTCATCAGTCTTTTCGACTGGCTTCATTTGTGGTTTATCCATATGCAAATATAGTAATTATAATTATACCACCAAAGAAAATAGCAAGAAATTAACCGAAAATTTCACTAATATCATTAACCCATATCGGAACATTCTCGGAATCTTGCTGACGCTGGATTAACTTCTGTTTGTCCCTTGACTTAACATCTTTATCACCAATTTTGAAATCATCAATGTAAAGATTAATAATAACACAATTCTTATTAGGGTTCATATAATTATAAGTCTTACCTCGTGCGACACGTTGTCCGTGAGTATTAGAATTACAACTACCACCAGTCGTTATGACTTGTTCGATATTTTCTATCGTTAAACCCTCGTTAAGACTTTGTGCAGTAAATAAATATTTATAAGTACCATTCTTAATCCCTTCAATAGCTAACTTTTTAAGAGAAGTTTTACCTAATCGTTTAGGTTCACCATTCTTATAAGTATATGGAACACCAGTTTCAGGATTAATTACATACCTACTTTCAATAGCACTATGAAAAGGAATACCGTCTTTACTGAAATAATCAGCTAAATCAGTAACCATAGCTATTGATTCATTAAAACAGATAGTAGGAACACTATTAGTTTTAAGAATTTCAATAACAGCATTAATTTTAGGTCTGTTATGAATTAAAATATCATTACGTTGTCTAACAAAGTCTTTGAACTTTTTAGCACGTTCGTAAATATTATCGGGATTCCAAAGATTATTAATTCGTTTATTATAATCATTATCGAGTGGCATATCACGAGTCCAACCCATTAATGAAGCTAACATATTACGAATAACAGTAGGTTTAATAAAAGTACTACTGCCGTTTCTATCTTTATAATTATAACCAGTAAAAGATGCAAGAACTAATGCAAAATCACTGTCAAAAACTTTATTACGAAACTCTTGATTAATCACTTTATGTAATCCACCAAATGTTTCAAGAGTTTCAGAAATCATATCAGAATATTTAGCATATCTAATTTTGTCATGTTCATCGAGTTCAATAGCTAAATTATATTCTGTACTATTTGAAATCCAACCTTGCGATACAGCTTCAATCTCAGTAATTTTATCAATTACTGGAGCACCTAATTCATTAAGAATAGATAACTGATTTTTATTTAATGTAGAACCAGTAAGACATAGAATAAATTTATACTCTATATTCTTAATAGCTATGAGAGTTTCACCTTGTAATAACTTATGAACTTCATCAAGAATAAGTAAATCAACTTTAATAGGAAGTTTTCGTTCTATTTTAAGTTTATTTACATGATTAATAAGAGTATTACTACTCATTATATCAATCCATTGTTCTTTTGGACAAAATTCAGTAAGATTATCAACAAGATTTTTAGTAGTTACAGCATTTGGAGCGATAGCCATAATTGTTCGATTAGGATTAGCTTTAACCAGCTTACCAACAATCATAGCTGCTACTCGTGTTTTTCCAAATCTCATTATAAGATTTAGAGTACCTCGACCTTTGGCATCACGCCATTTATTACAAGATATTTCTTGTCTTTCGGACTTATCCATACTCTAATATCTCCAATAAACAGTAGGAGCATTTTCACGTTTAAGTCTTTCAATACAATTCATAATATATTGTGTTAACATTTCACAATTACCAAAGTGCATTTGAAAGAACATTTCCTTTTGTAATTCCTCTACTGTTTTACCATAACAAATTTCATCAAATTCGTGCATAACACATCAATCACAATCACGCTTTACAATACCACCATCATGACTAATATATCTCCATTGATAACCATAAGCAGTTTTAGAATTACCTTTAGGAGTACAAGCCTTAACAATAGCGTAATAAGCCTGTTTAGGATTTGTTTTTTTTAGCTCAATAGTTAGAGCATTAGCAGCATCTTTAGTGAAAGCATAAGTAGTTATATATTTCCCTCTCTTGTAAACTTAGCTACACGCAAACCAATTCTATGACTTTTAACATTAACTGGTTTAATATCAGCTATTGCAAGACCATCAACTTCATGATATACAAGGTCACCATTCATATTAGTATTTTATTAAAAAGGTAAATAATCTCCATTTTTTATTGCACGTTTATATTCTTCCTCACTTGAAAAACCATACATACCCCAGATAGTATTGTTAATAGGAATGTCATTAGCAGGATTAATAAACGATACATTGTCATCTTCAAAATCAACTTCAAACAAACCATCTTCTTCAGGACTTTCAATAGGCTCTAAATGTTTATTATTAGACATAGCACCAAATAAATCACCTTGAACCGCAACCATACCAGCAGTTTTCTTATTTTTACCATATAGAATCTTAGCACATTCTTTTTTATAATAACTAAAATCTATATGATAATTATCTTCCTCAACATAATCGTTAAAAGGACGAACACTACATTTAGCTACAATTCGATTGATTTTACTTGGTTTATTTTTATCAATTTTTATAATAGTTCCACTACAATAAGATACATCAGCAATATAGAAACGATTAGATTTTTGAAGTTCTTCATCATGAAGTTCACCGTTTACAATACTACGATATATAATATTGAATTTAGCATCAGTCTTTTGACTAATACAATAATCATAAATAGCTTCTTTGCTATTATGAATATGATTTTCTATTGTATCGGCATAAGGAACATTATATAAAAGAAATAGGTTAAGAGCTTTTGGAACAACTGGATAAGCATAACCTTTATTAAAAGCAATAGTTTCAATAAAAAGACCTTTACGTTTAATATAAATATCTTCAAGTTCAGCTATTGCTTCTGGCGTTTTATCAATCAATTTATCATAAGCATCTTGAAAACCTTCTTTAACAGCAATATAATTATTTACATCATTACGAAGATACTTTTCATAATTAGTAAATTCAAGTTCAAAATTGTTATATTCTTGCCACCAATCACAACAAGCTTTATAATCAGCTTCTTGTTCAGGTTTAATGATACAAACAATACCATCAGTATTAGCAGATATAACTTTAATACCTTTGAGTTCCAGTGCTTCAATAAGCATCAAAAGACAAAGTTGTAGATTTATAGTAACTTTATAAGTACATTTAGGGTCATAAAGATAATCATTTGTATCTCTAAATGCGCCATACATTCTATTAATAGCAATTTTAAGACCTTCAGCTTTAATCTTATGACGTTTACTTTCTGCTAATAATTCATGATATTTAGTATTTAATTCTTCAGCATCAACTCGATTTTGATTTTTAGCAATTTGATATTCATTTAATACTTTCTTAGCTTCTTTCATTAATTTACTGCTAAGATGTTTAGCTTCAATTCGACTATCTTTTGTATAACCGACAGTAGCTCTGAAAGGATTTCTTTCGAGATGTTCGGGATAAACATCATAACTAAGAATACCATTAGGATAGAAACTACTAACATCCGCATCACGTAAACTAAATCCATCTGCAATTATTAATCCCGGTTTATCTTGACTATGTAAACCACCTAAAGCCATAGTATATACCGCATCACCAAATTGAAACTCGTGCTTAAATTTATCTTCATCTTTTGTACTACCTACAACGATAGTAGATTGTGCAACAGTACGAAGTAAATCATTGAGAATTTTAGTTTGAAATTTAAGTTTAGGACTTAATATACTGGAAACTTTAATTTTCCATCTATCAGTCTTAGTATCCATAAAATCTTTTCTATCAATACCGCTAAACTTCTCATAAAGAGATGTAGTAATAGCTTTACCAATAGAACTTCTTGACATATTACGAACATCAATTCCAAACTCTTCAGATATATCTTCTCGTAGTTCAATTTCAGCCTTTTGACTACGTTCCAGTTCTAATGTAATAAGAACATCATTTACATTATAATCACAAATATCATAAATATCCTCTTCTCTAATTCTACAATTATAAGCAATCGGTAGATTCTGAATACGATACCATTTTAAGCAAATAGCAACTTGTTTAAGACTGGTATAAGTCTTATCAAGATATAAAATCTTTTGAATATCATAATCAGTAAAAGGACGTTTATAATATTTCTTGAAATTAAGTAAACGACTATATCCTTTACCAAAATCTACACAAGCGCAACTATGGTCATATAGAATTTGCGTAATATGTTTACTTTCTTTCTTATTAAAACCTTTTACATCAAGATATTTATAATTATTAATAAAAATATCCAACATAATTTTATCATAATTATTACTGTTATAACCAGTAAGAATTTTATGTTGAATAAAGAAATCCATAATAAGTGGCCCATCATTTCTCCACTTACCAGTAGTATAATCAATCCAAATAACAAATTGTTTAGCACCCATTGCTAACAACAATTTAGCCTTTGCTTCTTTCAGTTCTTCAAGATTACCTTCTTTACCATTTTTAATAGCAAGACATCTTATATCAACAGTTTTATAAACGTCGATAAGTTTTTGGTCTGCTGTTTTAGGTATAAAAGTAACTTCAAATAGATTAGGATATATCTCTACATCATATTCATAAGCATTATTCATAATAATACTACTTTATCTGTAATAACAATATTCTTTACATAATTCAGCAAATATGTCACTAATTAAATTAAAAGATTTAACATATTCTGAATAACATTTGTTACGCATAATATAGGCTGGTGAATATATAGGAATTAGTATAGCATCATTAAACCTAACTGGTTTATTAACAACAGATGCCATACTTTTATATTTTTCTTCTTTAAGGAACTGATAAACAAATTGTCCAACAGCAACAATAATAGTAGGTTTATATTTCCTAATAGTTGCTATAAAATTTGGATAACAAGTTTCAGCATAATGTTCAGTTGGTTCAGCACAAACACACTGAATAAGAGTTGATTTAATAGTCCAAGCAGTTAGTTTATAATCATTAATGAATTGACTAACTATTTTAGTTGAACGACCATTAAATATAGTTTGAGTTTTATAATCTGTAATAGTTGGTGTATCACCAACAAACATAATAGTACGCCTCAAAGTGGGCGTGCAACCTGCTCCCCCACCGGGTATTCGTCGATTAGCAATAGATAAATAACATCTTTCACAAGCATTACACATAATATTAATACTATTAAAAATATCAGATGAAACAGTCTGATTAATAAGATTATGTTTAATACTTCATAATAACACTTTTGCGAGCACGAGATAGAGCTACATACATAAGTTTATTACGAATATCGATATCATTTTCTCTACGACCAAATCTCGTATTTTGGAAAACAATATCTGTCAAATCTATTGCTACATTATCGAAAGTAGAACCTTGTGTTTTATGAACAGTCATAGAATAACCATAATCTATGTCTTTATTAATCCACTTGGTTCCTTGAATAGTTTCAATACTGAATTTAAGATTTGTTAAAAAACGATTCTTGAATTTATAATAAACATACCAACCATGTTGAACACGATTAGCAGCTCTATTATAAAGATGTGTTAGAATTTCCTTATATTTAAGAAATGAAGCATCTTTTGTATCTACGATAAGAAACGGTTGAGTTATATGACCATCATACATAGATTTAAGATTAACAGCAAATGTTTTAATACCTTCATCACTAATATAAGGTCTAATATCTTCAAGAATATAGTCTTCACTATTTAGAATGATTGGTTCTTTAAATTCATCAACAATGGTATTATAAGATAATACCAAATCATTAATATGAATTATATCAGCATCTTTACCAACTATACTATTACGAACAATACTATTCCAATCAGAAACAGCTTTATTCGTATAAGCAGTAATTCTAAAATGATCTATATTCTTATGAAATGTATCTGAATTAAATTCATCAATAAGTCTTTGATTAAACATGGCTCGTGGAATAATTTCATAACCAATTCCATCTTGTATATTAGACCTATTTCGAACTATATAATTCAGAAAAGTATTTGTTTGATTTTTAATATCATCTCTTAAAAGACTAAATAGTTCAAGAAGAGGATTACCTTCTTCTTGTCGTACAATATCAGTAAGAACAACTTTATTCTTAACAGTAGCAAATGTTAAAGATATTTCTTCATTTACAGGTGGTAGCTGAAGAGAATCACCAACATAAAGAATCTTAACATTATAAGTAGTAGCACGATTTCGATTAAGTTGGAATAAATCCTTATTAATCATAGAACATTCATCAATCACAACAAGATTATAATTTTGTATCTTGCTTGGATTAAGAGGGTCAAATTGAGGATTCTCAATATCAAAATTCTGTAAATCAATATTAGGTTTAAGACCATGCAAACTATGCAAAGTCATACCTTTTCTACCTACTTGAGATTCAAGAACTCGAAGAGCTTTGTGTGTAGGAGCTGTAACAGTATAAGACTTATTAACAATATTATCAAGAAAATATCGAAGAATATAAGTATTATGAGTTATAATAAAATCTTTTGTTACAAAAAGTTTATTATTACCTTCTACTGCAATACATGTAGTATCAGATTCATAATCTAATTTAACAATAGATTTAATATAAATATGGTCATTATATTTAGTAGTCTTAGACTTATAAGAATTATATTTATTCAAATGCTTTTTACTACTAAAAATAATATCATTTGTTAAAATATGAATGTTATAATAAATATTTGTATCACGTTTATCTTCATATACTGTAACAATATATCCTAAACTCCTACAAAGATATACAAAATCATCTTTAAGTTGTTTAGATATAGTATTAAAACTAAATCTATTCTTTTGACCTACACAACCATCAGAATCCATTAAACCTTTAAGGAGTTCTTGTCTTTGTTCAATAGAACTTTCAAGATATTCAGTAGGAATATATTTATCAATAGATTTACATAATAAATTATAATCTTTTAATTTATCATTAACTATTTCAACATCACCATTAAATATAATATTAGTATAATTTTTATCAGAATGCCATCTATAATCAGCATTATCTAATAATTTAGCAACTTTTACAATAATGTCTTCTTCATCAGAAGAAATTTCAATTTGATTTCTATAATTAACATATTGAGTTGTAAGACAACCATCACCAAGCAATATACCTAAAACATAAGGTGGTATATTGAATGATTTATGATTACCAATAATAGGAGCTACTGGGATAGCATATTTATATCCTATTTTATCAATATATAAATTATTAGAATCATTAAATAATTCTAACGTAGAAATAGTTTTAGAATATCTTAAATTATCACCGCTTATTCTATGATAATTTTGCAACATTCTTTTAGTACGAATTTGCCATAAATGATTCTCATCACATATAATAGTTCGTCCATCACTAAAAGTAATTTCATATAAAGGTCTTTTACCTTGAGGATATACACCTTTTACCTTTTGAAAACCTTCATACGGAGTAGCAACTAAATCTCCAATTTTAAGAGATTCAATAGAAGTCCAACCTTTGTTTGTAAGAACTGGAGTACCATTTAATAAAGCTTTGCCCGTACCAGCATAACCTTCAAGTGTACATTCAAGTTCGTTACTAAAATACCAATCAGATAGTTTGTCGATAGCCTGCTGTTGCCCCGGATATAATTGCGAATAATCGCCCGTGGCGGCCTGTTTTGGCCTCGCTGACGGCTTATTTTTGTTTGCCTTAACACTTGTAAGGTCTTTCAATTTATCTGCGTCCATATCGGCTAAAATGCAGTGTTTTGGATATACTCAAATGCCTTACTAATAAGAGTTTCATAATGATTATTACTTATTTTATAAGTTTCAGGAGTAGGACAAACAAATATTACATCTTGTTTGTCAGTAGTTCGATTAACATAAGCTCTAACACCCATAACATTAGGAGTTGTAATCATAACAATATCGTAGTTCTGTAATAAAAACTCAAATATTATTATGAATTGTAGCGATAGGTCTAACTTTGTAAAAAAGTATCCGGGGTCATATCCTCGTTTCTTCAAATATTGAAGTAATTCCGGCATGACCACCGAATACTCTTTAATTGCGTCGAGAAGCATAATATTTTGGACTTAATCTTTTGAAAACTTTTTCGTTTCGATTATTAATACGTTCCATATCAAGTTTTCCTACTCCATTTTCAAGAGTAATCCAAATCTTCATTTTAGGAACAATAAGTTGCCAATACTTTTTCAAGTTTTCAATATCAGCTTCAGCAGCACTAAAAGGACGAATCGTAAACCAATCCCAATGTTCATTATCAGGTGTGCTAAATGCAAATGTAGCTTTCTGATAATCCTCATCTGTTATATCAATAGGATAACGTTCATTATCGACAATTCCATAAAACTTATTATCATAAAAAAACACCTCACACTTTATAGCATGAGGTGTCATATTTGAAGTTTTACTTCTTGTTCGATTAGTTGAATCTCTATTGATATTAGCTTTCTTTACAGGAACAAGTCCTTTAATTTTACTAAAATCCATTTATCGACCACAACGAGAACATAAAGTATGAAGCATCTGTATAGTATTGTCATTATGAAGTTTTGTAAAATCTTCACGTTTGCACTTAACAACAGTACCACTGGTATTAAGCTTAATTTGGAACCAATGAGAATCTTTATCAAACTTCGTAACAACACCAACTCTATCATCACGAGAATAAAGTTGATACCTGTCTACAACAGAAAGACTTGAAATCTCAACAACTTCATCAACAACAGTACGAGTAAGAATAGTTTCAAATGCACTTTCATATCTGACTTTTACACCAGCAAATAGTGCATCACGAAGTGTTTTATATTTTCTATCCTCTTCGGGAACATCATCTCCATAAGGAATTGTATCATACAAACCGCGAATGATTCCACTGAAATCACTATGAATAATCGAATAAGTTTTTGTAATAACTTTATCCTCTTGTTCAGTAGTAACTTCACCGATAAGTTTTGCAACTTTCTTAGAAGCATCAGCGATAGATAATACTTTACCATTATCAAGATAAACTTCGCTACGTTGAGGTACAACCTTTTTAACAGTAGAAAATTCACCTTCGTCAAGAATAAAGTATCCAGCACGAGGTTTAGTTTCAATAGTAATAACTTTTAAGTCAAATGTCATAACACTTATGAAATTTTAATTTGTTTAACTTTTACTTCCATTTCTAATTGTCTTTCTACTTTATCTTTACAAAGTTGAACTAAATAATTAACATTATCATTGTAAAGAACAGTATCACGTTTTAGGGCTACTTCAAGACTATCGGTAATAGATTTACCACAATAATCTATTTCGTATTCAACTTTAACTCTAACTATATGTGTAACAGGAGTTAATTGACTTTCTAATATCCAATAATTCTTAGTACCAATCTTAACTAATACTTTAAGTTCACTGGATGAATTATCAACATCAATAACACGACCATATCTACCTTTACTGGTTACGACTTGTTGGCCTACGTTTATCATTCTTCTTATTATAATTTTGATTGTTATCTTCTCGAAGATTTCTATTAGGTTTAGACTTTCTATTATCTCCGTTATCTTTCGGATTAAGATATTTGTCTATCTGATTAACATTGAGTTTAGGCATAAACTATTTACGACTAATAAAAGTTAAACAATCATTTGTTTGATATACACTTTCTGTAATCATAGTTTTAGTCTTATCACATTCATAATAAGTCTTTCGTTCAGTTCGTGACTTATACGAAGTTTTACTTTTACAATACTTACAAGCTCTACAACTATGAACTTGTATAATAGGTTGCTTACTCATACCATAATGTTAGATAGTTTTAATTTGTATTTAATTAAGAGTTAATTTAGTAGCAATTTAAGTTGGCTTCGCTGCTGGGCTTCGCCCAGCGCTCCGCTCCCCGGTGGGAGAGGGGGTTGCACGCCCACTTGTCGCGCGGGTTTCGTCATCATTAAAAATACAAGAACGAGGAGTACTCTCGTTTCTTGTTCGTTGCTCGTCAGCACTAACAACAGCATTACTAAATGAACGTGTTGAAACTCACATAATATCATTCCGCTTGGTACCAGCGTTAGCCTTATGAGTATCCATAAGTACTGTCACATTTTCAACTTACAGATTTTTGACAGTTTTGTCTGCAAGGTTGTGTACTCGTTTTGGTACACTCGCGTCCATCATTTGGACACTTGTAGCGAAAGCGGGAGTTGAACCCGCACGACCATTACTGGTCACAGGATTTTAAGTCCGGCGTGTCTACCATTTCCACCATTTCGCCTTAAACCACCACGATTAATAGTTCGTGGCAACTATATTAGAGAATAGTTACAGAATGAATCTCAACATCAACAGTATTACTACCAGATATTTTGATAAGTTCTTTAACTTTATCCGTAGCTATTTGTTCAATCAGATTATGTTTTTCACCATTCTCTGACCTATGAAACAAAATAGTAGGTTTAATTTCAGTTACAATTTTAAGTATACCTCAACTGGAATAATTATTTCCAGCACAAGAACCAACTGTAAATCTAAACTCAATTGCTACTTTGCAAGTGTTTTGTGTCTGTTCCATAGTTTTACTTTTTGTTTGATTTTTGTTTTTAGTCTTTCGATGAATTTTAATTTAGCTTTTAATCTCAATAGATAATTAACTCACATTTGAATCTTTTGTAGGAGTAATAGCTTTAACAACTATTTGTCTATCAAGCTCAGCATCTGCTAATGTTTTAGCTATAATAGGAATCGAAACTCCATTAGCATACGTAATTGTAAAATAATACGGATACAGTTTAGCGTGAGGATTAGTATCATTAGCCATAAGAACTTTACTAATAACAATAATCGGAAGAATGTAATCATTAGCTAAAACAGTTCCAGAAGGTAGAGTGATTAAAATCATAATATTATATATTAGATTAGAATTTACATGAAAAAGAGTACCACTATTATCACAACAGAAGTACTCCGAGATGTCCATTTCAAAACATCAACATTTGGAACACAACAATTCCAATGTGAGCCGTGTGTAGGATTCGAACCTACAACCTGCTGATTACAAGTCAGCTGCTCTACCATTAAAGCTAACACGGCGTAATTATAGATAACCAGCTGGACTTGCACCAGCCTAAAATACAGTTAAGCCTCGACTTACTGCATCACCAACCAATCCATTGGGTGCATTTATATCTCTGCCATGATTATCTATAATAGTTGAACTATCAGGATTCGAACCTGAAATCTGAGAACCAAAATCTCATGTGTTACCATTACACCATAGTTCAAGAAAACAAGTTGTAAAAATAGTAGTTTAATACTGGATTGCCTATCGAGGATTTCTACTCATTACATATTTTGTTATGATAATGTATTTACAACTTGTTATATTAATTTGTTACTTATTATTTTTATGAATAATCGTTACACGATATACCGGCCGACATTTATTACGTTCATCACCACCGACTACGATAGTTTGAACATGACTAATTTTACGACCTTTTCCCATTTTACCAACTTTATTATTTTTGTTAGCACGAGTGATAATGTAAGGCATAGTTCTTGTGTTTGTTTGTTTATTATTTATGATTCAAATATAATAATTATATATGGTATGACCAAACAAATCTTAAAATTTATTTTGCATCATCATATATAATAGTGAGTGAACCATCAGATTCCTTACGAGCTTTAACTTTATTAACAACTTGATTAATGACAATAGTTGCAATAGCCATTTTGTCTTTATCCAATGTTACAGGACAATAATCAATTAGTTTACGATAAATATATTCAATTTGTTTCTTAAATATACTTGTAACTTCAGGTTCAAACTTATGAATATTATCGTAAGCCTTTTGATTAATAACAAATAGGATATATAACTGTTTATCATCAAAAGCAAGTCTATCTTCGATTTCTTTAACAACATCCAAAACCATTTGACCAGCATCTTGCTGACTTGTTTTGAAACAATTAATATTACCACAATTAATTCTATCGAGAATTTCTCGAACGATATTATAATAATACTTGGTTGAATGTCGATAATGTTTACCAAAGATATTAACAACTTCTTCAAGAGCAAAGAACATAATATAACAATATATCATCGTCAGATTTGTCATTAGAATAATATCATTATATATGCCTCTTTTCTTAAAATCTTTTTCTTGTTCAGCAGTCATATTTAGCTAATCTGATTTTTTCGCAGCTCTAATGACTTTAATTAAACATATTGTTGCAACAATCATAATAAGAATGATACTACCAGTATTCTTTTCCGTTTTATAATCATTTGCGTGAATACTATTATATTCTGCAACAGTCATAGGCCTAATAGCAGATAATGAACTACCTCGTAAATGTTCCGGTTCCACACTTGGAAATACTATATCAGCACCAATATCCGCAGGAGCATTTTCGACACGAGTCATTGTTGGATTAGGGTCTTCGAACTGAATAACACAATCTTCTAAATTTGGCATAATTTACATGACATAAATAACAATTCGAGTAATATAAACTTGTCTTCCAGTAGGTTCAATTTCAGTTTTAAGAATATATTCTTTTCGACGAACTACATATCGAACATTATTGATTTCGATATAATCGTCACGACTAACATTAATATCACCTTGTATAGGTAAATTAATAATAGTTCCTTTTGTTTCAGATATAATTTCACATAACATAGTTTCTATATTATTACAGGTAAGAGTTATAATAATAATTTCGTGAGTAACGTGACAAGTGGGCGTGCAACCTCCTCTCCCACCGGGGAGCGGAGCGGGCGTAGCCCAGCTGCGTAGCCCTCTCCAGTTGCAACTTATTTTTTATTAGCTTTTCTGTAAGCATCACGAAATTCTCGAACAGTATCAGCGAACGATTTACGATAAATACGCCGACGTTCTTTACAATAGTAAACGATTTGTGCAATACCGTTTACTTCTTTAACAGATACAATTAATTTAGCAGTCATAACATTAGTTATTTTATGTTAATCATATATTTCCATGAAATCATCATCTGAATAATCAATCTCTTTATCACAACATTCATACGGTGGATTCTTGCGATGATTACGTTCATTAATAGTACTCATGCTATCTTCTAAATGTTCTATAAAGAAAGCATCAATACTAAGATTATAATTAATATTATGTAAATTATATTTCTTACCTTCTGTGAGATTTTCTTTTACATAATCATTGAAAGTAATAAATTTCTCTGTATCTTCCCAATCAGAAATAGGAATAGCATATTGAGAAACAGTAGTTTTAGCATCATTAAACCAGCGATATGTGTAACCAACAATTACATGAGTTTCGTTACGAGAACGTTCACAAGCTATAAATTGATGTTCTTTACTATATTTTTTATCTCCATGTAAGAAGATAAAATCCTGTGCGAGAGCTTCTTTAAAATTATTCATATTTGCTTAATACTGATTATGAATCATTGTATCAATTTTACAAGTATCTTCAAGATAATCAAGATATTTATGATATGAACTTTCACTTGTAAAACGATATGAATACTGATTATGGTCTGTTTTAATATCAACAAGATGTCCATTATCATCTAAATAAATAGACTCAATAGAATACTTATTAATATAAACATCCCCCAAACATACAAAACCATCTTGAATATCATCATTAATAGCTTTATCAACTACTCTATCTTTGGCCTTATTATAGGTATAAATAATAGCGGAAATAATAAAGCAAATGATGATACAAATACAAAGAAGAAAAAACATACTGTTCGACATAATTGAATTATTGTTAAAATTTATAATGTAAAATGTGCTATAACTTGACCAATCAGTAAGAATAATAGTACGAGAGATACTATTTTAATATTTTTATTTACTGATTTGAATGTTGATAGTTCTCGTTGAAGTTTACCAACGTAAGATGATTGTCTTTCAAGTCGGTCATTTAATTCTTCATTACGAGATATGAGAGCTGATACTTTTTCTGATATTTCACGAGTTTGTACTGTTGCTTCTTCAATAGTTTTAGAGTTTTGTAAACTAAAAAGTCTTATTTCTGCATATTGAAGAATAAATTCTCGTGATGTTGTACCTAATGCAGATGTTTCTATCGAACTAAGTATATCATAAATATCTTCGATAGCTAATGTAGGAAATTTCTTATGTAATGCCATCATATCAGGCATTGTAATACTACCCATACCTGCAACGATTGTACGTTCTAATGCAGATATTTTTCGTTTAGGAGATTCTGTTGTGTTCATAATTGATTAAATTAATGAAATGAGATATTTTACAAGTAATACAATCCAATATCCTCCAAATAAGAATATTAGAAATGATGCTTGTAGTTTTTCTGTTAATGTAAATTCTGGTTTACCAGTTGTGTCTACTGAATTTCCTACTGTTAATTTAACAAATAAATAGGAAATGATAAATCCAATGATAGCACAAGTCATGATAATGATAGATATTTTAATACAATTATTATGAATGAACAAACTATAATTCTGAATACAAAAGTTGATAGTTTATCTTTTATTGATATTACAGTATTGCGTACATCTATACCCATTACTTCATTAAGAAACGCTTTACGTTTCAAATTTCTTATAGTATCAAGTCCTACTATAATATAAAAGATATTATACGCAATAAATATTAAACAAATTACTTAAAAAATTAACATATTTGATGATTAAAATGTTATTACAAATGATGATATTATTATTCTTGTAAATCGAAATAGTAATAATAAATGTAAAAATAAAGAAATAATTATTTCAATTTTTATTACAATTACTATCGTAATTTCAATAGAAAGAAATAATGATAATATTACTATAAATGATTGTATAATTAAGAATTTGTAATTGATGTAAATGATAAAGATTGAAAAAGAGTAAAAATTATTACAAATTCTATTACAATAATTATAGCAATTTTAATGAGAAATATTATAAATGTTCTTAATTGAAAAGATAATGAAAATGTTAAAGATAAAAGAAAAGAAAATATTATTACAGTTATTATTGAAAATGATAGTATAGTTACTATTGAAAAATAATTAATAACAATTATAGAAAGAAATATTGAAAATCAAATTGAAATTGTTAATGAAAATAAAGATATGAAAAATGATAAAAATATTAAAGAGATTAATGATAAAAAATTAATAATAAAGAGAATATGAAATAATAAAAAGAATGATATTAAAAATAAAAATGAAAATATTAATATCAAAAGTATTATAAGATTGTTAAGAACAATTATAGGAAGATTATTTGTCTAAAATTATGGTAAAGGTGATAAAGAAATTATTTGTAAATTTCATATAAATTTTATAGTTAAACGTAATATTAAAAAGAATGAAAGAAATAGAGAAATAATTATTATAATTATTATTGAAGATGAAAATAAAAATATTAATATCGAAATTATTATAAATGATAATGAAAAATAATCAATAACAATTATAAAGAGATTATTTGCCTAAAATTAGAGATTCTGATAGTGGAAATAATAAAGATAAAAGTGGAGATAATACCTTCGCAACTAATCATCCTTTTCGTTTCAATTCTTTCATTACATTTATATACACTCTTTCTATATCATTTCTTACATCATTTTCTATCAAACTTTCTAATTTAATTACTCATGTTTCAGATGTTCCTACTACTTCTTTAATTTCTCTTAATTCTCGTATTAAAATTCGAAATTCATTTTCTCTTTCTTTTTGTAGATTTACAAAATGCGCAATAATAAATCCCGTAATTGTGATAATTAATAACACAACATAAAACGAAATTAATATCGCTTGCGGAATAGTAAATCCTATTTTTTCTAATGATAAACCGAATATAGCTAATGATTCAATTAGAATTAATGTTATAAATCCTAACCATTTCATAGTTTTAATAGTGTTGGTCGTAATGAAACTTAAAGTGTTGGTCGTAATGAAACTTGTAATTTACGAAAAGAATGACGAACATCATTACGACGTTCGCCATCCTTAACGTTAGTTGTTTAGTGTGCTACCGGAAGAGAAAGCAGTGTATTTCTGTCCTCTTCATTTGCCATATTCGGAACACGTCCGAACATCAGACGGAAAGTTTCAACACGATATGCCATATCACCGGCAGCGTTTGCGGCTCCATTGATACGATTAATCGCGGCACTTTTGAAATCCGTATCTTTGTACTCCTTACCGATAGCCTCAACTATCATTGTTCCGGTAGTACGATAGGGCACAAGTTCACCCGCTTTGTACTCTTTGCCGTCCACCGTTACGGCCTTTTTGGTCTTGTATCCCCATTCTCCCGGCTCACCTTTCGGTATTATTCGCAACGTCATTTCGTAGTACTTGGGTGGATTCGTGAGTGTGTTTAACTCCTCTACCATGTTTCCGGCGTTATCTCGTTCGGCTGTTTCCTCACTAATACAAAGGCATGAGAAACCGAACATTTTAGCCCTACTTTCGGTAATACTTAACGGCGTGTCAATTTTCGCACCACTTTCAGCATCGAAGGCACGAAGGAATACGACATTATCGGTATTTTCTTTACCGTTAATTGCCAGCGGTTTAGTTTTACCACTAATTCGAACAACTTTAACGATTGTTTCAGTTGCTTCTTTGATTTGCTTTGCCATAGTTGAATAATGTTTAGTTAGACTATTCAGGAAACGTTTATTTTTTTCTTTCCTGCAATCTCAAGCGGGGGGCTTCGCAAACCCTTGAATGGACGGGGTAGTTTCATTAGGTACTTCCACAATATAAACATTTATATTATTTCCGATACCCATAATAAAACTCACGCATTCGTCATTAAAATTATCTATAAAATTTCCTTTATCTATCATTATAAAATTACTAAAATATATAAAATATTTATCTTTATCATCATTATTTGTATAAATACTTTTATAATCATTAATATTTTTATTATTTTTATCTTGAAAATAATCATTAAAATCATTTTGAAATTTATAACAAATACTTATATTATTTCCAATACCTATAAAAACACTTACATTATTATTACGATTATCTCCATGATTATTATCTCATTTATCATTAAAAAAAGTATTAAAAATCTTTACAAAAATAATCATCATAATCAGAACCTATAAAAATACCTTTACAATTATCAGAATTTATATTAGCAATATATTTATTTTCATTATTATTTTTATTAAAATTTTCATTATTATTTCCTTTAATTTTTATATCATCATTAAAATTACCAGAATTTCCATTTGTAAAATTATTAAAATCTCTATCATTTCTATTACCATCTCCCTTAATTTTTGAATTAATTTTTAATGTAATTTCAATATTACTTGTAATTTGACCTCTAAGATTACCTGTAAAATGACCTCTATCTTCACTAAAATCTACAATTTTTGCATCATTATTTTCCGTAATTTTTGAATGAATTTTTGAATTAATTGACTATATACCTATATATAGTAATAATATTACAAGTAATATTATTACAAATAATGAATATATAATATATATACAAATTCCAACTCTTAATTCAGAAACTATATCAAATAATCACGTAATTAATAACGAATTTAATAACGAAAAAATTAGTTCAAAAATTAGTGATTTTAGTAGTGCAACTGGTCAAGATACTAATGTCGCCAAAATTGATTCTTTTGGTGGGAAAAACTGGTGATGCAAAAAGTGATAAATTTTGAAGAGCTTTTAATAGAGATTTTATTAGTTTTAACTTGTGTACTCCCGGTGGGAGAGCAGGTTGGACGCCCACTCGTGAGGTCTTGCAATCGCTAATACTGTAATTACTATTAGACTTATTGATAATTCTGCTTCTGATAGTGATAATTTTATTAATTCAGTTTGAAATTTATTTAGATTTACTTGCATGAGATAAGATTATATTATATATTTGTACTCGTAGTTATAATAATGTAAATCCTAAACAAAGTAAAACTATGGAAACAAAAATTGCATTTAGTCCTCGTGGTAACAAAGTTCTTCTTCGTGCAGATTTTGAAGTATCTACTCTTAATATTCTTAATAACGAGGAGATTAATAAGATTCCAGCTAAGGCTTATACGGTTATGGCTGTTGCAGAAAATGTCAAAGGTCTTAATGTTGGAGATAAAGTAAAACTGGAAAACGGTTGTATTCCTACTCTTATTCAAATGCCGGGTGATACTCAAACACTTGCAGCTAAACAGAAAATTCATCGTGAAGGTAAATCTATTATTGGTGTTGGAACTGTTAAGTTTAGTGAGTTTGTTCTTGTGGATGAATATTCTATCGTAGGTGTTTGGATTGAATCTCCTACTATTAATAACTAAAATATGCTCAATCCTTTTGTTTATGATAAGTTAGTTCCTTTCGTAGATGAACGTATTGAAAAACATCTTAAACCTTATGTTCTTCGACGACCTGCTTCTTATAAACGAAGTGTTGCGGCTTGGGAAAAGTTAAGACCTGACCAAAAGGCGAAAGTATTAGAGTTACTGGAAAGAACACAAAAGGATAGTGTTGCCAAAGCTATGATGCGAGGAGATGAAGTTGTTAGTGTTCCTCGTGTTGGTAGATTTGAATACAGTCCAGCTAAATTCTTTAAGAAAACTCATGCTGAGGAACTTGAAGGTTTAAGTCGAGAGGAACGTAAAGCAAAGATTATTGCTTATCATATTGCTAATCGTCGTAGACGTAGAACTGCCGAAGAAGATGGGAAGAAAATGCGTTTCAGAAAAGATTTTGCCAAAGGGTAGAATACTGTACTTTAATGAAGAGGAACATAAGTACACAGATGATTTAGGTAATGGTTACATATCTGTTACTACTCTTATTGGTAAATATACACAAGAATTTAAGAAAGAAGAAATTGCCGCAGCGTGTGAACGTATAGGTAAGAATCCTCGACATCCAAAATATCAAAAATATAAAGGTAAAACTAAAAAACAAATTCTTTGGGAATGGGAACAAGAAACTATTAAGGCTTGTGATAAAGGAACAAAGAAACATAATTACCTTGAAACTGCTATTAAGACTTGTAACGGATATAAGTTAAACGCTAATGGTTTTATCAATGATAGAATCTATACGATAGATGATATTGTTGGTAGTCATAAATATGGTAAGCTTAATCTTGAATATTTTGTTAAAACTGGTATTCGAGAAAAGTATCCTGATATATTTAATCTGATTGCTGCTCTTGTTACTAAAGGTTATCATATTTACGCTGAGATTGGTGTTTATGATAGTCAAAATCTTGTTTCCGGTCTTATTGATATTCTCTTAATTCGTGATAAGGAATTTATTATTTTAGACTGGAAAACTAATAAAGCTCCAATTAGATTTGAAAGTGGTTATTATGATAAGAAACTTGATGGTACACTTGACCTCAATAATTTTATTTATAAAGAGGAATATTTTGATGCACCACTTGACCACCTCGCAGATAGTATAGGTAATCATTATGCAATGCAACTTTCTACTTATGCTAATCTTGTTGAGAGTTGGGGTTATAAAAATGTAGGAATTATTCTCTGTCATATTAGAACTATTCAGAATCAATTTCAAGACGAAAATGAAGAAGATGAAGAAGTCGTAGAAATGTATGATATTCCTTATCTTAAAAATGAAGTCGGAATGATGATTGCTGATTATTCAAGTAAACATATTTATAAAACTGCTAAAACACTTTTTTAAGCTATGAAAACTATTAAGATTTATTATATAGATACTCGTGGCAAACTTGCAGTAAATCTTATTAGGATTTTTAATAGTAATTATCGTGGGCAACTATAAAATTTAGTTTGGACGATAGAAGTGTTATAAGCGATGATACAAATGGTGTCGCCAGTGGGCGTCCAACCCACTCCCCCACCGGGTGAGGGAGCACCCGAAAGGCCGAGCGGAGCGAGGCCCACACAAGTTACAAAAAGTATTACAAATATGAAAGCAACTAAGGAATCAAAATATAACGCATTATTTAATAAACTTATTGATGTAAATGATTTACCAAATAGACTTATTGAAATTGCTAAAGATTTAGAATATCCTATATTTAGGAAAAATGATAAATATCCTATTAATCTTAATATCTGGGGTATTCGTTCTAAAAGTACTTGTACTAAACATTATAACGATGTTATTGTAATGTTTTATGAACGAGATTTTAATATATGGGAATGTATGGTTTTTGAAGCTACTACTGACCCAAGTAATCTAAATCTTGAAACTCCTATTAATAATAAAGGTTGTGCAGTTCTTCGAGAAGGTTTACACAAAGCTCTTTGGAAAATAGGTAAACATAAAGGACAATATAAGGCACTTGTTCAAGCTAATCCTTGTCAAGTAATTCGTGACAATAATCGAGATGACAAAATTGATATTACCGATAATACTGACTTTGGTATGTTTGGTATTAATTTACATAGGGCGTCAAGCTGGAAAGTAAGTGACGAGATTGGTTTTTATTCTGCTGGTTGTCAAGTTATCAAAGATGTGAATCAATGGAATGACATTATTATTCCTTTATTTGATAAGGCAATTGGTAAGGGAACTCAATCTTACGTTCTTATTAATGAAATGGATTTAGATTTGTAAGCTATGAAAGATACTGTTCGATATATATTTTATATTGTTTTAATTCTTGCGATTGGTATTGGAGCTACTTATTTAGGTAGACATATTAATCGTAAGTTTTTAGGTATTGAAAAACATGATGAAACTATTAAATCTTTAAGAGATAGTCTTAATAGTTTCATTAAGAAATATGATACGATTATTAATGAACAACAATTTGTTATTGATAGTCTTAGAGGAATTGAACAAAAAACTATTACTATTTATGAGAAAGTTGAAAGTGATTTTAATGATAGTAATATCATTAGTGATGATTCCGTTCTCCGCTATATCGCAAAAAAGATACAAGATTGATGGCGATACAGTTATTGTTTTTACTCCGAAAGAAACTCGTAAGTTAGCTATAAAACTTCTTGAAGGTGAAAAGTATGAAAAACTTTATCTTACTGCCAGTGAAATTCAAAGAGTACAAGATAGCGTTATATCCTTCCAGTCTTATCATATTGCTATTCGTGATAGTCTTTTGGTTGTTTCTTTTGGTGGCCTTGATTCACTCAATAATAAGTTAATTGATTATCAAGAAAGATATTTAGCTGAACGAAAAAAGAAACGTAGAAATGGTTGGATTGCAGCTGGTTCTATTGCTTTGAACACTGTATTAATATTTGTGTCAAGTCGATGAGTAAAATTAAAAATTATATTCCTAAGAGTTGTGTATTAGCTGGTGTTGATATTCTAACTGTTATTACAGAGAATAAACAAAACGCTGGAAATCTCGGTAAATCTTCTATTGCTAATGGTGTGATTCAATTACAATCATTAGATTATGGAATTGAGATTTCTAATACACAAATGCAGAATACATATTTTCATGAACTTGTTCATCAAATGCTTAATAGTATTGGTGAATTAGAATTAAGTGAAAATGAAAAGTTTGTTCAGAATATGGGAAATATGATATTTGAATTTCTTCGTACTGCTGATTGGATTAGATTAGAAAAGTTCAAACATAATAAGTTTTCTGATGCAGATAGTAATGCACCTTTTATTAAAGAAGGTATTGCTGAAATAAAATAATGTATGGTACATGGATTTAAGATAGAAAATGATAAACTAATTCTTGATGTAGAAGAAATACTTCAATATCCTTTACTTCAACAGATATATGCTCGTGATGATAGTAAAGATAAATCTTTTGCAGAAAAAGAATTTAGATTTATATTATATTTATCCGATAGAAAAGGTTATGTAACGAAAGCAGGACTTACTAAAAAAGAAGCTTATGCTTATGCTAAGTCTAATGCTGGTTTAGATGAATCTTATCTACCGGATAAAATTGTTTTATCTGCTATTGAATTTGTAAAATCAAATCTTAATATTACAGCTGTTGAAGATTTAATTAATTCTACTATTAAATCTTTGAATCTTTCAAGTAAGTTAGTTCGTACATTAACTGATGGTATAGAAGATTTAATGTCGAAAGAACTTGAAATGAAAGATTTAGCTCTTTGTGAAGATACTCTTAAACAAATTATTAAAATTGCTAATGAAATTCCTGCACGAGTTGAAAGTCTTACTGAGCTTAATGATAAGTGGGATAAGATTGAAAAAGGTGTAACATCAATTCGTGGTGGAGCTGAATATAGAGATAGCTATGACGGAACAAATGATAGAGCATCTAATGCTCCTAACGAAACAGAAACATTATCGTAAAGACAATCGTTATGGTTATGAAACTGGTCGAAGTCCGTTTATAGATTACATACTTGAAGATAAAGAAAGTTACAAACCTTTATCTTCAAGTATTTGTCGTTTTACTGGTAAACCTTGGATTGACAGAGATAACGATTTTCTTATAGGTGAAAGTGGTGGTGTACTTATGAAGATAGACTTTATCTTCGTAGGTACTGAAATATTTAGTCGTGTTGCAGACTTTTATGAAAAACATGGATGTTATTGTCTTGAACCTGATGATAGTCCTAATGCCATAAAGTTTTGGCAACGTGAAATGGATAGACGAGTTAAAGGTGTTCAAGCATATTGTAAATTATACATTAAAGATATTCCTGCTTATTTAGCAGCCAAATCTGATGCTGAACGTAAGGTTTTACTTCATAAAGTTCGTATAACTGGCGATCATTATAATTATCTTAATTATGGTCGTATCGAACGTGCTCCTAATGAAAAGGAACGTAAACAATTAGATAAAGAGGGGAGATTTAAGGTTAATACTGTTGAAGGCTTTCCTCGATTTTGGGATGGAGATTATTGGAACTTTAAGATTGATGAGCTGATTGCTAACAATAGTTGTAACTTATGTAAAGCAAAAGCTCGTCGTAAAGGTTTTTCATATAAACGTGGTAGTCAAGCAGCTAATACTATCAACGCAAATAAGAATGTAACTGTTACACTTGCTGCCGACCAAATGGATTATTTAACTGAGAAAGGTGCTACATCTTATATGGTTAAAGTTAATCTTGATTGGTATGAAGATAAAACTTATTGGCGAAGAGGTTATCTAAGTGAGAACTTTGATAAAGGTATTGAACTTGGATATAAGAAATCAAAAGAAGGTCAAAAGGCTTTCGGATTTCGTAGTAAACTTTTGAGTGTTGCTATTGGTAAAAATGAAAGTGCCGCAGTAGGTAAGAAAGCTATTGAAACTGATTTTGAGGAAGCAGGTAAATGTTTTGGGGAAAATACTGGTTTTATAATGTCTGATGGACAAATTAAATTTGTTCAAGATATTAAAGTAGGTGATAAACTTATGGGACCTGATGGAAATCCTCGTACAGTATTAGCTACTATAAATGGTGAAGATGATTTATACGAAGTTACTCCTTTAAATGGTGAATCTCATGTTGTAAATAGTAAGCATGACATTTATATGATTTATAGGAAAAGTTATGGTAATATATGTAAACCGATTACTATGACTGCTCCAGATTATATAAATATGATTAAAGAACATCCTCGCTGGAAAGATAATCACGCTCTTATAAAAACATGTATTGATTTTGATAAAAAGAATGTTAAAATTGAACCTTATGTTTTTGGATTATGGATTGGTGATGGAGATAAAGATACATGTAGATTTACCAATGAAGATAGTGAAGTAATTGATTATTTAAAAGAATATTCAAAAAATAATAATCTTGATTATTCGATTGCAGATACTAATTCTAATGCTAAAAGAATTACATTAGTAAAATGTGAAGATGCTTCGGATAATTGGTTTAGACAAGAACTTTTTAATATGGAAGTTCTTCATAATAAATATATTCCAAAAGAGTACATTTATACTGATAAACAAAGTAGATTAGAATTTTTAGCTGGTATTATTGACACTGATGGTTCTTATGATTCTAAAAAACATAATTTTGAAATAGCTCAAAAAGACTCTGCAATTGTTTATGATATTGTTTATATTTGTAGAAGTCTTGGATTGAAAACCACTGTTTCAGAAAAGATTATAAGAGGTGTTACTTATTATAGAATTTTTATTTCATCTGGTTGTCATTTAATTCCTACTAAAATAAATCGTAAAAAAGCAGAAAATTATATTTCATTACAAAAGAATGTATTGGAAACTCGATTTGATATTAAACCTATTGGTCGAGGTAGATATTATGGATTTGAAGTAGATGGTGATAATCTTGTATTATTAGAAGATTTTACTATTACTCATAACTGTCCTAATCTTCAAAAGGCATTAGACGTTATGATGTCTAATAGTGAATCAGGTGCAATGCGAATTGGTACTATTCGTGTATATGGTACGGGTGGTACAAAAGGTGCTAACTGGGAAGCTTTCAGTAATTGTTTTTATAATCCCGGAAAGAATGATATGCTTCCTATGGAAAATATCTGGGATGCTAATAGTAGACATGCTGTTTGTGGTTTCTTTTTTCCGCAGATATGGGATTATGAACCTTTTATAGAAGATGGTAATTCTTTACTGTTTGCTTCTTGGAAGGATGATTATGATAAGAAACGTGGTGCAGAAAAAGAGAAAGATGCTGGTGAATATAATATTTATGTAGGTCAACGTGCTAACAGTCCTAATGAGGCATTTACGAACACACAAGAGAACATTTTTCACAGTCCGGAACTTACTAATCATATTAACGCTATTAAATATGATAAGTCTAATCATTTTTATGAAGATGGTTGGTATATACTTGATGATGGACGTGTTAGATTTGTTACTAAACAGGAATGTATTGAACGAGCTATATTTGGTTCCGATAGATTCCATGAGTATATAACTGATGTACCTCATAATTCAAAGACTGATGTTCATGGTTGTATAAGAGAATTTTATTCTCCTATTCCAAATGATGGTAGTCTTTATTTTATTTCTTATGACCCATATCGTGTAGATAAAAATAAAGAAGAAGTTAGTACAAAAAATTCACTTGCAAGTTTTCAAGTGTGGATGCGTACTAATAGCAAAACTCCTTACATGGGTAAACGACTTGTTGCTTCTTATTGTGGTCGTCTTGATACTATGGAAGCTGTCGATAAACTTGTTCTTTATGCTTGTTTACGTTGGAATTGTAAAGTTCTTTATGAGGCTGGTACTGGTGAACTTGTTACTAATTTCAAGAAATGGGGTTATAGAGATAAGTTATTAAAAGACCCAAGTAGTTATATTAATCGTAGTGTTGATGGCCCTCGTATTACTGGTTATGGTATTGTCATTGGTGATGGCGATATTAAGTTAGAGGGTATGCGCATGGTGCGGGATTTCTTATACGAAATTGTCGGAAAAACGTCCGACGATACACCAATATATAGATTTAATCAAATTTATGATATAAGTTTCTTATTAGAGTTAGATAGATTTATATTTGGGCGTAATGCAGACCGATTGAGTTCGGCTATTGTTGCAATGTTTGAATTTCGTAAAGATTCCCTTTTACTTGAACGAGAAGCTAACTCGAAAAGTAAAACTAATAATACTGGTCGTAAAGTTAATAGATTCCTAAAATGAGTGAACGTGATTTAAGAGCAACTCCACTTGTTATGCCTGACCAGCGTGCAAGTACTGCTACAAAACAAACGAAAGCTTGGTACATTCCTAATTGTAATTATTGGATTAATCTTGCTATTGGTCAGAATGATAAAACTGTTACGCAGAAATTTCTTGATGCTGCTAATGGTTTAGTAGACCCTAAAACTTATGAATATGTTCTTCGGAATTATATTGATAAGGTTGGTGAGAAAGCTGTCATGTATGGTGAGATACGTGATGTAGATTTTCTTACTCCTATTAAAGAACGATATATGGGAGAATTTATTAATATGTTCTCTAATTATCAAGTATTTAATAATGACCCTTCTGTAACTCTTGCTCGCAATAAAGTTCTTGCTGATAAAGTAATGGCTTATTGTAATCAAGAAATTATTAATCGTCTTAATGAAGCAGGATTTAATACTGGTCAAAAGACAATTAAGCAAGGCGAACTTAATGATATTATTGAGGAAGTTCTTAACGATTGGATTGATGATGTAACTATTACAACTCAAAAACGTCTTGAACTTATTAATACTATCGTTGAAGCGAAAGACAAGTATCAACAATGTTATTTCTATTGGTGGGCTTGTGAAGAGGTTTATACTTATCGAGAAGTTTATAAAGGCGATGTTTATCTTCAAGTAATATCTCCTCTCGAATATTATCGTATTGAAAGTGGTCAGCGATATATCGAAGATGATGATGCAGGACTTCGTGTTTATCAAATGACTATTCCTCAAATTATTGATAGATTTCGTGATGAACTTACAGATGCAGAAATGAATTATCTTAAAGATATTTATACTGTATCTCCTAAATATGATGCTCCTGATGGTATAGTTCAAATCTTCAATAAAACAGATTTTGCTGAACGTAAAGCTATCTTACATACTAACGCAGAAGCACTTCGTAGTGAAGCTCGATTGTATGGTAAAGAAATTGATATTTATCATTATGTTTGGAAAACTGAAATTAAACAAGGTATTCTTAAACATCGAGATTTATTAGGAAATGTTGTAGAAAGTGTTGTAGATGAGGATTATGAATTTGATACTTCTGCTGGTGATATTGAAATTGAATGGGAATGGATAAATCAAGTTTGGGAAGGTTGGCGTATAGGTGGTTGTCATAGTGGTATTTATATTAAGCCGCGACCTATCGAAGTTCAACGTGAAAGATTTAACAATTATAGTGATTGTAAATTACCTTATAATGGTATTGTAGGTTTACATAAAGATAATCTTCGTAATCCTATTCCCTTCCGTGTTTTACCTTATCTTGCTCTTTATCGTATTTATACTTTACAACAAGAACGTGCAGTAGCTAGGTTTAAGTCTTGGCTATTATTCCCTGAAAGTATTCTCGCTGATAGTAGTGATATGACTACCGAGGAACGTCTTGCTGTTGCGAATAAAGATAGTTTCTTACCGTTTGATGATTCTGATGCACAACCTAATGCTTTACAATCTATTCGAGAAGTAGCTACGAGTGCTATTACGAATTATATTCAAATGCTTGATAATCTTAAACAAGGTTTGAAAGCAGAAGCTTGGGAAGCAGCTAATATGAATAATGCTCGCTTTGGTGATGCTAAAGATTATGCAGGTAAGGCTGTTAATGAATCGAATTATTCTCAAGCAATGACCGGAAGTGTTTGGAGTCTTGAATGTTTTAATCTCTTCCGTGAACGTGATTATGTTGCAAATATTGATTACAGTAAGTTTGCTTGGATTGACGGTAAACGAGGTTCTTATGTAGACCCGACAACTAATAAAGTTGTTGTAGTTGATATTGATGGTTCTTCTGATTTCTCTGGTAATATTGGAATTTATATTCGTAATAATGCCGATGTTCAGAATAAGCTGAACATGATGAAAGAACTTGCATTTAGTGCAGGTCAGAATGACCAACTGGAAGTTGCTATTGAAGCTATTGAAAATAATAATATTACTTCTATTGCTAAGAATATTAAGAAAGCTATTCAAGCTCGTCGAGATTATGAACTTCAAATGCAACAAGTTCAACAACAAGCTCAAGCAGAAGTTGAACAAATTGTTAGTCAACGTGAAGTAGCTAAGCAAGAATTTGAAGCTCAACAAAATGCTCTCGATAGAGAACATGATATTAATCTTGAAGTTCTTAAACAAGAAGGTGAAAAAGAGATTTGGAATATGCGACTTAAAGTCGATACCAATGGAAATGGTAATATAGATAAAGATGAAGCTATGGCTGCTCAATCTGGTTACACTGCTTCTGATGTTAATAGAATAAAGTTACAAAAAGAGTTAAAGCAATGATGACCGAGAATTATCGACGGCGAGCAAGAGAACCTGCAAGATAATACTACTATAATTATTGATAATATATTATATATAGTATATCTTTGTTCATGTAATAATATTCAACTATAAATAAATACTAATATGGCTGTTGAAAAAGTTGTTATACCTGATGATGAAACTCAGGAGCAAAAACAAGAACGTCTTCGTAAAGAATTAGAAGAACGTAAAGCTAAGGAAGCTAAAGAAGCTCAAGAAGCTGAAGAACGACGTAAAGCTGAAGAGGAAGCTGCTCGTAAGAAAGCTGAGGAAGAAGGTGAAAATGGTGGTTCTACTGGTAATGGCGAAGAAAAAACTGAACCGGAACAAGTAGAAATTGATGGTACTCTTTACACACTTGATGATAACGGAAACGCCGTAGATGATAACGGTGAAATTAAGTTTACAAAAGAACAGATTGATGCAATGTCTGATGAAGGTGCTAATGAATTAGACGGTGATTATATCGAAGCTATTTCAAAAGCCAGTGGCATTGTTATTAAAGATGAGAAAGGTGAACCTGTTAAGTTTGAACCTACGATTGAGGGTTTTGCTAAACGTGAAGCTGCTGTAAAAGCTCTTGGTGAACGAGAGGGTTTTGCAAAAGGTTTTAACGAGTTTTTAGCTAATAATCCTGATATTGCAGCTCTTGTTGAATATAAAAGTAAGTTCGGTACAATCGAAGGTTATTCGGCAAATGTAGATTATAGTAAGATTGAAATCAAAGATGATGATAACTTACTTGCTGATTTAATCTATAAAGCTGAAATTCAAAAAGGTACTTCTCCGGAACGTGCCAAACGAATTGTTGAGTTTGCAAAAGCAAATAATACTCTTAAAGATGATGCAACTGAAAGTCTTAATTGGTTGCGTAAAACTCAAGAGAGTGAGATTAAAGCAATTCGTGAACGTGAGGCCAAAGAAATGCAGGCTGAATTTGAAAAAGAAATTAAATACTTTGGTGTTTCGTATGAAGATGATGGTACTGTCAAAGTTCATAATGCACCGGGTAGTCTTTATGATTTAATTGTTGTTAAAGGTCAGATTGGAGAATACGCTCTTCCGAAAGAAGGTCTGAGAATTAAGACAACTGATGGTGAGAAACTTGTTTCTCGTCAAGAGTTATTTGATTATTTCTCTCGTCCTGTTCAAGAGATTAATGGAATGGTTTATAGTCAAGCACAGATTGATGAGATTAATCGTCTTTCTAATCCTGCTGAATTGGCTATGCGATTTATTATGAATCTTGATGGTGGAGTTGACCAACTGATTAAAGCTGAACTTGCTAAAAAAGAAGTTAAACGTCTTCGTTCATTAGCAAGTAAGACTGGTAAAAACAATGGTAATCCCAGAGTTCAAAAGACTGCAAAGGATGATAAAATTGTTTTACCTATTAAATAAAGCAAATGTTCTTGCCTTATAATAATAACTTAACCAAAAATCTAATTTACAATGCGTGAAATTGGAACTGTAAAATTTGACTCGAATCAATATACAGATGCTAATATGCTTCTGAATTTTGATTTGATTGACCCTGTTAAACTTAATCGTAATCTTACTTATCTTTGGGGTAAGGATAGTGACAAGTATCCTCTTCTTACTCTTACTGAGGGTCAAGGTGCTGTTACAACAAAAGTTAAGCTGAATGGTGGTGATACTCAATATACTTGGGAAATTGCTCCTCGCCAGCGTGTTACTTCTCGTCTGAAAAAGCTGGTATCTGATAAAACTGCTATTCAGCCTTATGGAACTGTTGAGGTTGAAATGGAGGATAATTGGTTTATTTATCAGCACACGGCTATTGCTCCTTCTGGTATGCAATGGCGTATTCAGAATGAGGGTATTGCTACTTCGACTGGTGGATACGTTTATCGTTTTACCAATATGTCGGGTGCTCCTATCTCGGCTGATGCTGTTGCAAAAGACTTCATTAGTGGTGCTATTTGGGCATTAGGTGCTTCGACTATTCCGGGTAGCAAGTCTGACGGAAACCGCTCGAATAATCAGTCGTTCAGCAAGGCAACTAACCAGTATGGCTACTACCGTTTCTCGAAAGAGATTGCTGGTAATATGGGTAATAAGGTTGTTAATATTGCCTTTGATACTGCATCTGGTGGTGAGCGTAGTCTGTGGATGCCTTACGAAATGAAGATGTGGGAAATCATGCGACGCGAGATGCTCGAAGAGGACTTGTGGTTCTCGGAGTACAACCGCGATTCGAATGGTATTATCCACTTAAAGGATGAAAAGACTGGTGAGGCAATTCCTCGTGGTGCTGGTGTCCTTGATATTCTCAAGGCCGTTGGTAATTATGAAACGTATTCTGTTCTGACACTTAATCGTTTCGACCGTATCATTACTCGTATCTTTGACAATCGTATTGATTCTACCGTTGAGGAACTTGTTCTTTATTGCGGTAAAGGTTTCGCACGAATGTTCAATGATGCTATCTACTATGATGCTCGTCTTAAGAATTACTTTGTAACTCTTGGTGATAACGAGATTAAGAGTGATGGTGAAATGATGTCTTATGGTAAGTATTTTAACCGTTATAAAATGTTTAATGGTAAGATTCTTACTGTCAAGATTGTTGATATGTTTGACCACGGTATTCGTGCTCGTCGTGACCGTGAAGCCGGTAATATGTATCAAGGTCTGCCTATTACTTCTTATAGTGCTGTATTCCTTGACCACACAATGGGTTCGAATGGTGAGCGTAATATTAAATTTGTTTGTGAAGAGGGTCGTGAGTATAAAGTAGGTGTCTATAAAGGTATGGCTGAACTACCTGCTTCGTGGGGACTTGCAAGTGGTACTCAACTGTCGGATACGAAGGATATTGCTTCTTATGAAGTTCTTGGTTCGCAGGGTATCAATATTGATAATCCTACTACTTCGTTCTGGCTTGATTTAGCTCTGAACTAAACACCCAATTTGAGTAGTAATAATCGAAAGGTTATTACTACTCATTAACATATAAAAGATTGAATAACTTAAAATGTTAAAAATATGATTAAAGTTAATCGTTCAGTTCGTATTGAATGGAGGAACAATCCTTCTTCTTTTGAACTTCGGAATAAAGATGCTTTCAAAACTGATTTTCTTCGTCTTGGTTCTGCTATTCGTCCTGTTAATGAATTGCTGAGCCGTAGTGAGGAAATGCGAGTTCTTCTTCCTACTGTTGTTGGTGTATCTCCTATTGATAGTTCTTGGCAAGAACGAATCACTACATACTTAAATGATTTTCTTCTTGAGATTCCTGTTCATGGCTTAGAGTTCGATACTTCTTACGTTTTAGATTTAGGTAATCCTACTCTGAAAAGTAATATCGACGAACTTATTGGTAAACTTAAAAAAGCTGATAAGATTAAGAATGAAACTGGTTCAGAACTTGAAGCTATTGTTCTGAAACGGATTAAGGAACTTGATGAAACGGAACTTTATAAGTATGTTACTTTTGTTAATATTCCCGATTATATTAGTTGGAGATATTGCCTTTTAAGTAGCAAAGTTGCTAATAAGGTTGAAGACATTAATAAAAGCGTCAATATTCAGTTTTATCTTACTTCGGATAGTGAGCGTAAAGCACTCAAAGCTGCTCGGACGAAACTTCGCACTGATGCTCTCAAGAAATATACAGAACTTATTAATAATCCGAATAGCGCACTTATCGACAATGTTGTTGTATCGACAGGTAGCGTAGGTGATTATTCAGAATTTATGGCAATGACTGCCGATGATAAGCAATCTGTTCTTCTTGAACTTATTGACAGTGAGCCGCAGAAGTTTATTAGTATTGTTGATGATAAACATCTGGAGATGAAAGCTAAGATTACTATTTATCTTTGGATGAATATTATTCGACAACTTCCGAATAGTTCTATCATTGTCGATGCTTCTAATCCGGAAAATGTTATTGGTAATAATATTAATGATGCTATCTCGTATTTCTCGAATGATAACAACAAAGGTATTGTTGCCGAGTGGAATGCGAAGTATCGTAGTTTGAAAGGTTAGTCATGTATGAAACGGTAAAAGAGTTACATATCGAAATAGAGCAACGAATACAGCAGATAACATCTAATAGACATCGGAGTATTGCTCCTCAGTTTATTGATATGATGCTGAATCGAGCTGCCGTTAAATATATACAAACTAAATCAAATAGGAAAACTAATTATAAAGGCGAAGGTCTTGAAGATAGTAAAAAACGTGTAGATGATATTCAATCATTAAAACGTGAAACACCGTGGCTTAAACTTAAACTTGATAAGCAAGATGCGGATTATCCAAATAGAGCTTTCGTTATTCTTCCGGGTGATTATCTAAAACTTATTTCTTCTACTTCTCGATTAACTTATGGCAAAGCTCGACTTGTTGAGAATTTACATGAGGTCTATCCTGATGATGAAGTTAAGAATTTATATTATCATCTAATTGATTTGTCTAAAATTGCCTTAACTGGTGATGAATTTAATGGACAAATTATTGTTAATGGGAATGAGATTGATATTTCAGATATTCTTTCTCTTTATGATAGTGATTCAGATAAGATTGATTTGTATGAAATTGCAGGTTTAACTTGTGATAGATTACGTCAAGCTCTTTCTAATGAATATAATGTTTATTGGGAGAATCTGATTGGTCGTTATTATAAAGATTGTATTATTATTACTTCTAATGCAAAAGACGAAATTGTATTGAAAATTAATAATACAGACATTCCTGTTATTACTTACAATACTACTTATGATGAGTTCGTAAATGTAGGAAATAAGTTTTCTGAAAATGATTTAATTGCTACCGAAAATATTCGAGCTACTCTAAATAACTTCTATGGTAATAAAAATAGACATCTTAATCCAATAAGTGAACTTGTTGATGATAGGTTGTTTGTTTATTACGGTGATGATTTTTGTGTTGATGCGGTTAAGATTTCATATATTAAGAAACCACGTCTTTTTAATATTGATATTAACCAAATGTCAGATATGGGAGTTACACCTGATTTCATAGATAGTGTAGTTAGCGATATTCTTCTTGTTCTTAAAGATGACAGTTTTAGTGCTGTTAAACAACAATCAAATTTAGAATAGAAAATGAAAAGTGTAATTGTCGCAAATGATTTTCTGACAACACTTGCTAATAATGATGTTAGCAAGCTGACTCGCGGACAAGCTGTTCTTCTTAATTCGGCTGGTAAAGTCGTTGCAGCTGCTTCGGATGTCAAGGATGATGAGATGTTGCAGTTTGTTCTTGGTCTTGGTGATGGTAAGGTTAAACGCGGCGTTTGGATTAATCCTAAATGGTCGAAGCAACATAAGGAAAAGTATCTTGCTCCTGCTGGTAAAACGTATAAGTTTACGAATCTCGTAGCTAATCGTGGTATTGGTTATCAAGGTTTCGATGCTGAGGTTATTATCTCGTGTAAGCCTATTAATTCTTTTGGTGGTTATCCTCTGGAAGTTTACAATGCCAGTGTAACTATTAACGGAATTGACGAAGCAAGTGCAGATATTATTGCTCGTCTGAAAGTTGAGGTTGAAAAGACTTTGACTAAGATTAATGCTCGCTTTGGTGCTGATAACATCACGATTGATGATTTTACCGAAGCAAGTGTTACGTTCACTGGCGCCGCAGGTTTTGAGTATTATGTGACGTTTGATGGTATTCTTCGTGCTACGCTTGAAGAGGGTACTGAGAATCAAACTCCGGTTGGTACTTATGACCAAGTTGCTAAACTTGAAAAAGAAGCAGATGTTGCCGGTGTAGGTTATAATCCTAATTTCAAGGAATATGACCGTGTTTATGGTGATATTTTTACAGCTACCGAGGGTGTTATGTATGACACTTATGTAATTACTTCTCGTGCTGATTTCACACATCCCTTTAATTTACATACAGAGGGTTTACAGGTTACTCAATTTATTGCTATTGACAATACCAAGAGTACTGCAATTACTGCACTTGAAGGGGTATTGGCACTCATTAAGTAAGAAATTGATTTGTTAAAAATGTAACCACAAGAATAACTCCTAATGCTATTAATTGTGGTGTTAGGAGTTATTCTCTTAATGATGCTAATGTTATGTGACAAGTGGGCGTGCAACCTCCTGCCCCACCGGGGAGCGAGGCCGAAGGCCGAGCCATACAAGTTGCACCATTATTATTATTAATCGTCATATAACAATAAATACGATTAGTATTATGATAAAGAAAATATGGAATAAAATAACTACTTTTTTAAGTGGTTATTATTCAGAACATAAAGACGATATTATTATTGGTTTCGTCATTGCTACTGTCGTAGGTATTTTATTTAAGGCTACTGTTGCTACTTGGTTTATGAGTTTATGGATTACATTAGCTTATCAAATCATTACTTGTGGTATTCAAGCTGCAAGAAAGAAAGCAATAATTGGTCTTAAAATCCATCCTATTATTATTAACTTTGTAGTTGGAGTATTTATTTCGTTATTGTTCTTGGTATGGCAGTAATTAATCTTCGAAATGTTGTAGCGCTCGGTGTGCTTGAAGATGGTGTATATCCGAGTGTTTATAATGGCCAAACCGGAGAATATATTGGTACAGTAGATGGTGAAGGTGCTGGTGTTAAAACAGTTCCTACATTATATATGTACTATCGAAAGAATGGCCACCTATATTTATATAGGACAAAGGAGAGGATTGAAATAGACTTAACTAATGTAACTGCTTACGATAATAGTGCTCTATTTAAGCTAACTGAAAAATCTGATATTAGTTCTGCAAAGATTACAGAGTTTGAATCTCGAAATATTGATGTAGGACATTATGAATATAAAGTTCCGTGGGTTAAATCAACTCAACAATATCTTTATATACTTGTACCGATTGTTCGTTCTATACATACAATTACAGTACAAGGTATCATAAGTAATCAGATATTTACTCTTACTGGTATTTATGTTCATGAAGGTAAATCTTGGTGGATTTATCGGACGAATGTAAAGACCAATTTTGATTTTAATGATGCTGTTAATGAGATTCTTGATGTTCAAGTATATGTTCGTGAGCTTACAACTGAGGACTTAAATCCTGTTGAACAACTTACAAAACTTTTATTTGAACATATTAATAATAAGTTTAATCCTCATGAGGTAACAAAAGAACAAGTTGGTCTTGGCAATGTTGATAACACTGCCGATATAGATAAACCTGTATCTCGACCTCAAAAAGAGTATATTGATGCTCTTGAAAATAGGGTTAGAGGTTGGTTCAAACAGTTGAATGTTTGGATTAACAATCATGTTACTGAAGTTAATAAAAAGTTTCAAGATGTTTGGGCTGCTATAAACAAGAAACTTGATAAAGAAGATTACAAGAATGACAAAGATAATTTCAATGCTCATATTCGTAATTATGATAATCCTCATAGAGTTACTGCCGCACAAGTTGGTTTACCAACAGCGGCAAGTGATATTGAGAAATTAAAACAAAAAGCTCAAGAACTTCAAGGTTTGCTTATTAATAAGCAAGATAAAACTTCTGAAGAACTTGTTACTGATAACAAACGTATTGTAGATGCTATTAATGAGATTTATGGTATTGTTGTAGAACATAATAATCATGTTCGTAGCAACAGTATTAATCAAATTGAAGTTACAAGTGAGATTCCTACTACGTTTGAAGATGGTACACTTTGGATTCGTATTCCTCGAAATGAAGAAGATTATATAACAATTAAGATTGAAGCTGTTCCGGTTGATTCTACTATACGAATGATTAATTCGGAAGGTAAAGAATCAGCAGGTATTGGTAGTGCAAGTCTTGAATGTTTAATTCAAAGTCGTTTACATTATATTGTAGAAAAAGAGAATTACATTACAAAAGATGTTTATGTCGATGTAGGTGTTAAAGATACGACAATTAACGTTGTTCTCACACCTAAAACTAAAAAAACATTAACTGTAAATGCAACTCCTGATAATGCTTTAATTGTATTTACTGATAAACCTTCTAATGTAATTATTGCTCAAGGTACTGGTACTCTTACATATGAAACTTATGACCCGCGTGATATTTTAATTCAAGTTGGTGCAAGTGGATATGAAACTTACGAAGAGCGTATTACGTTAGATGAGAATATAATTCGTGATATTACTCTTACAGCTCTACCAGTTGAACAAGGTGCTGTAAGTCTTACGGTAGTCGATAGCGAAACAAAGGCCAAAATAGCCGCATACGTCTATGATAAGGACACGGGTGGTATATTAGGTCAAGTCACAAAAGATACGCCGCTACAACTCACCGGAGATGTCAATACGAGCCGAATTTTGAGGTTTGTTTCGTCGGGTTATATAGAGGTTGAACAACTGGTAACTTATGCAATTCCTACCGCAGAAGTTACTGTTGAAATGGATAAAGTTCCAGTTCAATCTGGTACTATCTATGCAACTGCTGTAAATACTGAATCTACTGCTTTAGACGGTGTTACGTTTGAGTATAAACTCAGTACTGAAAGTGATTGGAAACCTCTCAATAATGATGAATCGACTGCTGGTAAATCTGAGGCTGTTACAGCTCCAGTTGGAACAAGTGTTGATTTCCGAGCTTCTAAAACTGGTTATATAACTAACATTGGAACTGGTACGATTAATTCTACTGGTGAACATAGTGTTACTATTGTACTTGAAGAGGTTCCGCCTGAACCTACTACTAAACAATATTATATCCATGCTGTAACTGAGGAATCTGTTAATATCACAACAGGTGTTCATGGTTATTTATGGAATAATAATAGTTGGGTTGAACAAACTTTACAAGGTGGAGCAATGGGATTTGCTTATACTGGTGAACCCGGAACTTCTATTCATGTTAAGTTTACTGCTACCGGATACAACGATACTGAAAAAGATATTGTTTTAGAAGATGGTAGTACAGAACCGATTGATGTTAAAGTCGTAATGACAGAGGAAACTCCTCCTCAACCTACAACTAAGGAATATTTTGTATTCGCTGTTACTGAAAAGAACGCACCAGTTGAAACAGTTACTGCTGCTTCTGTATTAGTTGATGGTAAATGGATGCCTCAAGATTTACGAACTGTTGTAGCAAGTATCGGATTTAACTATACTGCTATACCGGGAACTGTTATTAAAGTCAAATTTGTTGCTACTGGATTTATTACTGAAGAAATTGATGTTACTCTTCAAACTGAAAGTGATGAATCTTTAATCGTACCTGTTACTCTTCGTTTTTATGACGGTATTGATTATATGCAAATCGAAGGTGACGGTACTAAACATCCTATATTTAGAGTTGGTAATGTCGAATCTAATTAACGGTTTAATGATATGAAAGAATCAGTAATTCGTAAAGTATTTTGTGCCTTAAACTGGCCTCCGAAAACTGGTGCTTTTCAGAAGTTAATTACTTTTGTAGTTGAAGGTTTAGCCACTAAGGCTGAATCTTCAACTGTTCAACAATTACAAACAAAAGTAGAAACTCTTGAAAGTACTGTTAATACATTACAAGAAACTGTTACTACTTTAAGTGGTAAAGTAAGTACATTAGAGAGTAATTATACTTCTTTGGAAAGTCGTGTGACTGCTCTTGAAACACCACAAAGTTAATAAAATTCTATAACTATGGCACAACTTAATCTTCTTGAACGAGCTACGGAAGCTGTCGTAATGCTTAATGGTAATCGTCGGCAGGTTCTTGATATGTGGCTTAATGGTAAAAAAGTTTGGCCAATAGATGAACCTGTTGTAGAATTAGCTGTTGATAAAACTCTTGTTATTCTAAATACAGATAATAATTATCATGAAACCATAACTGTTTTCGCAAATGATACAGCTGAATGGGAATTTGGTAATTAGTTTGTTATTATAGTTAATCAACCAAAAAAAAAACAAATGGCAACTATTCCGAGTTATTTATCATTGGGTTCCTAAAACTGGTACTGGAAATGCAGAGATTAAGATTAATTCTGTGAATCCTTATACTGGTCGTGCAGATAGAAGCACTAAAATTCCCGGTAAGATTGTTGGAAAGACTAACGCAGTTACAGTCACGGTTCTTGAAAAGGCTGCTGACGAATTTATTACTCCCGATAGTTTAACTATTAATGCTGTTAAAGGTGGTGAAAAAATTTATGTAACTGGTAAATCTAACTCGAAACTTCTTACATTTACATGGAAAACTAACTTCGGTATTGCAAATGTAACATCATTTAAGGTTAATGGTAGTACAACTGCTACGTCTGGTACTGCTATTACTGGTGACCCCGGTGCTACTGGAGAATATACTTATAATGTTACTGTTGTTGTACCGAAGAATGAAACTATTAAAGCTCGTTCTGCAACTCTTGAAATCAAGGGTGAAGGTGCGAGTGTTGTTAAAACTATTACTATTACTCAGGCTCTTGGTGACAGCTATCTGTATCTCAATTTGCAGAATGTAACTACCGCAACTGTTACTATTCCGAAGGGTGGTGGTGAGCAGACTCTGCGTGTTCTGTCTAATGACGCATGGACATTCGAACCTGCTGAATAAATTAATTAATCATTTATGAGTGTTATCACTAATAAATGGAATGACGAGAGTGGAGATTCAATTAGTATTGAATCTCCCTCTTTTCAAGGAAACCAGACTATTAAAATTTCATCACCTGTTCAAAAAGGTACTTCTAAGAGAAGTATGCAGTTTATTGGAAAGTGTAAAAAAGATTCCAGTAAACAAGTTATTTTTACTGTTGAACAAGAAGCATCTGTTTATACATACGATTTAATATTAAGTAGTGATAATACTAAAATTGCCGCAAAAGGTGGAACTGCAAATATTACAGCTGTACTTAAAACGTATCGTAATGGTAATTTAGTTAGTACAGATAATGTTACACCAGTTCTATCAGGAAGTGCTACTGGATTTTCTATATCTGGTACTAAGGTTACTGCAAGCAATCGAACTACAACTGTTGGTAGTAGGAGAAGTATTGTTGTAACTGGTAAATATTCAAATACATTTGATGGTCAAACAGTATCATCAACTATTACTATTTATCAAGAAGCCAATGAGGCTTCTTATGGTGCTTTAACAGGTGGTTCTGTTTTAGCATCTGATATTCCTGCAAGTGGTGGAACTTCTTCGACCAGTATTTCTAATATGTCGCAAACAATTAGTTATACATCTGGTTCGACTCGTGCTGGTACAGTTACTTATTCAAAAACAAGTGAAATTACAGTTTCTTCTCTTGGAACCACAGTTAAGGCTAGAACTAAGGTTGGACAAGTTACTGTAACTTATACTGGTGAAGGTAGTGTAACTGCCAATAAAACTGTTGATATTTATCAAGCTGAAAATAAAGTAACTAATAGTAATTACAATCCACGAATTACTGCGTATGGAACTCCTACTGTAAGTATCGGTAGTGGTTTGACAGCAGCTGGTGGTTCTGCAAGTGTAAGTGCTTCTGTTACTAATACTGAAACTTATAATGCTTTGTATAGTTCGGGTACTATTGGCCCGAATCAAACACGAAGTGTTGGTGGTAGTTTATCAATTTCTATGACTGTTAATGGTAATAGTAGATTCAGTTTATCTGGAAATACGATTACTCATAGTAGTATGGGAACTAATGAAACTACTGATACTATTACTATAAAAGCTGTAAATGACGGAGATAGTTCTAAATCAGCTACGGCTTCTAAGAGTATAACAAACAGTAAAACTGTTAAATCTACTTCTGGTGGAATTTATACTTACGGTAATATTGTAGCTGGTACTATTTCAAATAAAACTATTCCTGCATCTGGAGGTTCTGCTACTGCAACTGCCGGAAATGGTAGTCAAACTTGGAATAAATCTGCTACAATTACTACTTACGAATATACATCTGGTGCTACAAAAGATGTTACTACTGAAGCTGCTTCAAATGGAACTGCTAATGTTGTTCCGAATGTAGCTTCTATTACTGCTACTGCATCTTCAAAAGGAACCACTGTTTCTTCTCAAACTACTGTAAAAAGTCAAGCTGTTACTTGGTCGGCTAATGGTAAACCTGCAAGTGGAACAATGTATATTTATCAAGCTGCCAACTCAATAGATTCTTATAATTACGGTAGTTGGAATATTGCTATTTCGGCAAATCCTACAACTATTGCTGCATCAGGTGGTACTTCTACTATTACAGCGAGTTGTTCTCGTTCTAAAACTCCTGTTTATACATCAGGTAGTACTGGAACAGCAACAAGTGAAAGTGCAACTCCAACATTAACTTTAACAACTAATCCGGGAGGTTTTACATTAAGTGGTAATAAATTAACAGCAGCTAATAATCCTATTGGAGCAAAAACTGCTACTGTAACTGCAAGTTATTCTGGTGCTACTTCTAAGTCAGTTAGTGTTACACAAGCAGCTGGCCCGGATGGTATTGGGTATATGCAGATACAAGGTGATGGAACAAATCATCCCATTTTTAGAGTAGGTGGTGCTACAAGAAGTGTTGAACCTATGTCTATTAATGAAACTTCGGAAACTGCATCTGATAAAGATGTAAGTATATTTGCAAGTATTAAGAAATTTCTAACTAAATTTGTTTAAATTATGGCTAAAATAAATAAAGCAGCTCTCAAAGCATATTTTCAAACTGAAAAAATACCTACTCAATCTAACTTTGCTGATTTAATAGATAGTGTTATGAATATTCCCGATGGGGGGGGGATTCAACATTAGTTATTGGTAGTGGTGATAAAGACGGTGCTCCTT
>ERZ779695.29-NODE-29-length-88055-cov-4.43125_pt1 | contig 88055 bp, 104 predicted proteins | sample MGYA00511100_ERZ779695 | MGnify/ENA primary metagenome ERZ779695 (study PRJEB29588, sample SAMEA2163351) | human gut metagenome | biome: human gut; feature: human-associated habitat; material: faeces | place: Denmark | collected 2008/2010 ...
CTGGTAATAGAGGTGCTGCCACGGCTGGTAATTATGGTGCTGCCACGGCTGGTAATTATGGTGCTGCCACGGCTGGTGATTGTGGTGCTGCCACGGCTGGTGATAGAGGTGCTGCCACGGCAAGAGGAAAGGCTTCAACCGGATCAAATGGTTTGTCAGTGGCAAGAGGTAACAATGTTCAGGTAAAAGGCGGAATAGGTGCAATTTTGGTCATAGCTGAGGAAGGGGAAGATACGTATGATATTGTCGATTGGAAGGCTGTATTAGTCGATGGTGAAGTTGTCAAGGCTGATACATGGTATAGACTGGAAAACGGTGAGTTAGTGGAAGTTGATTAACAGTTGACTGATAATACAATTAGAATTTAATTGATAATAATTACCATTTACCTGACATCAGGAAAATGGTTCAAAACTGAATAGAAATGAACATTGGAATATTAGCAGTTGACAGCAACTATCCTAATCTTGCATTGATGAAGATAAGCAGCTATCATAAGGTAAGGGGTGACAATGTGGAATGGTATAATCCGCTGTGCCATTATGATAAAGTCTATGCAGCGAAAGTATTTTCCTTTACTCCTGATTACGGTTACTACATCAATGCAGATCAGGTTGAAAAAGGTGGAACCGGATATGATATTTCAAAAATACTTTCGGTAGAAATAGACCGCTTGCAACCAGATTACAGCCTGTATCCTTCTGTTGATAGCAAGACAGCTTACGGCTTTTTGACAAGAGGCTGCCCTAACAAATGCAAATGGTGTGTAGTCCCTACTAAAGAAGGCAAGATTACCCCATACATGGATATTGAAGAGATAGCCGTCAATGGTCGCGAAAACATAATCCTTATGGATAACAATGTACTTGCATCCGACTATGGTTTACAACAAATTGAAAAGATTGTTTCCATGGGCGTACGAGTAGACTTCAATCAGGGCTTAGATGCTCGCTTGGTAACAGACGACATCGCCCAGTTATTGGCAAGAGTAAAGTGGATGAATTGCATACGGTTCGGCTGTGACACTCCAGGACAAATTGCTGAATGTGAACGTGCAACGGCTTTGATTGACAAGTACGGCTATAAAGGGGAATATTTCTTCTATTGCATCTTGATGAACGATTTCAAGGAGGCATTCAATCGAGTTAATCATTGGCGGAAGAGAGGACGTAGGTTCTTACCACACGCCCAGCCATACCGGGATTTAAATAATCCGCATCAAATCATACCACAATGGCAAAAAGACTTGGCCGGATGGGTTGATAAGAAGTGGATATTCAGAAGTTGTGAATTTAAAGACTTTATTCCACGGAAAGGATTTAAGTGTAGTGAATATTTTTTTAATCAATTATAGTAAAACGAGATCGAAATGAATAAAACTCAAAAGAAATTGTTGGCAAGGCTTATGGCTGTTACAAACAGCCTTGGCGGAACGCTTGACGGTACTGCTACCTGTGAGCAAAAATACATTGATAGGCAACGTGCTCACAGGCTCTCATACAAGGTCATATATGGTTTATTTGGCGATAATCCTAACAATCCCTATCGTGAAGATGATATAAATAATGCCTATAAAGCTATTGAGGAAATGGAGAAACTGGTACAAAAGGTATATCCTGACCGGAGTGGCTTTTTGAAAAATGAAGAAAAACAATAATCCTCAAAACGAGATCATAATGAGCAAAAGTATGAAAGTTACTATACCTAATTACGATTCAAGAAATGGATGGATAGACGTAGAACACAAGCTGCTTTACGTTGAATACAGAGAAGATATCCCATTTGCAGCAATCACCGCTTTTTATGTGCCCGAGGCTGATAAACCATATTGGAGAAAGGTGTATTGGGATTTCTTTCCGAACGGTGGAGATACGAATGATATGCGGTATTATGAGAATGGAAGCGGTGGAAGTTTAGAAGAAGGTATTAATGCTTGCAAATTTGCGAAGCCTGTAGAAGTTTGGATATCATCGGAAATTGTCATAAAAGGCGAATTTGTAAATGCGGTATTTCTTCCGAAACCCAAGGGCGATCCATTTAAAGAAGCCCAGGAAACTCCATCTTATATTTATTGTAAGAAATGCAATGAATATTATGATGATTATATGGAACCGGAACCATGTGAGCACATCTGTCTGAGTAATGATGGAGAACTGGTTTATAGGGATAATGGTGAGAAAGTAAATGATTAGCGTAAAATCAAGAAAGAAACTAATTAGAATATGAATGAATTAGAACAAGATAAAAGATATGTTTTTGGAGATATGATTATAGTAGCCAGTATTGACGCAAATTCTAATCCTATCTTAAAAATTAGCACAGATGCCGGAAATGTGATTGTAATGCCATCATCCGATAATAAGATTATTGTAAAATCAACCGTGGATAAATAAAAAATTAGAAGGAGGTAATTATGGGATCATTTATAGCCCAACAGCCAAACGGCTTATATTGTAGGTTTAGTACAATTGTTGATACAGTCACGCACTACAATATGACAAAAGATGATTACATAGAAGTATGCAAAGACCGATTAGGGAAGAAACGTGGAGAAGAAGAGGCTAATGATATTTTAAAAAACGATCTGCACCCTTTTAACGATGTTCTTGAGCGATTTATTCCTAATAATGATTCGGTTGAAGAGTTTAATATCCGCTTAAAAGAAATGGGATATATGGATGAGTTTAAGTTTAATGGATAATCCTCAAAACGAACTTAGATTGAACAATTATGAGACAGGAAAGAAAAATAGGAGAAGTATTTGAATGTGATGGGGCCAAAATTATCGTGAAAAAAGATAGCGATATTATATGCGGATGTGATAAATGCTTCTTTAATTGTAAACCAGAATGCAATGATCATTATTGCATTTGTAATGTGAGACAAGATAACCAAGATGTACACTTTGAAAAGTTCGAGGATTAATAATGGCAGTAAAATTTAGACACAAGGAAACGGGATTGTTCTTTTGCAGGGCAAAGGGATTATCCCCTTCAAGAAGAGATTATGACAAACTTGGAGAAGAAGGTATTTTTAGGAAAAGGCATTTGTCTAAGCGAGGAAGAATCTATGAAACCGCAACTGAAAATCAGAAACGGGATTGGATTGGTAAGGAACATGCAGATGAATTTGAAATAGTACAAGTATGAAGTGTGAAACAATACAATTATCCCCTGGTCTTGTAGCTGCCTATAAGGAACTATTGACCAACCCAAAGAAGAATGGATTTGATTTTCGTCCGATAACCGAATGTTTCAGAGAAATCGAAACGGTAACTCCAAAACATGAATTATTTAATGTGTACATTGAATATCTACAAAAACCATTACCCAAAGTAATATTTTACATTATCATGGATGAACTTTATGGTAACTTGACAGGACGGGCTATGGATGCGGAAGGTAAATCGGGGTATTTAGGGTACAAACTTGAATTTATAAAAGAATGATTATGAATGAAGTTAGAAAGCTATATAACGATGATGGATGCGTTCTTAAAGAGGCGTCTAGCAATGACTATGAATCATGGAGTTCAGCAAGAACACTTGGTCCTATGGAAAGAAGGAAAGAATACAGAAACTTATGTTATAATTTTGAATATAATCGGGGAACTAATATCCCTCACTGTGCAAAGAAAGGTGTATGTGATGAGGATTGCGAATACATGAGGAATTTCAAAGGATAGGATATGAAACAGACATTAGAAGAAACGGCTCATTCTTTCGCTGAAAGTAGAAGCAGTGGAAGTATGTTTCCGGCATATTATATGGGGTTTATCGCTGGCGCAGAGTGGCAGAAAGAACAAGCTATCGAAGTTCTTTCCTCCGTTTTAGAGAATTGGGTACATGGCGGTGATGCAGATTGTATCATTGCCGAGTTTGAAGAAAAATTAAATAAGATACAATGAAACAGACAGTAGAAGAAGCGGCAAGTGCCTATCTTCAGAAAATATTAGAATCAACGGATTTTGAAGTGAATTTTGAAGAGGACAATTATGATGCAGGTTCTCGTGATGCAGTATTCGATGTTACGGAAAGAGCTTTTATTGCCGGAGTAGAGTGGCAGTCAAATCAATCCCCTTGGATAAGTGTGAAGGAACGGTTGCCGGAGGAAGGAAAGCCTGTATTAATAAGACTTAAAGATAGTGTTATTAGGCTTGCATGTTATGATATAGAAGAAGATAGCAATATATACTTCTGGAATGACAATTACGCCTATGAAACATTCCGACCTTGGGATGTTACTCATTGGAGAGAAATCCCGTCTTTCGATGAGATACTCGAAGCCAACAGGGATGTACTGGAACGGATTAAAGAGAAAGGAGATTGAGATATGAAATTAAGACAAGCAAAAAAGATAATGAAGAATATCCGTAGAAATGTACGCATGGAGTATTTATACGGATTAGGACGCTCGATGAAGGCAAATGCTATTTGCGTTAGACACTATGGCAGAGTAAACAAATCAACAAAGCGAATCAATCAATCAAATTAATTAGACAATATGGAAATAAAGAACGGAATAATAATAGACGGAGTGCTGCATGAATTAAAGGAAACGAAACGTAATGATTGTTCAAAATGTTCATTACGCGATTTATGTCAAAATGAATTTGGGAACGCGTGTCTATGTTGGGTTAATTTATATTCGGTATCAGATATAATAAATAATGAATTTAAGTGTCGTGGTAAAGTAACGGATATTAAAACGGAGGAGGAAAAGAAATGAAAGAGGTATTGTCAATCGAGCAAATGAAGCATTTGAAGGAGCTTGGGCTGGATACAAGCGATGCAAGTATGCACTGGCAGTTTTTGCCTACCGCTGATTCTATCATCAACGGAACAGATGAAATAGAGAAAGAACCTTGTCTTTTTGTGAGTCAACCGAACATGGAGCATGAATACCCTGCTTACACTTTGCAGGATATTCTTGATAAGCTGCCTTGCTTCATCGGCAATCAAGTGCTTACCATCCAGAAACTTGCAGATAGCTATACATGCTTGTATATGGAACCTTATACTAGGTCTATGATAAATATTACAGAAAGTAAAGAGCCTATTGATGCAGCCTATGATATGCTGTGTTGGTGCATTGAAAACGGATATGTTAAAATCGGGAAGGAGGAACAATGAAAGCAAGAATAAAAAGAAAAATACAAAAACGACCATTTTTATATAATGTAGGACAAGTTTTTAAGGCTTGTGATTGGCTTACTAGTATTCAACGTGGAAATATAGTTTGGCATCGGTATCATTCATTCGGTACTATTATTAAATCAGAAAATTAAATATGAAAGCAAGAGTAAAATCAACAGGAGAAATTGTAGAGATTAAGGATTTATATGATGATGGTACTGCATTGGTGGGAAACATGTATCTCAAGCTGGCAGAACTTAATTTCTTTAGTGAAAACATTGATTGGGAACAACGTAGGTACGAATTGGCAAAAGACATTATTAAAGTTGTTATAGCAAACGAGAATGGTATTAATTCTGAGGCAGTCGCTAAATATTCGCTTAATTGTGCTGATGCCCTAATTAAAAGACTAAAGGAGGTAGATAATGGATAGTGTACAGACACAAACCTTTTCCATTAGAGGGGATGGAGGTGGTGAGGCATATATTGATTTTTGCAACGGCCAATTATGTGTTTCAGTTGTTATAGAAGATAAACAGGCAGATTTTCACTTTGATCCTGTTACGTTAGGGATGTTTGCCCATGCTTATAAATTACATTGTGAAGAGTGTAAAGAGTGTAAAGGAGAATAACCATGACCGAAGCATTTGTAACATTAGAAACAGCGAAAATGCTGAAAGAGAAAGGATTTATGGAAGATTGTATGGCTTTTTATACAAAAAATGTTTTATTTAAGTGTAATGCCTATATAAACACAAATGTATTAAAACTTCCCGCCCCTACACAATCCATAGCCCAAAAGTGGTTACGTGAAACCAAAAACATTCATATATGCGTATATAACTGTGCTTGTGGCTATGGATACGAAATATCTAAAGCTGATAATGGAACTCATATAACTAGTTCTGTTTATGAAGGAACAAATGACGGAGGGGAATGGGATACTTACGAAGAAGTACTTGAAACCGGATTACAGGAAGCATTAAAACTTATATGATTATGGAAAATATTAATTTAAACGAACTACGGGATCGAGCTTATAAGACCGCTTGCGAGTACGGTTTCCATGATAAGGAGCTGAGTAATGAACATCTTCTTTGTCTTGTCATTTCCGAGCTTATGGAAGCTGTGGAAGCGGACCGAAAAGGGAAACGTGCCGACAGGGAATCTTTCAAGTCTTCTTATGAGGATGAAGAACCGCACGATGATGTCAATTTCAAGTATTGTTTTGAAAAATATATCAAAGATACGATTTCAGACGAACTAAGCGATGCGGTTATCCGCTTGCTTGACCTTGCAGGACTTCGTAATTTCAACCTCAATAGATTTTCGCCTGTTGACGTGGTTTCAAGGGAGAAAACTTTCACGGAAAATATATATGCTATCGTAAAAGAAATAATAGACCGTAAATATTCATTGGAAGAACAAGTTAATTATGTGATTACACAAGTGTTCGCTTTGGCTAATATTCTTGGCGTAGATTTACTCTGGCACATCAATCAGAAGATGAGATACAATGAATTAAGACCTATGTTGAACGGAAAAAGATATTGATTATGCCACTGTTTATTTGTAGCAAATGTGGTTGTGTTGAGAATACAGCCACATCGGATTATTGGCCTGTTGTACATAAAATCTTTCCCATAGAGTATGATGCAAGCATAAAGGAGTTTGAAGGAAAACCGTTGTGCTCGGAGTGTGGGAGATTGATATTTGACAGTAAAGGGGAAAATCCGCGTATGATACCGGGGAAGTGGCATGGGAAATTTCCCAAAAGACAAGCCACTGATTCTGAAAAGAGAATTGTAGATAGAAATGGTAGGTTTTAATAACAATGTTAATGATTGAATTATGAAGCGTGAAATAATATTATTGGGGAAAAGCCTTAAGGATTACCCAGAAACAGGATATTATGAAAAAAGGCTTATTAACACAACATATAGTTATTTTAGAGATCATAATATAGCGGGATTCAAAAGCAGACTGAAAAAAGATTTTGACTACGAAGTAATCAATAATTTTGTCAAGGACGGAAACATATTTTGGACTACAAATGAAATCATTGGTGCTGTCCGTGTTTCCTTGTCTCTTAATCTTCTTACGGATGAAGAATGGAAGAGGGCAATCCCGATTATTGAGCATGGCCTTGAAGCCAACAAAGCTTATGTCCGTATGCTTGACGAGATGTCGGATGTATTTGAGAAGTATTGTGAAGAGTGGAAGGATCTGGATATGCGCTCTACATTCATGAAACGAGTACATCTTGAATGCTGGCAAGGACGTTTTAGCGAACATAGTTCGAATCCGGAGAAAAAACCTAATTATTCATGAGTATCAAGGATAAAGTATAATAGAAAAAAATAACAGATATGAAAACAATTTTATTTATATCTATATGTATTATCGCCCTATTATGGGTTGGCGATCTCACAATTACATTTAAGCCGTTTTCCATCTCGTTGCCCGGTTGGTATAAGCCTATAGGTATCATTCTGTTTTGTCTGTCAGTGGCGGTATATAATGTAGGAGAATATACTAAAGGGTATAAGCATGGTTTCGATGATGCGATAAAGGAATGTATTGAAATACTTAAAAAGAAATGAACTAGAAACGTGAACTACCGCTAATTCTTTAGTTTTGCGGTAGTTCACTACTAAATGATTTGTGGATAATTGACAATCAATCTTCTGTTTTCAGAAAAACATTCTTTAACTCATCTTTCCTTAAAGAGCCGTATTTTATAGCACGGTCAATACGTTTTCGAGCATTTCCGTCTTTAGCCTTTATAGTATTCTTAGAATTATCCTTAGATATAATTAGTTTGACCAACTCATTCAGAGGAATAGGGGATGTCGTATCTCTATCCCAAATAGAAGTGAAAAAATCTTTTGCAGGTTTTCCCATAAGTAATTTCTTTTCCGTTTCATCACCAACTTTTTCAAAATGAAGGTAAGGCTCCGAAATAATATTGAAGTAGGGCAGGAGCGACTTCTCATCCGGTTCACTCACCATGCGAGTTTTTAATAGTTTTAGATAACGTCCTCCATTCCTTGTACGTCCTATGGCAAATACTCCGTCTGCAAAGTTAGACAATATCTTACTTCCTGCCATATTGGTTTTAGACAAGGGCTTCCATTCCTCAATCTTAGGCGTATGCGCTATCACCATGATACTGATTTTTAGCTCACGCTTCAATCTTGTGAGACCGTCCATAATAACTCCGGCATACTCTGCTTCCGCTGTCTGGGTGGATAGATATGAAAGATTGTCTAGTATCATAACTTTAGCTTTCGTGTCAAGCAATTTATCCTTTATCCCTTCAATTACGTTCATGCTGAAATCATCGCTGTCCACTTCTTCCGATATGGTGCAACGGATAAGCGATTTCGGGAAATCAGCGTTCCCGTACCGTCTTGCAAGCTGTCTGTCAGAAAGCTCAAAGTCAAAGTACAAGACCTTTTGAGGACTTACCTCCACCTCCGTACATTCGCTTTCCCCTTTGGCTATCTCGTAGGCTATCTGCGTGGCAAGAATAGACTTACCTATTCCGCTATCGGCAAATAGGAATACAAGCTCGTTCTCCCACCAAAAATCACCCCACAACCTATGGATAGGCGGCTTCTTCTTCCCATCCTCAATGACAGACTGCATATCGGAAGAACTAAATAATGGTATTTGTTCAACCATATCTCCATCATCGGGAATATCGCTACCTCTTTGCTCAAACCGTTCTATGTCGGCTTGTATCTGTTCTTCTTCGGTCATAAATCAATCTTTCACCCACTCCGACTTAGTTATACAATTCATAAACTCACTTATAATCATGATTAATATGTGGTTCAGAGTTTTCCACATACTTCCCATGCACCACCCCACTTCCTTTAACCGTGAAACTACACTCCTTGCCATAACGGATAACATAACAGTGCCCCTCGCACAAGATACGTACTTTCGATTTTCCGCTTAGGTAAATCTCACACACAATTCCTTTGCTGACAACAATATCACACTCGCAATCAACAAACAATGTAAGCGTGGAACGTATATCAACATCACTCTTATGGGAAACATACATTTCGGATGTGTATCCGTCCTTATTTCGCTGCCATTTACCATTTATGTAATCGGAAAAGTTCTTTGCGATATAAGATGATGACAGTCCCCATCCGTTAGATATACTGTCCGCAATCATGTCCATACCTTTTGCGTCAGTGGCAATCTCCATCAATGCCTCCTTGCTTGTGGCCGCATCCCATTTGTCTTTATATGACGTACACAATCCGAGCATGATGGCATTACGTTTAAAAGCAAGCAAATCATTCATTGTTCAAATGTTTATTTCTTTTCTCTTCTGTATTAAAATCGTCTGCACGGCCAATAACCTTTTGTGATAAAATAGTTAATCCACTTTTATCTTTTCGAAATACAGTTTCTATAGCCATATCATTTTTATGTCCGAAATCAACAGATATGATTATGTCTCCACACTTTTCAATGAAAACATCTTTGTCTTTCATACAATAGGGAATTTTTCAAGTTCTACCTCGATAAGTTCATTAATCCTCTTCACGTCACTATCAGAACAAGGAATATCCTTATACATTCTGACAGACCGTATAATATTACGTGCATGAATACGAGAATGCTTTTCTAGCACACTGTACGATACCCCAAATCGGTCATGCGCAGTCACAAACACAGCCGGTCTCGCCATTCTCTTTACGAACGGTATATTTGTCTTCCCTTCGTATAAAGACAATGGAGATATAGGCGAATATTTGTCCTTACAGAATACTTTATTTACGCAATCGCACACGATACGTTCAACTTTTTTTACAACGTCCGATTTTAAGAAATCCTCTTTTTCTGACATACTTTCCTATTATTTTCTTTTGGTCTTCATTAAGTATTTCACCCATAACATACATACTGCCAATAGTAGCCTTTCTGAAATCCACTTCCTTTTTCCCACATTTACCCAAATTACAATCTACACCTTTTGAAACATTCGGTATTATCACATGGGTATTTATGCATCCTTTTACGGGTATCGCCTTAAAGCTAAGAAACATATTACCGTTTCTCACCTTAATACACCCTGTTTCTACATCGGGAATAAAAAGCCCCTTTGTCACTTCTCCGGTCTGCTTGTCCTTGAATGACACCCATTTCACACCGGGATGCCGTTCCATCTTTATGTAGATGTGATATACATTGTCCGGGTTATACCTGTCCTTTCTCGGTTTCAGTTCCATCGTCAAACATCTCTTTCGCTTCTTCTGCCATGATAGCCTTCTGTTCAAATTCCGCATTAGCTTTCAAGTCTTCTTCGGGCGGCGTAGTGTTCATAGCTTTATTTAAATCTTTCATCTGACCTTCCATCCACTTCATGTAGTTTTCAGCCTCTTTCTGCGCTTCATTTATGTCAGTAAACACGGTCATAGGCTTCACAAGGTTGGTTTCTGTAAGCACTTTCATACCGTCCAAGAACTCCTTGTTGGTGGAAGTAGTTTCCCCGAACATTTCATTCTCCTTGCCTTTGATGGATTTCTTGAAGTCCACCATATACTTCAACCATGCATAGAGGGATGTTTCATGCGCCACACCGTCCAATCCTACTGCGTATGGAGTAGTGAACACCCGGAATCCTGTGTAGTTCTTAAAACAGGCATATCCTTTCGTGATTACAATCTCAAACGAGCCGAAGTTTTCTCTCTCCAACACATCACTTTTTTTGATGATGAACTCAAATCCTTGTTGTTTCTTGTTCTTTTCCATAATTACAATATTTCTTCGTTTACAACTTCCGTAATCACCGTTTCCCTCAACTCCTTAATGATTATCGGTGCGTTTGGCTTATCCGAATGTCTCATAGTAGAGCTGACAGCCTTCAAACATTCCTCTTTTGTGCTGAACTTCGTATGAGTATCATACCACATATACGATGTAAATTGAGGTTCAGACCATTCATACAGGTATTTATTACCGCATTTGGCGATAAAATAGGTTCTTGTTGTATTTTTCATGTTTATTCCTCCACCCTTTCACTCATTTCCTTGACATACTTATCAAACTCGGCTTTCAGACGATTCATTTCATTTTTAGCTTTAACGACTTCCTCTTTGGTGTAATCTTGCTGATTTTCAATTACTACAATACATTGAAGCACCAAGTCTCCATCTCGTTTTTCAAGAATCTCAGAGAACGGTCTGACAAAACAAGAGTTTCTCAATTCTAACCTTGCTTCCTTTCTCGCACACTCGGCACAATATTCGATATAATCTTCATCGCTCATATTGTAATGAGTGATATTATCAACCACACTACTCCAACGGCAAAGTAACCCGTTAGGTTGTCTTGCTATAAATGCGCCCATACCTATTCCTCCGTCTTAGCATTTCTACCTCTCTTCGGTCTGAAAGCCGTCTTGGCATCCTCAACCTCGATAATACACTCTCCCTCATCTTGAATGGTAGCAATGGTTTCGTTCTCTTTTAATTTTTCCTCAATCACAGGATTAACCGTTTCCTCCGCTTCCTCCACAACAGACTTCCCGAATCTAGGTTTCTCTTGGTTCATGTTCAGCTTCTGCATATCCATAGCGTACTGCAACTGGTACGCCTTGAACTTTTCATCGTCCGAGTCAATGATTTCATCCGCATAGCCAGCATAGTGCATGGCGATAGTTCGTCTGTTTGCTTTCATAGCCATTCCCAACGCTTCTTCATCTACGTACATATACGGATGGATGGAAATAAGCCCATCAATAGGAGAAAGCCGTCCGAATGTCTTCTTGTACTGGATAAGTCCGTCTGCCCTCTGCTCCACAATGGCGTAGGCATTCATGAGGTTCTTCTTTTTGATAAGAGCGATAGCCAATATCCAAGTAAGCCCCAGTTCGGGATTGAACTTCTTTGGCAAGTCTTTCAGCTTGGCGAAAGACAATGCTTCTGATAAAGTTTCTTCTTCTAAAAACATATCATACAAATTATATAATTAAACCAATTAAAATGGGAATACCTAATATTACAGACGTGGAGATAATAACAATCCATCCCCAAAGCCATAAATCCGAATATTCACAATCTTTAAAATTGAATTTATTTCTAATATATGCAAGCATAAGCAATAATATTCCTATTACGGTGAAAAACACCCAGCAAAAAACAAATGGGTATATTGAATTAAACCCTCTAATTGGCAATAATATAGGTATATAATGATTCATTGTTATTCTTCCTTATCCGTTTTCAAATATCCGTTCTCTGCGCACCAACAGAGCATATTATATGCGGCTTCGAGCAATGAATCAGACTTAAATTCTTTGTAGTAGTCAAACTCGTCTGACATCGAGTAGCATATATACCATTCTTCGCTATCATGGGACATTGTAAGCCAATAAGTATCTGTGCTTGTCTTCATTTCTTTAGGCAGCACCTCTATGATGTCCTGCAAGGTGAAAGCTGGCATCATTTCAACTCCACGTCTCTTATCTTCAGTAAGGATTGAAGCAATAGCTATGCTCCATTCATCGGATGACAAGAAAAGACAACTTGGATGGGTTGGCATATAGAATCCTTTTTTTGCTTTTAGCCAGCACATACTCGCCTTACTCGTATCAACACCCAACTTTTTCAAATGCAACATCCGCTCGATAGAAAGTGTCTGATTCTTCATAATTTAATTTTATTCGTTAGGAAATTGTTCGTCATATCCGAAGGAATGTCCGTAAACGTTCTTGAACGTAAACGTCACTTCCTTGTATTTCTGCCCGTAAAGGGTGTCGCTTTTAGGCTCTGTGGCTCCTGAAAGGTACATCAGAACCTTTCTCTTCCTCGCTGTATCACGGTAGGCAATCTTGGAACCAGTAATGAAAGCCATAAAGTCACGGTAAGACTTATCATCCTTGGTATCATCCTCCAAGAATATCAATGTCAGTTTTATAGTTGTCTGCTTGTATGCCGGTGTGCTGGAAACATACACCTCCGCCTTACTTGTTTCGGCAAAATCCTCTGCATACATATTTGTAGGCTCTCCATACGAATTAAGACCTGTACATTCTTTATACCGCAATCCGGGGAAACCCGTTTCCAAGTCTTTCCAAACGGCACCAAGCTCACCGTAACGCATCATATAAAACTTATAGTCACTCATATTATAATATAATAATACACGCAAATATAATTAATTAAATTCATATATTAAAGCTTTACTTTAATATTTATCACTATGATATATTTAAATCCGTTTCAATATTAAGTTTTTAATCTTAAAAGTAAAAGCATATTTGAAATATTGATATCTGTACTTTGTATTGCATAGTACTGCATCATTGCATATTAGACATACCCTATATAAATAAAGGAAAAATGTCTAATCCAAAATACATAGAAAGAAAGTAACATAAAGAAAGAGTGAGCACAGCGAACACCTCACTCCCTTTGATTATTTAAATAAACAAAGGGGAATAAAAGCAATCTGCATAGGAAAGCATCAACGCAAAACATGAATATTGATGTAATTATGAACAATATTATTTTACATAATAAATTATGTTGCATGTATGAAATATTGCAACACTGCAAGACGTGAAAATTCAAAAAAAAATTAAAAAAAATCGGGAGAGGGCGGATGTTTACGGCTGCACTGGCATAGAGGGGACGGGGGTATCTTGCAACGCATTGCAGCGCTCGTTTGATTCGTTGTATACGGCTTTAATAAGGGCAATATAGGGCAAAGATAAGTGTAGGCGATACATTGTGAAGATGAAAGCAAAAGGGCTTAATATTGCACTGATTAGGCTTTTAATTGTATGTTATTTAACATGTAATATTTTTATGTTTGTTTACAAACTTAGTAGGCAAATATTTGGTATAATGGTAACTTTTTTGCACCTTTGTATTGTGAAAAGGAAATGATATCACATAGTACTAACACAAGATATCCGATTACTTTTCACAAGGATAAACGTAAAGCGAAGCATATACGTTGACATCCAAAAGCGTGTTATTATTAAGTGTTGGAATAAAAAGAGAGCTTTAACACGGCAATGTTAAAGCTCTCAAAGGATCAAAATACTAAAGTACTTTTATTCCTATCACACGGAGCAAAGGTACTTCTCTGTTTTGATTCTTGCAAATATTCTTCCATTAATCACGCTGTAAGTTTGAATTATTAACAATTAAACATTATAGCATTATGAAAACATTTTTAACGGTATTGTTATTTATTGCAAGTTGGTTAATTCCTACTTTTCTGCTTCCTTCTTTCTATTCTTTGGCTTATGGGTTATTATACGGTGTTTCCTGGATCGTGTTTGTTATTGTGATGGCAGCAAGAGAGCGTGAAAGAGAGGAACGTAGATTTAAAGAAGAATGCAGGAGGGGACGAATAGCGTACGAACGCGAACGTAGACGTAGGCAAGCCTATAATAGGAATAATATCGTACGCGTAAGAATAATGTAAGAATAATATAAGGAGAAAAAGATATGAAAGCAATGGATTTCTACACCGCAAACGGTTGGGCTGGTTCAAACTACGACAGCAAGTTATCAACTAAAGAAATAGCCGCAAATGTTCGGGCTTATGCTAAGAAGAATTTCCCGGAGTTTAAATTTTCGGTTCGTTCTGAATGGAGCATGTACGCTGATTCAATGTATATCGAATTAAAATCCGGCCCTTGTGTTCCTTTCGTTGAAGGATCAATAAGCGCGGAACGTGGTTATATGTCCACGATGTCCAGTGTAAAGGCATGGAAAGACGAGTTAACACCAAAAGTGTTTGCAGCTCTAAATGCTGTATCAAATTACGCTAGTTCTTTCCGTTATAATGATTCGGACGGCATGCAAGACTATTTTGATACTAATTTTTACATCCATATAGAAGTAAGCGACGAATATAAGGTTATAGAGCCGAAAGCGAAGAAAAGCAGCATTAAGCCTGAAAAGGTTGAGGAAGCCAAAGAAATGGAAGCCGTGACGGTTGAAGGTCTGGAAGTCGTGGACTATTCAGAAAAGGCGATTGCAGTTTTTGGTGATACGAAGGCTATCAAAGAGCAATTAAAGGAACTGGGTGGACGCTTTAACCCGTCTTTAAATTACAACGGTGAAAAGCGTGCCGGATGGATATTCAGTAAGAAGAAAGCGGACGAAGTGCGCAACCTGATGGCTTCCGAAAAGGTGGAAGCCGTGGAAGAACTTCCGGCACTTCCTGAAGAAATATACATCCCGGAATTAGAGGAAGAAACGAAACAACCGGAGAAGTTAGGTAATATCCATTTAACCGAAATGGGCAACTTTAACGGCGTGCGCTATTATAACATTGAAGGCGCTGGAATCATAACCAGTGCGAAAGTACGCGAGGACATGCAGCCGGGCGATATTTTCAACGTGTACACAGATAAGGAGCGAAAATATAGTGTAACTTATGACGGTGTAAGCCTGGAAAGCAGTTTAAAAAACGATCTGCCCGGTATAATTGAGTTTAATTGCAAAATAGAATCGGGCACGCTTAGCGCTTCATCACATTATACCCCGCTTACTGAGGGAGTGGAATTTTATGAGAAGAAAGTAAAAGGAAAGCGTTACACCGTCAAGGATAAGCCGTTAACACTTGGATATTACGGAATATTAGATAATTTGGACAACTGTATAATAGAATGCTATCCGACTAAGGAAGAAGCCGAAAAAGAGGCGGAAATACTTAACGGGTTTACGGATGGTAACGGACGGTTAAAGACGGTCATTTAATTAGCTGAATATGGTTTTGTTGGTTTTGTTATTCGGTGCTGTGATATTCATTTCCGGCACCGACAGGGATAAGCTACGCGAATTTTTAAACAAAAATGATGAATAAAAATGATGAATCAGATAAGTTTTAAGGATATGACATCAAAAGAAGCATTAAAGCAATTGCAAGTATATTGTGCGGCAAATGGTTTCGCCCTCTATCCATCAAGTTTGCCGAAACAAACATACTCCATAATATTGGCGGATGGTGACGGCGGCGAAATAACGACACGTTACCCGAATAAGCGTATAAGCGGTTATTTCACCCCGAAAGAGTTATTAATATGGATCGAAGGATACCACGCAGCATTGCAAATAAAATAAAGTGATTATGAGAGTTTATTTTGCAGAAGTAAAAACAAGATATCAAGCGATTAAAGAATGTCCGTTTACGCCTTCAAATGTCGCCAAAGTGTGTGGAGGCTTCATGTGTTTTGAGTCTACGAATGACTACAATACATGGAAAAACCAAAAGTAACCTATCGGCTTAACCGTGGTTCTTTGATGAATATATGGGAACTAGTTTTATAAACTTAAAAACATTAAATCATGAAGAGAGAAGAATTAGACAACATTTTGCGCAACTTGTTAGTTGCGGGTAACATTGTAACCGTATCATTTGAACAAATGAAGAATATTCGCAAGGAGTTAAACCGATTTGTGAAGCCTGTACAGATAGAGATTATTAAGAGTGATTTTGAAACGGTTTCATTTAGAGAGTTAAGATAATGAAATATATTGCCACATGTTAGCATAGACGTACGTTGGGGCTTTTTGCCAACATATCATCTTATGACACCCCGGCAGTAATACGGCTGCCGGGATTGTGGAAAAAGGATATTAAAAACGAATAATTAAATAAAGGAGGAGCGATTATGTTTTTTATATGCGTTATTGTATGGCTTATAGTGGGTTGCATGAAGGAAATGACAGGAAATAACGGTTTTTAATCCGAATTATCCGCCAAAGGTTCAACGCCTTGCAAGTGGTGCAAGTTCCATGGGCGGAACTATTACTAACTAAAACATTTGAATTATGAAAGAAAAACAAACTAAAATCAACCAAAACACTGAATCTAACGAAATGGAAATTTGGAAAGATATTGCAGGATTTGAAGAATATTATCAAGTTAGCAATTTAGGTAGGGTGAGGAGCAAGGATAGAATAATAACTACTAGTGTAAATTCGTATCTGAAAAAGGGCAGGGTGCTTAAATTACACTATGACAATAAACACCCTTATTTATCTTTTGCATTACATGTAGAAAACACTAACAAAACGTGTATGGTTCATAGGATTGTTGCAGAAACATTTATACCGAATCCAAAAGGATCGCCTTGTGTAAACCATAAGGATGAAAACAAACGAAATAACAATGTTTCAAATCTTGAATGGTGTGATTATTCGTATAATGCAACATATAATGGAGCAAGGTACAGAAATGTAATTAATAGGACAAAAAACGGTTCTAAAAATTCAGAAAGACCAGTATTGATGTTTAACCTCAACGGGGATTTTATAAAAGAATTTCGTTCAACGTATGATGCAGCAAGAGAAATAGGAGTTTCAAGAGTTAGGATAGTTGCTGTATGTACAGGTTATAGAGGTTCTAAACAAACAAAAGGATTCAAACTTAAATACAAAGATGATTATGAAAAAGTATTGTGAATATATAAGAGTATCGACAAAGCGGCAGGGAAATTCCGGTTTAGGATTAGCCGCACAGCAAGAAATAAACCGTGATTACGTGAAGTCTGTAAACGGTGAAATAGTAGAAACTTTCCAAGACATTGAAAGCGGTACGCACAGAGACAGACCCGGACTTTGGCAAGCAATAGAATATTGCAAGACGAACAAAACAACGCTTTTAGTAGCGAAACTCGACAGATTAGCAAGAGATGTCGAATTTACCTTTAAAATAATCAATACAGGAATAGATATTTACTTTGTTGATATGCCAGCAGTAAACACAATCATTCTCGGTGTGTTTGCGGCAGTTGCGCAATATGAAAGGGAATTAATATCTAAGCGAACAACAGATGCACTGAATCAAAGACAAAAACAGATAAAAGAGGAAGGCGGCTTTTACTCCAAGTCCGGCAACTGGTGCACATCATTGGGCGGCAGCACATCCGGGCAGGCGAAAGGCGGTAAGGTGAACGGGGAGAAGCGGAGGAAAGAAGCGATGAACGATGAAAAAAACAACATGATAGCCGCAATGTTGGAGGGGTGCAATACTCCGCAAGACATTGACAAGGTAGTAGAACGGTTGAACGCAAGGGGTATTTTGACAAAGACCGGGCTGCCCTTTACCCGGAATCGTCTAACTGCCCTACGGACTAAGATTAATAGGCGTGCTGAATATGCGCAAAATATGCTTTAAAACATACCTCATAAAACGAATTAAAGAGAGATAAACAATAATTTTGCAGACAATTAAAATAAAGCTTATGAAAACGAACGAATTTATACATAGAATAGAGAACGGAGAAGCAAAGGTTCTAACAGTTGAAGAAGCCAAGAAACTGAAAGGGAAGAAAATATATTGGTTCTATTTCGGATATTCAGGAAACGAAAACGAAGTGCAAGAAATGAAGGTCGGTGATATAGTATCAGAACTTGAATATTATTCAAGCCAACCTTGTGAAGGATATGAATCACGTGCTGACTATTGGAAGTCGTATATGTCAGAGAAACAACTTGAAACAGTAGACAAAACATTGATGCTGTTGGATTCTGACGGGAAGGACAAATTTATTAAAGCACATTTAAACATGAACTTCTTCGATGAGCCGACATTCACTTGTTCAGACGCTGATAGAGAGGTTTATTATTTGGTTATAGAGTGAATTACCGCTAAACTAAAGATTTAGGGGCTTTCAAATGCGAACTCTTATAAAACTAGGGGAAATATCCTTAGTCTTTCTTTAATCTTTTTGGGGGTAGAAAAAACGGGAATTACAGGCACAACGATATCACCCTTGCCAACACGACAAAGGGTATCAGTCTATAAATGAACCTCTCTATACGTTCCATCGCATCACAGCAAGTAAACGGCAGAAATACCAGTGAGGCACATCATCAGCCTGCTCAAGCAATATGTTCAACTTATCTTCTTCCATATTCTGTTAACATAAAAAAAGCGGTAAAACCCGTTGGGAATTACCGCTTAATGCTAAATAGTTACTTTATTTTGCGTTTTTGAATATTTAATTTTATCTTTGCGCCATGAAGATAGCCCTTGATACATTGAAAGGCTACGTTGACCGTAGCTCACTAGTGTAGATGTATGGGGGGTATCTTTTTTTGCACCTTTAGATTGCAGAACAAAACTACAATTCGAAAAAATTATTTATCAATCTTTTTCATTTCCTTTGCTGTCATTTTAAGAGCTTTTTTAATTATAGGCAATTCTTTTTCTTGTGGCAACTGTTCAGGTTTGCGCCCGGTATTTTGTTCTACTATATTTCGGACTTGTCTTCCAACAGTATAGTGTGTTTGTTCTAAATTAGCTTGTCCAGATATTTGTTTACTCTTTATAAGCTCTTCGGTTTGGGTAACACGGAATAGATTGGCAGCAAGTTCGGTACGGCTCATTCTGTCAAATAGCTTTCCTTTTTTAACGCCACGTTTCTTTTCAAGCTTCCACGATTCCATATTATACATACCCAGATAACCTGCATTTTGAAACTTTGCATAATCAGTAACATTTGCGGCTTTTGCCGTTGAAGCGAGAGATTTGTTTCCATCTGCAAGTTCTTCACGTATTAGCACGCGGTCTATTTCCTGATTGTTTTCAATGTATAATTCAAATTTTCGTGTTTGCTGTGCGAAATAAGCTTGCGCCAATGCTACTTCTGGCTTCTTTGGATCGCCATTCATAGCAGCAAGATAACACGCAAAACGTGTAAGTTTGAAGTCTTGGAACTCAACACCATTATTATTGCGTTTCACAGCTATTATATTTTCATAATGAGGAATGTTGAGCGAAACAAAAGCCTTTGTTGCGCGGTCAAGAACTTTACAAAATGCTTTCATATCATTATATCCAAGCATAACCATTACTTCTGAGGCCCACCAATAAACGATGCCGTTTTGGTTTTTAAAGTCTTCAAAAGAAAGAATCGCATTGTTGTTTTCTTGTTCCATTTCCATCTATAATTTAAAATTCGGCTCAAAGATAGAATAAAGTATTTGTTATTCCAATATATATCTTAATTATAGATATATAATTTTATCGAGTGTATTTATAAGGATTCGCATTTGAAAACTCCTAAATCTTCAGTTTAGGGGATGAAAAATGCGGGGTAGCGCAGCTACCCTTGGTTCTCTATATACTTCTTGATTATAGTCAAATTCCAATCTTCTAAAGACTTAATCTATATCTATCACATCATGCAACGCCATAACTTTATATGCTGCAATTCTCCCAGCCACAGTTTGCACAACGACATCAACAAGGAAAGCCTTCTTTGTAGGGTTAGAATCGGAATGCAGTATTTGTTCTTTCAATTCATCCGTTTCAAACACAACAGCAAGTTTGTTTTTGGATATAGCATCAATAACAGCCTTATTCCCTTTATCTGTACCCATATCGCCCCTCATCTGATATATGGTCATTAGCTGCCTTGCATAGATATGTTCTTCGCTATCTGATTTCATTCTCGCTATTTCATTATGCATTTGATTCTGTAGTCCATTAGCGTAAATAGAGTTAATGATACATCCGACGTACACATTACCGCCCGACACCCTGTCTATTACAGACATCTCCATTCTACCGTTATTGTCTCCAGCCGTTATACCTACCATATCATGCAAATCTTTGCATTCTTTAGCTGACAAATCAGGCTTTTCCCCTTTTGATTCAAAAAAATATTCAGTAATAGACTTTATATTCTTGGCAAATTCGAAAATGAGATTTATATTTTCAGCAAACGGCAACAAACCTGCCGCTATCTGCTCACATAAAAATACGTCAATACAGCCTTCTTGTATTTTCTCTACATATAATTTTGCACCAGCCGTTTCTTTACAGTCTCCATTTTTTTGCGCAAACGTCGAGAACAAACTGCCGACAGCGTTCAATGCTGATGTAAATTCATTGATTTCTATTGGCCTTGAATGTTCCACATGTATTTTCAGTACTGTATCCTTTGCCTCCATATCGTCTATTATGTATTTAATGACAAAAATAGCGGTTTTAAATATATAATCCTAATTTATGACGATATTATAAATCATATATCCATATAAATAAGCGGTAATTCCAACAAGTCAAAGAACGCTTCTGTTCGATTATTATTTTTCCAGTCCCTTTCTGCAATGTTCGCATAAAAATTTCTTCGCTACCGGAAACATCTTCTGCCCCACATATCCGCTAAGATACTGCGCTTCCTCACCATAGGGATCAATCCCGAAAGCCTTGGAGATATGCCGGCACAAATGACCTTTTTCGTGGTCCCACGAATTTTGAAACTCTTCGGGAGTGGAGGTTAGTGAGATAACCATTACTGTTTCTCTTCTCCTGTAGTCCGAATAGGTTAGACCGGTATTCATTCTGCCTTCAGTCAGATTGCGATACGCACGCTTGAGGGAATCCCCCCTGCATCCTATACGGTACAGGTCCATAATGATCCGATCCGCCCAATAGGTGTGTACCGCATAATACACTTTGACGTGCCAGTCCCCATATTTTGGTATGTAGAACTCCTGAACAATCATATCACATCCGACCAGATTACAGGAATCCCTTTACCTATACAGGTGGCAAAGAACTCGTCAAACGCCCTGCAAGGATCGCCATCAATATCATCAAGGTAGCACTTTATATGCTTGCACAAATGTGCCTCGTCAACCAATGATTTTTTATAGAAATCCGCTTTCAGCATGTTTGCGACATAAGCAACGTCATAACCCTTGTCGTGCTCGATGGTAATTCCGTTCGCTTTCAGCATATCGTCCACTTCGTCTTTGCTCCACGGCTCCAACTTTTTTTCTTTACCCGTGGTTTCGTCTTTCACTTTCATTTTTGAGACGGCCCATTCATAAAGTTTCTTGCTGAAATGAAAGCCGTATGCTTCCAGATATTCCCTCATGCCAGATGGGAATCTGCTGTATGTATCCAATCTCTGTTCCATAACCTTTGTTTAAAAAGAGGGGCATTCCACCCCTCCACCATTAATAAAACTCACCGTTGGCGCGTCTGCGTCTGCGTTCTCCCATGTCATCCATACGGGGATATTCAGGGAAATAGCCGGGATACCTGCGTTCTCCCATACCTGATCCTGAATAATTTCTTCCGCCATCACGGAAGCCCATGTCTCCATGAATCTCTCTCATGGCCTTTTCGTAACCGTGGCGGCAGCCTTCCTTGTAGGCTTCTTCCACCTCGTCACCTCTCATACCGAAGCCGCGTCCGTAATCGTCACGCCCTTCTTCTAATATTTCCCACATTCCCATAATCATTTCTTTGTTTTGGATGTTTCAACCACTCCGAGCTGTTCCATAAGCCGTTTGTTCAATTCCATAAGGTCAGACATGTTCTTGCTCATTTCCGCCATTTGCCCTTTCAGAGAGGATATTTCCTGCTCCTGACGTTGTTTCTCGGCAAATTCAGGGTTCAAGAGCGTAAGCATCTTGTCACACCCTGCAATGACGGAATTGTGAAAATCCATGCTGTTGATGATGTCTATGCTTTTCTGTTTCATAGAAGCGACCTCGTTATTCATCGCATCACGTGAGCATGACACTACGATATTGCCGTTCTGTCCGAAGTCGGCTATATCCATGCCGGCAGGAAGATTTTGGAAAGTCGTGTTCTGCCCGTTGATACAGACAACAACATCCACAACCATTTCCATTTGGGGCAACTGTCCCATAGGGGATGCCATAGGATATTTCGGCTTGGGAGCGGAAACGCTGACTACCGGGCCGTATTCGATAAACGGGTTAGCATCCTTATGAAGTATATATAACTGGTTATTGGTACGAAGTGATTGAAACATATTGGTTTGATTTTAAAGGAGTGTGGCTATTCCCATTTGGGAAACCACCACAAAACTCCATGTTAATTATTACTTGCTCCGTAAAGAAGCGGTCTCTGCTGTAGAAGCCGGCGCCGTTGTCGGTCTGTATCCTCCATTAACAAGATACAATTCATTGGTATACTTGTTGTAGTGAATCTCATAGATACCGGTTCCAGCAAGGTTGGCAACCGTAATAGGCTCGTTGTTGTAAGCTAACAACGGTCTTGTATCCCCATTGGTCCCTATCAATATAGGCAGCGTGGCAGTCGTGCCGGCAGGGATCGCCTGACGAAGATTGACATAGAACCCTCCGACATAATCCCTGTTGCGGAACGCATGGTTAGGAAGCTCCAAAGTCACATTCTCAGTACCGACTGTTACAGCCACCGTAGGAAGAGTGTTGTAATTCACTCTGCCAAGGGAGGGAAACGGGAACGGAAATCCTGTAAAAAAGTTAGGCCACATATCTACCTCCTTTCTCACCGGATTAACCCCAGTAGTTATTGCAACCGCATCCGTAACCACCACGGCCATATACAGCATCACCTGCATAAGCACCGTATGCTGCGGCACGATATGTATCCACGTTCACACCTACAATATTAGGGTATTGTACCGGGACAGTGTTAGGTAATTTACATTTTATACCATCAACATCGCTCTGCAATGCCTGCAATCCGGCTGCTAAAGGAGCGATCTGTTGTCCTACCGCACTCAGGATAGTGGCGTTCTGGTTACGCTGAGAGATTTCGGCTGTCAAAGTAGCCTTTTCCGCAGTAAGAGATGCGATCTTGTCCTGCAATGCCTGATTCTGAATAGCGTCAAGTTTGGCAAGGATGGCATTCGTGTTGGCTGTCGCACCATCACGCAATGACAATGTGTTCTGGTTAGCAGTGTTGACTAATGTGTTAGTCTGGTTGCACATCGCAAGCTGGTTCTCGTATCCCTGTGTGGTTACAAGCTGTTTCATATCGCAGCAACAGCTACAGATCTGAGATGTCAGAGCGTTGTTACCTTGCATGATCGCAGTGAGGATACTGTTGGTGTTCTGGCCCATTTGGTTGCCGAGACCGCAGATAGCCTGTGATACAGAGTTAATACCGGCAAGGATTTGGTCTGATGATGTGTTCACAGCTTGTGCTAATGCTGCAATGTCGACACCGTTTCGGTTAAGTGTCTGCATGATCATTTCTCTTCCTTCGTTCGCTCCTTGGTTGTTGTTGCCACCAAATCCGAAGTTCCCGTTACCGAAGATGGCTGCAATCACAATCAATGCGATGATGTCCTGAAAGCCACCATTGTTACCGAAGAAACCACCGTTGCCGTTGCCTCCCATGAGTCCCATCAGATAACCGGTGTCAATTCCTCTGTTCTGCAGGGAGGGGAGAATGGATGCAAGCAGCCCGTTGCCTGAACCCGCTCCACCAGAAGGTTCTCCAAAAATATATGTTCGATCCATATTAAAAAAATATTATGTTCCGACCAATATTAGTCGTACTGCAAAAATATAAACATGGAACGTGTAATAGAAAAGTACTTTTCACGAATAAAAGAAGAAATCTTCTTATTATGAAGAAGTTTCACTCTGCGTAGAATAAGCATATTTCCAAATATAATTACCCGCAGTTCTTTGTTTTCCTTTGCAGTTTCGCTGTATAGTAGTTGAAGATATATTAAAAGTTTTTGCAGCTTCTGATATGCTTGAAAATTCTCTTATTAAATTCAAATTCAAATCATACTGCCTAACTGGCTTTGACAGCCTTTCAATATATTTACCTTTAAATCTTTGAATTTTATCTAATGTAGCACGTTTATGATTTATAAGAGTTAATCCATTATTATGATTCTGTTTACTTGTACACCAACGTAAGTTTTCGACTCTATTATCACTTTTTATTGTATTTATATGATCTACTTGTAAATAGCCATTAGGATTTTCAAGAAAAGATAAAGCTACAAGGCGATGAATTTTAAAATTTTTCATTTTTAAGTCTTTATGCAAGCTGACTACTAAATACCCATCACTAAGTGGGCTTGGAGTTAATATACATTCTTTCACTTTGCGATAATATATTTTACCTTTTTTGTTGTTAGCAACTATTCTTTCTAAAGATTTAATTCTACCTTGATTACTAACTTGGTATATTCCTTCATACTCTTTAATATCTTTCCAAATTTCTTTCATACAATATCATTTTGAATATTACAAATATAGTATTTAATCATGACATGTCAAAACAATAATGTAATTTATTATATTATCAATTATGCAAATATTTGGCATTAATTATGAATCTAATATATAACTTTTATGTCAATTTTTTGAGTATGATTTATAATATAAGAAATGCTTCTTGTACTTAATCCAATACGCTTTTGTATTTGAGTATAAAGATATTCTTTTGAAACATAACGTCCAGCTTCTCCAAGTTTATTAAGTTCTTCTTGATAAATATCGTGTACTAAATTATCACGTAATATGGAGGAAGTTCTTCGAGTGTTTCCTACTTTATGCATAAGTATTTGTATTTTGTATCCGGTCAAAATCGACCGTGCACAAAAGTATATAGATCATAACTCATGGAAAATCAGTTGTTTCCCAACAAATTCTTTATATCGTCCCAATATATTCTCATCATTTTCCCACTCTCCATCCTCTCATGGAAATTGGATATCATGTAGTTGACAGCACGTTTAGTCTTATGGATATGAGCGGCTATTTGTGAAGGGTACATACCGCTTTCGAAAAGAAAAAATACAAGAAGATACCGGGCATCCACTGTCTCCATATTCTTATCAGACGATAATATTTGGTCTACAGACACTTCTGTTTCTTTTGAAACAATATTAATTATTTTGGCAAAGATTTCTGACTTGCACATGTTTTTTCTAATTTTTTATTCTTATCTTTGCCATGCCACATAAAACAAGATATATCGATGAACAAAGCATAAGACATTTTGTTGAAGATATTTAGCCTCCAACGTGCAGTGTCTTATGCTTTTATCATGTTTTTATGTGGCAATATTAATATGAGCGTTGGGGGCTTTTTTTTGATTCTAAGCCCCTGAAAGAATTACTTTTGTTAAATGAGTTTTTCTATTATGCGCCACGCTTCTACCTGTGGCATTCTGGTTACTATTTCATCTTGCACCTCCTTTCTGTTGATTACCATATTCTATAACTTATTCCTGCGACAACCGCAGGAGAAAAACCATCCTTACCAAATCCATAACCGGCAGTTATCCCCAGTCCCCATCTTCTAGGTTTTATCTTAACCGTGTGATAGATGTCATTCGTTACTGTCAGTGTTTTGGAGCAAACATAGATACTATCTAGGTTAGGTCTGTAACCACTCACATAAGCGATGTAATCACTATCTCTGTATATCTTCTGCTCAACAGGAAGAATAGTGTCTCCTACATGGATTGTATCACCATCATGCCAGCACAGTACAGGGGAAGGAAGATAATACTTTACCGTATCTCTCTTTACAATAATACTTGTGCTGAATACCGTATCTACTCTTGCCTCTATAACTGCTTCGGGGGATGGCTTTACAAACCATCCTAAACCGAAAGCGAGTACAATTATTAATATATAAGGAAGCCATTTCATATTATTGTATTTAAATAAGTACCAATAGCAATGCTATCGCTACTGCAATCCATATATAGATCCTTTGTCTCATAACTTAAATTCTTTACATAAAAAAATGGCAACCCCTAAGAAATGATGGGATTGCCATTGAGAAAGTTCAAGCTCTTGGAAGCGTTGGAACTTATAAGTTTATTGCTAATAATTCTTCACCTAAATCATGCAAAGCGTTTTCCAATTTCAAAGCTTGTTCCGGTCTTGGAGTTCTATTACCAGAAGCATAATGCCATAGCTGTTTTTGATTTATTCCCGTAATTCTCTCCAATCCGGATTTTGTAAAAACATGGGAATAAAAATCCAGAACTGATTTCACATCCATTTTGAATGTTAAAGAGTAATCACCTTCCAATTCTTCCGGAATTTCGCCACCAAATTCCTTGCATTCATCTTTTAGCGCGTCGATAGCACTAATAATGTTTCTTTTAATCTCTTTTACACTTTGTCCTGTCACCACAACACCATCAACGCCTTCTATATAAGCAGAATAGTTATTTTCTGTGCGTTCGATGATTACAGTTAAAGTTTTCATATCTCTTATTTTTTAAGGGTTATTTTATCATTCCCAATCCAATAAAAGGATGCAGGGTTAAATTACCCTGCCCCTTAATGGACGTTCAATAATTCTTCAAGTCCTCATCCGTTATTCCGGCTTGCCGAAATATTGATTTCAATGTTCCGATAGCAAGATCATCATTGGGATTCCCAGGAACGGGGATAGGACGAGCCTCACCCTCTTTTCTATAAATCCAATGGTCCCCTCTTGTCCGAACATGTATCCATCCATTCGCTTCCAAGATAGTCATTACAACTTTTACTTTTAAAACTTTCATTTCTAAAAAAATTAGTTTCACTGAAACAACTATTGTTAGTTGCATGGATTAACGCCACAAAGATAACTATTATTCTACTATTACACAAGTAAAATGATAACTTTTTTTCTACTACAATCCCATCATGTCAAAGAACGCCTTATTGTTTTATGTTATTCCTCAAATTTTATATCATTTATACGGTTCATCCAACCACGTTTGAACTTGTTGTTTGCTGGGCGTTTCCGGCATATATCCTCGATGAAATCAAACCGTGCAATCTTGATCTGGTCAAACAATTCACGGGGATTACGGGAATTTACTGCGGCGAGTGTCTTAGGCCCGACAATGCCATCAGGAATCACACCAACCAAATCCTGCGGTACTTTAATACCATGTACCCCAGAAGCCCATACAAAATCGCATACTATCTCTGCTATACTTTGGCTTCTTATTTCATCCGCATTCCATCTATCCCAATACAACATCTTCAAGATACTTTTCCAATCGTTATATGACAAATCCATCAACCTTCCGGTCGTAGGTTTTGGATAACCTTTTCTACGACAATATTCCTCATAGGTAGCCATTGTCACACCTACCATAGTTTGTCCTCCTAAATCATCGGGATCATCAGCCCATCCTGTTTTTCTTGCTCTTTGAAAAAGAGACTCATTGGTTTCATTGCTTTTCTTACTTATACCAGCTTCCCATTTTATAAGAAATGGTATGAAATGTTCAATATTAGCCATTTTTCTTTTCCTCCTTATCTTTAAATTATAAAATTACTATTATTTTTGTCGCAAAAAATATGGACTTATCAGAACTTATTAGAAGCTATACTCCTGAACAGAAAAATGTGTTCAGTGCTTTTCTCATCCAACTACCATTAATATTTACTATAATGTATTTATACATACCTGCTTTTAAATCCTTAGAGCTTTATTTGCAAGTAATTTTTGCCATATCTGCGTCTACATTATCTATTTATTATTCTTTTTGTTTGTTATGTTTATGCTCCGTTTGTTCCCGATACAGGTTTAATATGGAAATACCTATACTTATTATGCCAACATTGACAGCTGCATTTCTTTTACTGCGTTCGCCAGAAAGCTATTTAAACGGGCATGAATATGTATTAAGAATAGCGCTTAAATGCACGTCATATTTCTATGGATTCATCGGAATTACAGGATTCTTTTACCGAAAATGCGTAGATTATGGCATAAAGTGCAAAAGGCGCAATAAAAATAAAATCAATTAAACTCATTTCTTATCCTCCTTTTTATTTTCTGTTATTATTTCATTTATATCCTCTTTTTCTACATCAAGCACCTTCTTACCAAACAGACCTAACGCCTTAAGCATATTAAAGCTGTATCCTTTGGGCTTCAATATATTTGATATGATAGAGCAAAATTCAATGAAGCAAACTAACAAACAGGAGTATATGTCTATATCCCATTTGCTGCCGGATGCAATGTTTATCATGACAACCATACAAACAAAGGCGAAGTAGGTTACAAGTTTACCCATTGTGCGGCGTATTGCACTAGAGAAACGAACCTTTTCGCCCATTAAAAGGCTTTTCCTTATTCCAAAAGCCAAATCACATATCACTACTGCAAATGATACAATAATCCAAGGTATCATGTGCTCCAATGATTCTGCTATAAAACCGCTTACTATTACGGAGAAGCCACCCGGTATGGCTTGGGTCGTTATACTATCTCTTACCATCAGAATGATTATTTAAATGTATTAAATTAATTAGTCACTTATGAATACTCTTAGTCCTGCTCCCCTTGAATTTGAATTTGGTGCGAATACACGGTCTATTCTATCTGAAATAATCTCCAAATATCCCGTCTGCGCTTTCAATTCAATTAGCATGGGGTTTGTTTCAGCTTGTGATTCTAAACTATATCGAGCTTCTAACAGATTTCTGATAGCTGTTATATCAGTAGTTTGCTGGTTTACAAAGAATCTGATAGAGTTTAGTAATGCCTCAAGTGCCTCGGCAGTAGTCTCTGTTATACCTTGTATGCTTTGGGTGAGAGCGGACAGATTTGCTTTACCTCCGGGTTCCCATCCTATTTGGTTAAAAATTTCTTCTGCCGCCTCGTTATATTCACCAAACACTTCCTTCATCTTGTCAGACCAGTCTTTGATGGCTTCGGTATTAATATCATTCGGCTTTAAAAAATCCGTATATGCCTTTTGAAGTCTTTTATATTCCTCACTATTTTCTATCTCATCAGCAGCGGCATTTGCCTTTTTTGCGACACTTTTCACAACCGAATTATTGGCTGTGTTTCTTAGCTTGGTTATTTGGGCTTGAAGTTCAAAATACCTTTCTTGATCCTCTTGCTCCATATCTGTTCTTGTTGCAATTAGACTGTCAAATTCTTCAAACATAGGTTTTAAGAACTTGTCAGATAATCTTAGAAGTATCTGTTGTTTTACATAGTTTTCCATAAAATCATCAAAACTTTCTTGAAGTCCAGACAAGCCATCCCCTGTTTCTTGAAACGCTTCCAACCATGCCGATGCAAAATTCTCAGCCAATGTTTTGAAATTTTCATCGGAACCTACACCGCCAAGCTCCGCTATCATGTCATTAGCACTGTCAGCCAAAGTATCCCTGAGATCTTCAATCTGTTCCTGCCATTCGTTTATTTTATCCCAGTCAGTATCTTTCTTGTCTCTTTCGGCGGCTATCATGGCATTGAGAGATACTATCTGTTTGTTTATGTTCTCATCAAGTTCATTTCCATATTCTTGTAGCTTTGTTATATCCCATACATTGTCTATACTCTCTTTTAGCTTGTCGTATTCACGTTCCAGCTTCTTTATCTTTCTTTCATGTTCTTCTATTTCTTTTTGTAAATCTTTGTCATGGTTGCCGAATATAGATGAAAGAATGGTGGCTACAGCTTGTAATGCAATTAGTACCCATCCAATTGGTCCTAATGCAGCATTCATGGCAACACCCATCTCTTTTGCCGCTTCTGTACAAAGTCCTAATTGCAATTGAAACATTACTGCCTGTATAACTAAATCCCCAATAGTTCCGACCATGTTTAACAACCTCATACTTGTACTATCGGTGTCTTCTCCCATTGTTTCAAGGATAGACACTATGCTTCCCATTGCCTGTCGTCCCGCATTTCTTACAGAATCCCAGGCGGATTTCATGTATTCAAGGCTGCTTCTTGCATCTTTGAAGTATTTTAAATTCTTATTCGCATTTTCATTCTCCTTATTGTTGTCATTTATCGTGTCTTGTTTTGCTTTAACCATGCTTTCCAATACGGAAATAGATTGGTTATAAAGATCTTTGTTTTTTTCAATAAATGATGATTCAACAGAATCTTTTTCAATAGATTCTTTTTTTAGTGCTATAATCGTATTAAGGTCAGATATTTGCTGTTGTAAATTTGTATTTTCAATGTCATTCTCAGCAATTCTTTGTAGAAGCCCTTCTTCTGTTATACCTTGTGACTTTAGTTCTTTAATTTTTTCATACGATTTTAAGAACGATTCCAGAGGACTTCTCTTAAAAAGTTGTTCATCCATTTTGTTGTAGAAGTTCATCACTTCTTTTAGCTGGGATGGATCAAGATCCTTCATCTGCTCTTTTAACGTTTCAAGTTTGGCTTTCATATTCTCAATGGCTTTTGTTGAAACGTTTTCCAAGTTGTCGAACATATTCATATAGGTATCTGTACCCTTAAATGCCTTCCATGTATTTTCAGACGATTTCTTGTCATATTGTGCTTTCAAATTTTTGCTGTATTGTTCTTGCATTTCTTTTGTAAGCACATCCTTAAACGTCTTTGTTTGTTCATCATAGACTTTTGTATAAATTTTGCTTCTTTCTTTATAATACCACATATCTAACTGCAACTGGTCTGAAAGCTGTGTTTTATAAGCTTTAGTCAGTTCGATAACAAGGTCTTGACTGTTCTTTATACGCTGCTGGTTCAGCTTGTTCAAGTCTGCTAAATATTGCTTGTTGGCATCGGTATCAGCAATAAGGTATTCGCCTTTCGGGAATTTTTTCTGATATTCTGCTTCAATTCCTTTCTGCACATCGTCCAAGGTCTTGGCAAGTCCGGGGAACAAAGCCTGCACTTCGGCTTCGGACAGTCCTGCATCTTTCAGCTTCTGGTGTAAGTCTAAGCTGTTGAACATGGATTCAATGTTATCTTTAGTTTTGTCTAGCTGCTTTTTAAAATCATCTGCATCCTTTTCGTCAAACAAGACATTAGCATCTTTTTGTGCTCCTATCTTCTTCCTAAAGTCAGTAATAATCTTTGCAAGTTCCTGCAAAGCCTTTGCCGTATTTTCCTTATTAGGCAAGAATGCTTCCCCTATGATATTTTTAGGCATCTGAACATCTTTCAATTGGGATGCGTAGCGTTCCATGACTGTCTTAGCTGCCTTATCGCTGCCCATTACCTTATTCAGCTTCTCGTATTCCTTGTTAAGTTCTTTGATAAGAGAAATGCGTTCTGCTAATATGTCACGTTCATGTTTGGGGTTTGATTGAGGATCTTCTTGATTTATTCCTGGTCTAAGAGGAACTTTTATATCTCCCAAGTTATATATATCGTATGCAAGTTGCTTCTTTATATCAGACCATTGTTTGGAAAAATCTCCTTTATCTATTAAAATCTTAAATTGTCCTCTTGTCTTATTACCTTTTATTACCTCATCATTTACGGAATCAAAGATTTCACGTATTTCTTTAGTTGCTTCTTCTTTATCTTTCTCCAAATCTTTCTTTGTTCCAAGAAATGAGCTGGCGATAGAACTTTTCTTACCTGCAAAAAGAACACCATTCTGTAACTTCTCCAAGTAGTCTGCAAGTCTTTTGTAGTAGTCAATTAAATTCTCTCCTTCTTTCTTTCCTTTTACTAGTTCTTGTATGTATTCTTTTGCTCCTTTGCCTAAGGAGGTTGATTCTTCTGAAATCCTTAATAATTCAGCTTGTATTTTGTTACCCTTCGCTATAAAGTCATAGAAAGCGTTTTCGTATTCGTCTAAATCTGTTTCAATATCATCATTACCTATCAGCCATCCTTTCTTTCTGTTTTCTGCATAGTTGGCTTCAATCTTCCTAATATCTTCCAAGAATTCTGTATATTGTTTTTTATACTCTTCAAACTGTTCTTTTGCTTCTTTTTCTGATATATTAGGCTTTATCTCTATTTCAAATCCTTCATTATTCATCTCTTTTACAAGGGATGATAACGCTTTTCTTGTATCATTTTTAGCTATTTCGTCTATTTCTCCTATTCTTAACTGAGCTGTATAATATTTATTGCTACTTTCTCGTAACATTTTGTTGTATTGAGAATGCACATTCCACAACTCATTAACAAGTTGTAAAGCTGCTCCAAGTGCTATTAACGGAAATGATGTTTTGAACGCTAATCCCAAAGAACGTAATGCGGTTTCTGCTTTTGTAAAAGCAAAGGAAAGCAAGCTAACTCCATTTGCTGCGGCTTTTATCTTAGGGAGTAAAACCATTGAACCAACTACAATGCCAAACGCTTTTGCCACTTCGACAACTGTTTCCCAATTATCAATCAATACCTTAATAGAATCAATAGAACCTTTCAGTGTATCTTCGTTAGCCTTACCGATAGAGTTAAGCATCACATCAATACTGTCTTTCAAGTTGGAAATTTTACCCTGCAAAGTTTCGGCTTGAATTTCCTGCATATTGTAGAACAATCCTCCGCTGTCAGTTAACCGTTTGAAGATGTTTTCAATATCTTCAAAGGTTACTTTTCGTTTTGAAATCATATCCACAATTTGGGCAGTGGTATATGCTTCGCCTTTAACTTCTTCAAAGTAGCGTTGCAATTCTCCATACAAATTGATACCTGCTTCCGTAAACTGACGAACTTCCGTACCACGCAAATACGCTGCCGCTTTGACCTGCCCATAAGCAAGAATAAGTCTGCCCATATCAACACCTAAACCAGCGGATACATCGGCAAGTCGTTTTGTCGTGTCATATAACTTATCCGATTCAATACGGTATGCTGCAAGCTGTTTTGTGAATGTAACCAGTTCCTTAATTTGGAATGGCGATTTTACAGCAAGTTGGACGGTCTTGTTGAATATCTGGTCTGCTTGCGCTTTATTCTGTAAAATGGCTTCCAAGGAACGCTGCTGTAATTCAAATTCTCCACGTACATTTGCCAACTTACTGATATACCCTTCAATCTGTGATACGGAGAACACCAAGGCAAGCTGACGGCTTAATTGCCCAGCCGTATCCATTAGGTTCCGGTGGCGTGTGGCCAGTTGCTGCGATTGTACTCCTGCTTGCTGCAAGGCTTGGTTGTGCTTGGCGATGGCTTGGTTTATCTGTTCAAGTGTCTGCCTGTAGTTGGCATCTGTAGTGTTTAAAGACAAACGAGCCTGCTTCAAGTAGTTTATGGCTGTTACTTGGTCACGCAAATATTTGGCGTTTCTTGAATAGTCCAATGCACCTTGCGGCGTAGTACGTTGAGCTATTTCTTGCTGTCTCGCTAATTGTTCTGCTGCTTTTGCCGCACGCCTATCGGCTGCTTCTTTTCGTTGTGCGGTTTTCTCTGCCGATTGTACTCTCTGTTCGTCAGTTTGGCGTTGGTAGTCAAGCTCCATTTTCATGTAACGCATGGCATTAACGGCCGTCTGTTGCTGTTGTTTTGAAATAGTCTGTGTATTCTCAACAAACTTTTTCAAGTCAGAAATACTTTCTTTCAGTCCGGCTATATTCCATCCGCTAAACGAACCTTGCCCTATTTTTTTATCACCTATCCGATTCAGTAAATCTGCTGCACGTGAAAGGCTTTCGTTCATGGATGTGGTTTTCTTTTCGGTATCTCCAGCTCCTTTACTTACTCCCTCAAACGGATTCCCTTTAGACCCAATCGAACTTATCTTGCTGGCTAACGAAGCGATTGCGCTCTCCAATTTGGAAGTATCTACTACCACACTGCCAAACCCGTTTTTCAACGCATCCGCAGCCGTATGTGCATGTTTCTCTATCTTCTCCAGCTTCTCATCGAAACTGTCCAACTTCTTTAATACATCGGGTGTTATGTTGAGGAATGCTCCTGCTTCATTATCTGGCATATCGTTATCCTTTTTTATTAATTATGGGCATACCCAAATCATTCAAATTCTTCAAATCGTCAACCGAATTTATCTTGTTGACCTTCTTCTTTTTCTTATCCTTATTTCCGTATTCTACATGGGAAAAATCAAACGAGCTTAACCGGACTTGCCCGACCGTCATTTCCCATAAATATTCTTCACGAGAGCACCAAGTGTTGGAGCGCAGAAAATCAATCATCTGCCCCCATTCGGTACGGGATATTATCAGCTTTGTTCCGTTTTCTTCATCTTCCTCGCCAGTGTCATCTCCCTCACGGTCTGAATCACATTGATACTCTCGAAAAAAAAATCCGTGCTTATGAGGTTAAGGATTTCACCGAGCAATAAAGCCCAATCCTTTATGTCGTATTCCCCCCACATTAGAAGGTCATAGACTTTGTGGTAGTCATCTGAAAGTTCTTTTTTCTCATAATCAGAGAATATCCTGTCCTTGTCATTGAGAAGTGCAAGCGTTATTACATGTGCCACTGCTGGTAGATTTACTGCAAACTCCTTGATAACATCTCCCATGCTCAGTTTCTCTCCTTTGACGATCCGGCACGCTTGTTCGGCTATAAGCCATTGAACACCGGGCTTTAATCCTTTGATACACCACTCCGTACCGTGGAGTTTCATAATACTTGGGCTGTCGTTCATTATCCTTGCCAAACGCTCCATTGATTCATTGGATACAGGAGTATGAGCTGTTACAGCGTCTTTCTTTGGTTGTGTATCTTTTTTCTTTGCTCTATATACTGCCATGATTATAAGCATGAAGGGCGGCGGCATATCCAGCCTACCGCCCTGTAAAACAATCTTCTTATCTATTATGGGTTATCCTGCCGATGGTAGGGTATAAGCGGAATCCACATAAAACGGAGTTCTGATAGTCTTTGCTCCATCGGCGACATTTGCATCATACGCTGTTCCTGCAAGACTGATACGTCCAATATTGGAGTTTAATGATTCAAGCATTAGCTTGGAATTAAGTTGTAATTTTGGAACCACAAATGCTGTCATCGTTTCCCCTTCCTCAAACACTACGTCAATCTTTGCATACAATTTCTTGTATTGAGCAGGAGCAAAGTATTTGGTAGAGACAGTAGTTCCAGCCGTAAATCCCATGAGAGCGATTAGCAGATCTTTTTGTGTATCTGCGACCTCAGCTGTAAATTGGTATTTGCCGAGTTTCACGATGGAAAGAATAGGACTGTCGGAAGTTTCACACTCGATGTCGTTTACATCATTATCGTCTTGAGCGATTGAAGTGGTATCTTCAACTACATCTTCAAGAATGTAAGAGTCACCCTTTGGCACGTCGTTTTCTTCAGTACCAGTGAACAGAGTTGCCACGATATAAGAAGGTTTGATAACTTTTTTGGCTGTTGCGCCTGTGTTCTTTACTGTCATAATTTTAAAGTGTTATCTTGTTAATAATCTGTTTATCTTATTGTTATCCCGATATTGTACACATTGCAATAGAAGTTTCCGGAATTTTTACTTTCTTTCCCTATCAGTTCACAGCTTGTTATGACGAAATGCTTGTCGTTGGATTGGTCAATTGCCGAGAATAGTGTTTTTTCCATGTCGAACAGTTTTTTTACTGGCTTTGATCCCAAACTGTCCGTGGACTTCGCATAGAGGAATATGTTGGCGGAACATTTCGCCTCTCCTCCGTAATCATTCACGCTAAGAACATCTACAACGATCATGTCCGTGCTGTCACTACTTATTGTCAGCGGTGTTTCATCAAAAGAGATTATTGATGAAATCTTTGCTTTTGTAAGTAACATGGATAGAAAATTCTCTATCATGCTGCCAGTTTTATATAAATCATTCATATATTGTCTTGTTTACCGTGACTGATAATGCCGAACTTCGCGTTCTTGAATTTCCGTGATAATGCCTTAACTTCATTACGCGCCACTGCTATCACTTCATATTTCTTCTTCACGTTACCTTCTGCATTTTGTAGTATTTCTCCGTAAGGCATGGCGGCTACAACTACCAAATCAATTCCCGGATGTGGCTTATATTTGGATTCCAAGTATTCAACCACTGCTTCATAACCGGTAATTTCCTCACCATACCATTTTTTCTTTATTCCGGGAGAACTGGCAGTATATCCCTTTCTGGCAAGCTTTCCGTCAACATATACTCCCCAACCGTAACTATCTCTCAAATTGAGGCTTCGGTAGGTATAGGAAACTTTAGACAGTTCCTTGGCCACTATCTTCTGTCCCTCGTTTGCGAGTAAATCAACAATACGGGTGATTGCACTTTGCTTGGTCTTTGCCATACTTAACCTACTTCACTCATTTTGATGTTAACTTTCACGCCACCAAGCTGGCTAATTTCCATTCCTATAACACGACCGTTAATGCCTATTCCGTAACTTTCCTTTGGACATCTAAACATATCTCCAATTTTTACAGGTGAAATGCTACTTTTTTTTAATGGGAAAAACACGTTATAGTCTGCCATGATAGTGCCGCCATTGAACATCTTGGAGGCTTGCTGTATATCGCATTCGGTTTCAAGAAGGATGGTTTCTTCCAAAGTTTCCGTATTCCCTTCGTTTTTCTCAGTTATTTTCGCATTGAGAGAACCATCCGTATCTTCACCGCCTAGCAAATCACCGTCAAGCAATCCTCCGTTACCGAGAAGGTCTCCGTCCTCCGGCTTTTTCGTTATCACGGTGTAGAATATGCCATGAAACGGATATTCTGCTATTGCTTTTCTTTTGAGACGCATAAGCTATACATCTAATGAATTTTCATTGACCCAACTCATACTACCCGAATCCATGCTTCCCAACGCTTCTTCTTCACCATACTTTTTGTACAGTGCTTTCAGACGGTCTTTCAAGTTTTGGATTATGGGAGCCGTTACCGTTTCACTGCCTACGTCCTGTCTATAACTGCCATGCTGGAGTGATGATGAAGCCACAGACCACGGACCGTTAATGACAAGCTCATATAGTGCGATAAGGCAATGGTCTTTAGTGCGTTCGTCTATTTCGGAACGGTCTGAAATAAACATCAAACCGTTTTCGTATGCGATATTTTCAAGCGCATCATCTTCAAAGACAAATCTCGTAAGCCCATTGAGGTATGCTATCGGGTCAAATGATTTTTCCATAACTGCTACTGTTGCAATGTGTTGTACATTAATCGTCTGCCTGACTTGTGTCTACAATGACGTGATTGCGGAATGTTTTCAGTGCAGGACAAGCCGACATCATCACATCCGTATGCCATTCCTTATACAGCCCGTTGTTTGTCGTTGTATTCACAATCGTGCAGAGACCATCATTAGCCTGAGCAAAAATTTTAGTTATTACGCTTGAACCATACTTGTCAAACATCTGTTTGTCTAAGTTATTGGTGTATTCAAACTCACAAGCATATCCGGCAGGACGGAGAACTGCAATCTTATCATCCCAACCTTGCACGAATGTGTCTCCAGTATTGGTAAGATTACGCTCACGCTCTTCTACAATTTCAATTGGAGATACACCGGGATAATCACGGAAAGCTGCTAAGAACAACTCACGTGTAGTAGGCGCAGTAGCGGTTGTTGCGATGTAAGCTAAAGGATTTTTCTTGAAACTTTCAATCAATTCCTTAACTTCGGCATTTTGCAACATTACTTCGTAAAACATCTTGCGTGTAACCTGCCATTCCATTGCACCTTCATATCCCCATTTTTCACGATATTTTTTCTCCTTTTCCGCCATTTGGCTCAGAATCTTGCATTCAGCGTCAGTCCACACCTTAGTTCCTGCTTTAGTGAAATTTTCATCCGGAATGTCTGCTTTGTGCAACGGAATTTGAATACCACGTGCGATATTGCGGTAGTCGATATTACCTTTAGACATTAACTGTGCAGTCATGAAGTTCATGGTTGCGTCCGCACTATCAAGCTGGGACTGTAATGTATGTACCCAAGCGGCTACCAAATCGGCATCGTTTCCAAACAACTCAAACTGTTGTTCTTTTGCTTCACGTTCCATAGCTGTTTCAACGAAACCGGGAGCGATAAAATCAGGAATGGATGCGGTGTACCAGTACAGACCGTCCTTATCCATTTGATTACTGTCACCAAGAGGTGCACGCAAATCCATCAAAGGAGCGGCTTTCAAGTCACGTCCTTTCACAGAAAAAGTAGCGATGCCATTAGGGGCGGTAGGTGTGGGAGCACCAGCTTTTACACCTTGAGTCTTGTACCAACCATAATTAGTGTATAGCAGACCTTCTGTATTGACAAAGGATTGCAAGAAACGTTGATTGGTCTTGTCAGAAAAAAATCTTGCATATCTGCTGTTATTAAAATCAAATTTAGGCATAGTCTCGTCAATTTTAAATGTTAAACCAACCCTTAACCTTGCTCTTGTTCAAAGCTTTTAATGCAGCCGAAAGAGGTTGCATACGGTCTTCGTAGAGGAATACATCTCCTAATGCCAATGCAGGAGTGATAAGGTATCTTGCACCATCGAAATCATCTTCGGATGTAGCTGGGTCAAAAACAAAATCAAAGTCGCAGGGAAGGTATGAGTTAGGATTAGTAACCATCGCTTCTTTACCAGAGCCTGTTTCTTTCGCTTCAACAAGGACAGATGAAGTTGTTAATGATCCGAGGGCTGCGCTCAATGTAACTTTCCAAACATCGCCAGCCGTTCCGTCAGTCGCTTTTTCAACGGCTGTAATTGTTACCGCTGTGCCTTTTCCTGTCAATGTAGAAGGTGCTACCATGAGGATATCTCCTACGAATGGGATAAGAGAATATCCGTCTCTTTTCAGGTAAATATCTGTGTCTGTAGATTCAGTTGTAGCTTTTGCAACCGCATACGATTTTAGGATACGTATTTCGCTTCCATTAGAACCATTACTGGGAATATATTCAGCGAGCGTTCCGGCAAAAGCTCTTGCATTACCTTTGAATGGGTTTTTAACAATTCCACCACTGGTAGGAAATACAAGTGCGTCCTTTCCGCTCATCTGTAACTTCACGAATACATAGCGGTGTCCACCAATGCTTCCGCGAGCCTGAACCAATGCTCTACCGGGAAGGTAGCCACTGTTCAATAGAATTTGCTGATAAAAATCTGACATTTTCTTTTTGGTTTAAATTATTATTACTTTTCTTCTCTGTGCGATTGCTTCTTTACGACAGCAACCACATCGGCAAAGTCATCGGTCTTTTCCTTACCGCTTCCCGTGCCTCCTGGAGTGATGTCAGGTGGAGTGTTAGCATTAAACTTATTGTAGCTCTTGAGCAGTCTTTCTGTGAGAGCATCAACATCTGTTTCAGAATCAATGTGAATCAATTCGAGTTGGTCGTTAATCCAATCCTCGTTCTTGACTTCTTTCCCTTTTAAGGCTAATTTGAGTTGATTGCGTTTGTCTGAGATAGCTTTTACCTTTTTCTCTTCCTCACGCTCTGATTTCAAATCTTGGAGTTCTTTGAGCAACTTATCCAGTTTGCTTTCGTCTCCTTTGTCATCCTTGTTATCACTTCTATCGTCCTTGTTCGGATGATTCTTTTCCCACTCTTTTATAAATTTTGAGTTGTCATTTCGTATGTTGTTATCGTCCTCTTGTAAGTCATCCAAGTAGTCGGCAACAACATCATCCAGTTCCAACTCGTCCTTATCACTCGCTTTCTCCAACCGCTTGTAGATTCTTTCTACTTTGCCGTTGAAACTTCTCTCACTCATAGCTAAGTTTTTCTTGCCGTTGTTGGTGAGTTTCACTTTCAGTGCTTCTGAAAATTGCTCTTTCGTAAACTTCATACACTATATGTTTTATAATGATTATATGCGAAAGTAATGCTTTAATAAAAAGGTATAACTATAAAAAAATCACTGTATTTATCACTATGATAAATAGACATTGGTTTAAGTATATATTACCTTATTATTAAGAGGTATTTTTGCTCTTGATGAAAGAGCAAGAAGTACATAGAGAAGTCGTAATCAAGCCGCAAGAAGGATTCCAAATGCAGTTTGCGTCATCATGTGTGGACGTAGTGTTTGGTGGTGGGAATCTTGGCGGGGGCAAAGGGGCATTGCTTGATTCTCATATAGTAACTCCATACGGTTTAAGGAAACTTAGAGATATTGAAGTAGGTAGTATTATATCTAACCCTGACACGGGTGGGCAAGAAAGGGTAATATATCTACATCCCATATCTATGTTTCCATTTTATAGAATATCCTTCTCTGATGGTACATATATGGATTGTACAGAAGGACATCTTTGGAAAGCAAGAGTTGCAGGAAAACAATCAAAGCGTAGAAACTCCGATATGGAGAAAGAGAAATACGATGGTTGGAGATTGATGTCTGCTATACAAATATATGAGTGGATGAAAAATAAGAACAATGGAATGTATAAAGGGAAGAATCTTAATATACCATTACCCGAACCTGTTCAATTTACTCGACCTATCACTCCTACGACTCCACGACCGATTGCACCGTATGTTCTGGGCGCGCTAATTGGCGACGGATGTATGAGCGAAAGTATATGTAATAGATGTATATACTTATGTACACCCGATGAATTTATCGTTGACAAATTCAAATCCTATGGCTATGATATGTCGAAGAGATATACTAAGGATGGAGAAATTTGCGCAACTTATGTTATAGGCAATAATAATATAGTAGAGGATATAAAAACATTAAAAATGAATGGATGTACTGCTGAAAATAAGTTCATCCCTAAGTTTTATAAATACTCTACAATAGAAGAAAGAAAAGATTTACTGCGTGGACTTCTTGATACAGACGGATATGTGGATGATAGAGGACATTTGAGTTACACAACAATAAGCAAGCAGCTTTCAGAAGATGTAGCATTTGTTGTACGCTCTTTGGGCGGCAGAGCTTCCATAACTTCTAAGAAAGCAGGATATAAGGATGGGAACGGAATATTCCATCCATGCAATGAAGCATATACGGTTTGGATATGTACAAAATTCAATGACGAAATAGTTTCATTGCCAAAAAAGAAAAACAGAGTCAAAAAATATGGGTATGTAGAAATAGACAAAGACTTGAAACTTGAAAAAACGATAGTCAGTGCGGAATACATTGGAGTGAAAGAAGGAAGATGTATTTCTGTTGACAATCCAAGTGGTCTATATATGGTTGATGATTTTACAGTTACCCACAATTCATTTGCTCTTGTTCTCGCTCTTGCAGAGCCATTAATGACAGATGGGGATTTCCGTGCGGTTATTACACGTAGGTCTTTGCAGTCGCAAAAGACGGGAGGTTCATTCGTAGATACATTCAAGGCTATATTCGGTGACTATTGTTCTGTAAAGACTGCCGATAGTCCTCGCGTATCATTCCCAAGTGGTGCGTATTGCGACTTGACCTATATAGATGATACTAATCTTGACAAAATGCGTGAGCAATGGAAAGGTAAACAGATTGATGCGATATGTATTGATGAGATTACCGAAATGTCTTGGGAAGCATTCAGCTATGTGCAGACCCGTAACCGTGGACGTTCAAAGACGTTTACGGGAAAGTTCTTTGCTACCCTTAACCCGAAACGTAGCCATTGGACGAGAAAGTTCTTGGATTGGTACATTGGGGTTGACGGTTTTATTATGCCGGATAGAAACGGGAAAGTGAGATACTTCTATGTTAACGGTTCTACCGTTGATGATGTGGTTTGGGGTGATTCCAAAGAAGAAGTTTATGCTAAGTGTAAGATAGATATTGATAGAAAACTTGCCCGTATTGGAGGTGATTTTGACTATACGAATATGATTAAGTCATTCGTATTCTATCAAGGTAAGCTATCTGAAAATAGGGCTATGCTTGAAAATAATCCTAATTACATAGGCTCTGTTGCCGCTTCGGGCGGTAAAATGGCACAAGCTATCATTGAGGGAAACTTCAACGTTGACCCCGAAGAAAACGAAAAGATACCTATTCCATCCACTTCCGCGCAAGGCGTATTCAACAACAACCCAGCCGTGAACGGTGACAAATGGATTACCGTGGATTTGGCGGATTATGGTACAGACAACCTTGTTGCACTTGCATGGGATGGATTTCACGCATACGACATTCTCATTCTTAGCAAGTCCACTCCGAGAGAAAACGCTATGGCAGTGAAGACATTTGCATTTGAGCATGGAACAGCTGAAAGCCATATCATTTTTGACGCGACTGCCGGACGGTATTTTAATGATTACATTCCCGATGCAGTACCTTATATCTCACTAAATAAACCTTTCGGGCTTTACCAACTTACCGCAATGACAGTAAAGGATATGTGCTATATCAGATTATGCAAGATGATCGAGGAAGGTAATCTAACCTTTGACGATAAACTTGCCGTACAGACATACACTCACCAGAACCTGAAATACAAAGTGACGGTTGAGAACGAGTTTATGGAAGAATGCTCTGTTGTACGGTTTGATGATATGCAGAGCGGAAAGAAACGGCTTTGGAACAAGAAGAAAATGAATCAGATGTTGGGGAAAGGCAGATCGATGGACTTGTTAGACCCATGCGCTATGAGAATGCTTCCGTGCGCTAACATTGAATACGGGAATGAGATTCAAGCAGGGTATTACAATCACGAAGAAGAAACCAAACAAGCGTTCCATGCACAGACAGAAGGAAGTATTTACGATGAACATTTATGGTATTAGGTTAGGAAATGATTAGTTACAATGACATAAAGGATATTCTCAATTCCCTTAAAACAGAAGGAATTGAAGCAAGGGTAAGAGATGTTGCCTATTTGGTAATGTGTGATTCTTTCGTAGATAAGGCTCTTGCCGCAAAGGTTGCTTACCAAGAAGATGAAAAGCCTTCAAACAAGGTGTTATCCATGCTTGCCGAGAAACTGAAACCTTTCGGCATCGGTGCTATCACTACCATATCTAAAGATGAGAACCGAGAAGCATTGCTGAAAGAAATATCGGAGATGAAACAGATTGCTGACGATGCGAAAACAAGTGGAGATTCAGACACTTTTATCAAAGCAAGTAAGGTCGTGTTGGATGCGCGCGTGAAGCTGAACGATAAATTCAATATTGAAGAGGAAGAGGGGCAGAAGCGAATAATCGTTGTTCCGCAGAAGCACGACATTATCTGCAAATGGACTTCGAGAGAGTGTTCTGCAATGCCGAGCAAGGAAGCCTGTATGAAGTATTACAACCTAATTGATGCGGAAAAATGACACGGGAAGAGAAAAAAACATATCTATTGCGGAACGTAAATGCCTTGTTGCAGAAGAAACCGTTTTTCAGAGGAAGTGACACTTGCTCTACAAACGACTATTCCGACGGTCAGTCCGCAACCATTACCGAAACACGCACGGCAAGGCTTCCGAATGTAAAAAAGAATATCGTTTCGCAGGAAAAGTTTCTGAAAGAGCTTGACCCGATGAGCCATGAGGTATTATTTGATCAAAACTTGCCGAGCATTTGCGTCAAGTTAGAAGATGGGGGATATCAGGAAATCAAGTTCCAGCGCACGGCATTAGCTTTCCAAGAACAGATACTGGCGAGCCACGTAATCTACCTTTGCGGAAATCCCTGTACATTGTCTTTGAGAGGTGGCACTCCTTCCGAGAAAGATAAAGCCAACTATTCCACAATCAAGGAGTATTGGGTAGACAGGAATATGGATGGATGGCGTACAAAGGCAGTCCGTTCGCAGCTTGCCACAGGCGATGCCGGACTTCTGTTCTATTATGACTATAAGGGACGTATCAAATGCCGTCTGATAAGCTATGAGGATGGTTACGTTATCATATCGCACAATGACAACAACGGCGACAGGCTTCTTGAAAGCGTCTACTATGCCGATGAAAACGGTGTGGAATATATTGACAGCTACGATGATACCTACATGTACCGTATGCACACGCCAAGAGACGGTGAAGAAGCCGCAGAGGACGGTTTTGTAAGGGAAACTCCGATTGAGCACGGTTTCAGCGAGATACCATTGTGCACCAAACGTGGTGATGTGGCGTGGAACAACGGTCAAAGCCTTATTGAGATTTACGAGATTATCTATAACATCTTCTTTGTCATTCAGAAAAGGCATGGCTGGGGAATACTGTATATCAAAGGAAATATATCCGAGACAACCAAGAAACTTGCCGGAAGTATCATTTTGCAGGACAAGTCAATGGACGGGAACGGAAGTGCAGAGTTTAAAGCACCCCCCAGTCCGCAAGGAATGCTTGACAGTCTGCAAGACCTGTTCGAGAAGATACAGATAAACACTTCCTGCACTTTCCTTTTACCGAAGGATGTCAAGTCGAGCGGTGACATAAGCGCACTGGCTATCACGCTTACCCGTGACTTGGACTTGAAGAACGCCCAACAGGGTGTTATCGAGTGGCAGAATTTCGCCGACAAGATGATGCGTCTGTTCAAGGAAGGGCTTGCCAAAGAGCTTGTAAACAAAAGTGAAAATCTTAATGCCGTCACCGAGTTTAAAAAACTTCGTGTTAGCTGTAAGTTCAAAATATGGCAACCGTTCAGCGCAACGGAGTATAATAACATACTTATCTCAATGAAGCAAGCCGGCATTCTTTCCACAAAAACAGCCATTGAGAAAAACACCGAATCCGTTCCCGATGAAGAACAACGTATAGCAAAGGAGAAGGAAGAGGCTCAAAAGCTGTTGGAGAAACAGCAAAAAAAGGACAAAGGAGTTACGGAACAAATTGATGTGGTAAAAGAATAAATGGAAAAGGAAAGTCTGTACATATTAAAACTTGATACGCAAGGAAGTAAAGTAAAATTTCCGAATGCTGATATGCCTGCAAAATTAGGTGAGTACACCTATACGGCACAACGTATGGCAGGAACTCCCACACTGACCGCTACACTGAACTATCCTTCATGCTTAGACGAACTATGGACAGGAGAAGAGTTTGTTGAGTTTAGGGGGGAAAAATATTATATTGACCAAGTGCCTACATCCTCAAAGGACAACAAGAGTATCATGTACAAGCATGAGCTTCAATTCGTTTCAGAACGTATCGTGCTGGAAAACGTATATTTCATGGACGTGGTGACAGCCGGGGAAGACACGTATCACTCCAATTCCACTTCCGTCAAGTTCATGGGGGATATAAACGAGTTTGTTGGTCGCCTTAACGCTTCAATGGCAAAATCGGGTATCGGATATTCGATAGTGATTGATGAAGATATTACTTCTGAAAGCAAACTTGTTTCTCTTGACAGCGTATACCTTGCAGAAGCGTTACAGTCCATATATACCATATACGAACTTCCTTATTACTTTGTAGGTAAGGTTTGTCACATAGGATATACAGAGAATGTAATTTCTACTCCTTTCGAGTACAAGAAAGGGCTTGTATCAATAAAAAAGACAAACGCCAATTATAAGACCGTCAATCGCGTTACTGGTGTTGGTAGCTCTGACAACATACCTTTCTACTATCCGAATGATGATGAAAAAGGTACTATAGAACGCACGCAAAACCTTATGCCTTCCATTTATAGACAAACAAATGGAGCGGAAAGATTCTACAATGCACTTAACGATACGTATAAAATACCCGGTACAAATGATTACTATTTTTTCAAAAATACATATTCTTCTAAGAAAGTAAAAGAGATAAAGGTAGATTTTAGCGATATAAAGCCTACCATAGAAAATGTAACAAACGCTTCGGGACAGTTATTTGGTGAGATTGCGGATATTGCTTTTGATGATAACGATAGTGACGAACTCGGAACAGGAGAAGGGAATAATATATTCAATGGCACGGATGAGTATGTACATTCTTATTTCTACATAAAATTACATATATATAATGGGGATTACGGTTTTAACCTGTTCGAACAAGGTTTGGAAGGTGGTACGGCTGTAATCAATATGACTACGGGTAATTGTGCTGCTTGCGAGTTTGAAATAGGAGTTACCTATAAGGACAATGAGCCGGGAAGGGCATTCAATCCTGTATTGGTGGATTCTTCCGGGAACTTACCAGCAGGAGATTTTGAACAGAAGGTTACTTCACAAACATCCCAATATATAGAAAGCCAACAAAACACTTCTACAAATGAGGTTTGGATTGCGGTAAAAAAGGACAATACTACTTTCGGGGTTGTTATGCCTAATGCCACAAATAACTATAAACCTTCTGTTGGGGATAAGTTTGTGATTACAGGTATTAAAATGCCGAAATCTCTTGTGCTTGCCGCCGAGAAGAGATTAGATGAGGCGTTGATAAAGTATATGTCTGAAAACAACGATGAGAAGTTCTCTTTTTCCGTAAGTTTCTCACGTGTCTTCCTTGCAGAATACAGTATGTTAGCTGGTCTGTTGAATGAGAACTCGCGTATATACATAAAGTATAATGATAAGGAATACTTCATGTATGTGAACTCATTTACTTGTAAGGCGGATAAAAATTGCCTGTATGATATATCCGTGGAGCTAACAGATAAGTTGTCCGCCAATGTTTCCGCTTTGAGAAGTACGATTACAGAGATAGCCGGGGATATCATAGGTGAGAGGATGGGTGTCTCTCTCAACGTGTCAGATATTCTTGGCAGAATATCCCGTTATTTTATCTCAAAGATAAATAACGACACGGCCAACGGTCTGATCACTTTTTTGAAAGGTCTTTTGATTGGTAAGAACGGTAGTGGAATCACTGTACTTGAGAACGGTATGTCACAGGCTGTTGTTGATTATCTGTATGTCAAGGTCAAAGCCGTTTTTGACGAGCTTGAAGTAAAGAAGAAGACGTATGTAGGTGGTGAGCAGGTGATTTCCCATGCAGGCATGAAATGCAACCGTGTGGATGAGTTGGATGATGTCTACCGTTGTTATTTCAAGGAAGAGGAAGACGGAATTGAGATAGAGAACCAGTTTACTCCGGGATCTCTCGCCATCGCACAGGAGTGCAATATCAAGACAGGCATTTCGCATCATGTCGGCAACCGCTATTACTGGCGGTTGGTTACAGCAGTAGGTGAGAATTATATAGACCTGTCCAAGACCGTGTGTGATCCTAATGTCGAGAACGATGTTCCGGTGGCAGGTGATGATATCGTGGGATTAGGCCATAAGACCGATATCACCAGACAGGCGGCGATAATTCTCTCTTCGGTGAACGAAGTTTCTCCGTCCATCATCATGTATCAGGGTATTAATGATTTTACCTTGACCGGGAAAGATGTCATTTCTTTTGATTTTGACAGGTCTACTGGCAAGGCCCGGATGAAGGTGTACGGAGATACGTACATTGGTGACAAGGACCGTACCACTTACATGGAATACACTCAGGATAAAGGTGTTGATATCAAGGGTATGTTCCACATCGAAAAAGGCTCCACCGGATGGCGTAATATGGAAGGCTTGCCGGATGAGATACAGGCGGCGGCTGATCTGGCCCAAGAGGCCAAGGATGCGATAGACAATGCGGCTGTCGGAAGTGTCAATCTGTTGCGCAATTCCGGGTTTACGGGAGATTATGAAACAGAGGACCTGTCTGCCGCTACCGAGCTATCGGCGGATACCGAACTTTTTAGCAAGCAACTGGAATATTGGACGGGTGTGGCTACCGTATCTGCGGACAGTGATGCCGGCTCCGGGTACTCTGCTGCAATCGGTAGTTTGTCCCAGTCCGTATCATTAATCAAAGGAGAAAGTTATGTTATCAGTTATAAAGCAAAGGGTACGTCTGTGTCTGTTTCGTGCGGTTCTTTCAGTGTTTCTCAACCTCTCACATCCTCTTATCAGAGATATACCCATAAGATCACCTTCAATGGCAGTGGTATATTTCTTATCAGTGGTACCGCAACCGTTTGTGACCTTCAGCTAGAGCGTGGAACCATCGCTACTGACTGGAAGCCTTCAATTCTTGACAATGACAAGGCAACAGCCGGTTTCCAGTCAATCAATTATATCGCCAGCGCGATTAAGGATGGTTCTGTGGACATCCTTGGCGGTTTGATATTGGCCAATATGATCCAACTGGGTAATTACAAGAATGGCAAGTTACAGAAGGTCACAGCCGGAGTTAGCGGCATATACAATGACGATGATGATGTGGCGTTTTGGGCAGGAGGAAAACTTGAACAGGCGATTCTGACTGTAATGAGGTTCCGTAATGATCCTAATTACCAGCCCACAGATGCGGAATGGGCGAACATGGCGAACTTCGTTGCCACTCATGGCGGTGATGTGTTTTTGAGAGGATATATCTATGCTCTAGGTGGTAAGTTCAGAGGTGAAGTCAATGCGGAAAGCGGAATCTTTAAAAATGTAAAGTCACCTAACGGCAATTTTAAAATTGATGAGGATGGCAATATCTGGATAAAAGGAGAGGGAGAGTTTAGTGGTACTGTCAATGTCATATCATCCAATGGTTACAAGATCGTAATATCCCCTGAGGATGAGTATTCCGTACCGTCTATCAGAATGTATGATTATAATGGGGAAGAACTGTTCAGTATCTCCCTACAGTACGGACTTGGAGGGATGATTCCCAGTATTTCCATGTTCGATCCTTCTAGCAGTGATAGATTATATTTCCGCCCGGATAGTATGGTTGTCGAGCAAAAAGGAAGTGACGGTTATATATATCAGACCCAGATAATGGGAGGACGCATAATTATGGTTAAAGGTTCTGAGATTGTATGGGATCAGAACATGTTGCCCAAATAAAGTGAAGTGATATGGAACTGAATACTATTAACAAAACAGGAACTTGGAGTGAGGCGGCAGACCGTCTTAACAACAACTTTAGCAAGACTTCTACCGAAGTGGAGAAGGTCAAGCAGAACGGCATCCGCAACAAGGGATTATTTTCTACTCTTAAATTGCTGGAAGAGGCTGTTCCATCTCCTGTTGTGGGTGACTGGGCTGTTGTGGGGGATACCATACCGGGTCCTATATATCAATGCAAAACAAAGGGAACATGGAGTGCCACTGGCACGACAGGAGGTGGCGGAAGTGTTGACTTATCCAGCTACCTGACAGCCGAGGAGATAGACGATGTAACATCAATATTATAGTTATGAGAATCAATTATCAGTCCGATTTTAAAATCATAGAGAAGAACTTGAACGGGGATGTGAATACTCCTTTCCGGTTCACTTACTTCAATCCGTTCAAGGGAAAGTTCATAGCCTCCTTTGACGGGCATGAGTATGTGGGTTGCAGCCGCATGGAAGACGGCAACCTACTTGTCGCTTTCGACAACCCCTGTTTTTCTCCCGGTATGCTGAAGGTCAAACGTGAATACTTCATATCCGATTCCGACTTTCAGGATGGCATCTGCAACCTTGTTTCCGTTGAAGATACAGGAATCGTACTGACTACCGGGAAAACCGATGAAAGCACGGTGGAAATAACATCTTATCCCGATTATGCCGCATATAATTCGATTCAGGCGTTCCCATTGTCGGATAATGAATATGAAGATGTGCTGAGTGATTTTGTACCTCCTTTGCCACCGGAAGAGGAAGAAGAAACAGTTACTAATCTAAAAATATAGGAGATTTATTATGGCAAAAATATATAAGCTGACCAAGGGTGACCAAACCATTTACCCGGCTACCACAACCGATGCGGTGGTTAACCCGAATGGTCGCAAGAGCCTGACTACGGAAATATCCGAAATAGGTGCTAGAATATCAGGGAAAAAAGAATACTCTGTCGGAAAAAATATTATAAATCCATCGAATCTGACAGATGGATATTATTTGAGGCAAGACGGAAGTTTAAAACAGCTCTCCTCATATTGCGTAACAGTCTACATCTCCATAGAAGGCAATACACAATATCATATTAGTAAGACAGGTGTTGGTGGAGCATATCACGTTATCTTTGACGATAATTTAAAAGTATTGACTGCAATTAAGGACGGAACTGTTACCACCCCTGAAAATGCAGCTTATATAAGACTGTCAATATCTAAATCTCAGTTGGGTGCAGCGCAGATGGAGCTTGGAGATGTGGCAACATCCTATGAGCCTTTTACCGACAACTATGATAACGAGCAGAAGTTTGTGAGGCTTGAAACACAAATGGCGGCTGATAAGACAGAACTTGAAACACAAATGGCGGCTGATAAGACAGAACTTGAAACACAAATGGCGGATAAGAAAAGTGTTTCGTTGGGTAAGAACTTATTTAACAAATTAACCGTAAAGAATGGGTATTATATTGATGCCTCAGGTAATTTAAAAACGAATTCAACCCTGTCTTTATCTCACTATATCAAAGTCAATCCAAATACATCATATTATATCCAAAATACGAATACGGGCGGTGCATCAAATGTCTGGTTTGACAAAGAATTTAATGCGATAGAAGAAGCGGCCAAATCAGGCGTGACTACCTCACCGTCAAACGCTGCTTACATCAGATTAAGCATATCAACTGCTGTCATTGATAATGCAATGTTCTTTGAGGGAAGCACTGCAACATCCTATGAACCATATACAGAGAATTATGATAATGAGCAAAGGTTTGCGAAACAAGAAGAGGCGATAAATAATACTAATGCAACATTAGATACATTACAGAGTCAAATGCCTAAAGTGGTGGTCGGAAAAAACTTATTTGATCCGGATAAGGCAGGTAATGGATTTTTGCGTCAGAATGGAACTGTTGCTAACAGCACCACTTATGTGACGTCCGGTTATATAGCCGTAGAGGGAGGAAAGATGATAACAGCCCATCCCCTTGCTTTGGGGCCAATTTATTTCAGCCAATACGATTCGGATAAGACATTCATAACTTCCACTCAAAATAAACAGACCTTAACCATTACATTGGAAAGTAATACAGCCTATGTCAGAGCGACATTCTTAGCTTCAAATTACAAGACAGAAGGACAGATTGAGTATGGTTCAACCGCAACTGAATACGAGCCTTTTCATTATGTAATTAGCGAGGAAAGTTTACCCGAAGGCATAGGCAGCGGAACGACACAGGATGAAGTTAAGCAAATTATAAATGAAGAAGTTTTCCCGGCAAAATTAGTATTGCCGTCCAGTTTGTATTTCAAAGCCAATCGGCAAAATAATTTATATTATAAGCAGGCTATAAAGTGCTCATGTCATGATAACTTTGATTTCTCAGTGTCAAACGCCACATTAAAGGTTTTCGACAGGCAATTGTCAGGGGTCCCCGTAGCTGCATCTGTTTTTAATAATAAGCTTACGCTTCGAAAATTTGGAAAATTGTTGCAAGAACTGCAAGTCAAATTTAATATACTTGCCAATCCTTCATCCCATAAGACAGTTAAGATATTGGATAGTGGGGATAGTATATCTGATCTGGGTGGCTGGCAAGTTGAATTGAAAAATTTGCTTGAAGAAGATAATGTTACGGTTGAATATATCGGAACCATGATTAACCGCACTAAAACTACCGGTTCCAGTTATGCCGAAGATATTTGGGGTGAGGTACAGAGTGGCGGGAACATGTCCTTTATCACGGAACCCAAAGGGGCAGCAAAGATATTGACCGTTTCGGGGATTACAGAATTACCGGTTACAGGCTATCCCGGTACGTCTTACTTGGATGGGAATAATATATCTTGGGTAGTGAGAGGATTCAGACTGACAGCAGGGAGTGATGGTAAATATAGCGGAAAACTAAAATTGGGGAAATTCAGTTCAGACCCTAATTATGGTGATGGTACGGAAGATGATACGTCAGGAACAGGGAATTTCCCGTCAGGCGGTACAATCACAAAAACACAATCCGCTAATGGTAACACTCTGGCCGGTGATGCAACGATTACATACACATCTGCGGATGATGCGAGGTATAATCCGTTCTGGAATCCGTCAACTGATGAGTTGGATTTCAAATACTACTTCGATTATTGGGGATTTGATGCTCCTGACATCTTCATTCTCCAGTGGGGATACAACGAGGTAAAGTCTTATGAGGACGTAAATTCAGAAAGTGTACAGACAGCCAGATTACGTGCGAAACAAATTATTGATAAATTTCACAACCAGTATCCGGATACTAAATTCGTTTTTGGATTAGAGGTTTATGGTGCTGAACTTATGATTTTTTCGGGCGGTAGTAATAACAACAACAGCCCTAAGAAATATAGTGTATTGTCATTTGCCGAAGAAATCATATCACTGTTTGAAGGAAACGATGATACAGGTAATCCTTATAGCGACTATGTTACTCTTGTTCCTGTTTATGCGATGATGGACAATATATATGGATATGGCCCACTTTCTGAAAAATCACTATGTGACTTATACGATGCAACTACGACAGTTCTACAAAATGGAAGAGACGGGGTTCATCCGAGTTATGATAGCGGTGGATTGCGTGAAATAGGAAGAGCGTATGAACCGGTTGTATTAGCTATTATAAATCTGTAGAATAACTCGGAAAATTATCAGTAACACTCAAAACATATATTTATGATACGAGACCTAATCATCAGAATAATGAACTATCTGTCCGTAGAAGTGCATCCGGATGCGGAATGGTAAAAGTGGAACAGGATATATGGAGCTTAATACAATAAACAAAACAGGAACTTGGAGCGAAACGGCAGACCGCATCAACAGCAACTTTAGCAAGATCTCCATTGAGGTTGAAGAGATAAAGCAGAACGGCGGTGGCGGCAGTGGTGGCGGAGGCGATGTCACCAACGCCGATCACGCCAACTCCGCATACACGCTGGATAAGGACACACCTGTACAAAACTGGTTCCTTTCCGCATTGAACGATGATGATGCGCAAGGTATAATAAACTTCCTCAAAGGTCTTAAGATAGCCGGGAATCTGATAAACCGCATCGTAAAGCAGGGTGACGAGGATGTCACCTACACCGATGAGGATGTGATGAGCGCATTGCGTGTAATGACTGAGATAGAGAACAGTGAGGAGAAGCTGAAAGAGATATTCTTGCGGAAGGACGTGGCGGATTCCACTAAGTACTTGTTATCCTTACTGGGCGGAGTCTTGATTAAGAAATATGCCAAGTTCGGTGATTTCGTTACTGGTGTATCAGGTGGATACATAGACGAAAAGGGTGACATGGAAATGGGAAGCGGCGTTTTCCGTAAGCGTTTGTTTGTCCCGGAAATAGCCTATAACCGTACAACCTATTTCAAAGGACGTATGGTAAACTCCCCCGGTGGCGGTTGTAGCGTATTGTCATACGTGGATAACGGCGATGGAACCTACACCATCACTCCCGATCTGACGGACGCGGACGGATTGAGCCAGTTTGTTGATGATATCCTTACCACCTATTTTGTGACTAAGAATAGCGAAGGCAAGCTGAATGGCTTTGAAGAGATGAAATTCCGGGTGACTGCCGCAGATTATACCGCCAAGAAGTTTACTGTCATTCCCCGTCCGGGGCATTCTGACTGGAAACCTGCCGAGCAGATGGTATTGGCACAAACAGGTAACTTTACGGACCCGGAACGTCAGACCTATATACTTATTGATTCAGTCAACGGAAACAACTGTATTACATTCTTTGACAATGCCAACACTTGGGACCCGGAACCGGCGCAGATGCCTGCGTGGTTCGGCAAGAAAAAAGGCATGACTGTAGCCGGTATTAATGCGGACAATTACTCGGCCGTTCTTCAAAACATTATCATGACCGGGCTTATCTTTCAGGTGGATGAGATCACCGGACAGACAGTGCGTGTTCCGTTGGACAAAGGTGAATGGACCGCAGGTAAGTATGCCTACTATAACCGGGTGTCACACAACGGGGCTTTGTGGTTGTGTGTTGATGATAACGGAACGACAACAGAACCGTCAGATGATAACCCGGCATGGCTGAAACAAGTGGCGGAAGGGCAAAAAGGTGATCCGGGCTTGTCTGTAGTCGGTGGCGGTCATTGGGAATCCTCCAAAACCCCGTACAAAGCCAATACAATGGTCACTCTTGCCAACTGTGTCTTTTTATCCAAGGTGGAAACCTCCAATCCTCCCATCAGGATATTGCGTGTCAAAGGCGGCAATTTCTTAAGAAAGAAGGACGGTGGTTATTATCTTGCCGGAAAACCTGCCGACTGGGAGGTTAACGAAGACTGGGATATGCTGCTTGACGGGCGTGAACTGAAAGGAGAGAGTATCACTTTCCTTGGTGAATTTGCCACGGCTCCTGCCAACCCGAAAAACGGTGATTCATACCGTAACACAACTGACCGCGCCACCTACATCTATCAGGACGGAAGATGGCAGCTTATGATATCGGACGGGAAAGACGGTAAGGACTATGAGTATATATACACAAGAGGCAATATCATAGATAATCCTCCCGAAAAACCTGACAGCCAGCAGAAGGATGATTATATCCCCGAAGGCTGGACGGATGATTTTGTTGGTGTGGACGCAGACCATCAGGTTGAATGGGGTTGTACACGTTTTAAGGAAAACGGTGTATGGTCAGAGTTCAGCACTCCGGCAGTGGTGCATCGCTGGAGTAAGGACGGAGAGAATGCCATCATGGCGGACTTCGATAACGAGATGGTCAATGCAGCCCTTACTTCAGACGGGAAGGTCGTGTCCTCACAGACTTGGAATACAACAGTCAGCATGTGGTACGGAACGGAAAAGCTCACTCTTGACAGCATCACCTGTACACCTGACACAAATCTTCTGTGTGCGACAGACAAGAATACGGGAGTGGTGACAATATCGGTATCTGCCGGAGCTACTCTTGCTGCGACAAACACGGTGAGGATCACAATCAGGGCTACAAAGAACGGGCAGCAGTATTCCCGTGATCTGACATTCACTGTAGCCGGGGTCCGTGGAGGTGCGGACGGTTCGGATGCCGTGCTATACAGTATTATCGTTTCTGCCAGTTCGGTAAGCAAGGACAAGAATGGAAACTACAGCGTGTCTTCCGTATCATGTTACAGACAAAAGTCAGTGGGGGGCGTGATATCCACTACAACGGACGGTATATTGAAATACAGCATAGACGGTGGAGCAGAAACTACCATAAACAACAATACAGCCATATCAAGCGGAAATTTCACGAAGACATTGAAGTTTGTCTTTTACGTGAATGACCAGATAGTGGATGTTGAAACCGTCCCCATGCTTGTAGATGGTAAGGACGGGGCTGACGGTGAGAGTATCACAGCCGCAGGTCATTGGGAGTCCGCCAACATTCCGTATGCGAAAAACAGTACAGTATCGTTTGCCGGAGGATCTTACTTAAGCAAGGTTCAAACATCCAATCCGCCACTTCCGCTTCTTCGTGTGAGAGGTGGAAGTTATCTAAGGAAGAAGGATGGCGGTTACATACTTTCCGGGAAGAGATCGGACAAGGCTGTCAACTCCGACTGGCAGGAAATGACTTCCGGTGTCGAACCGTCCGCTTCGTACTGGCTTGACAGCCCGGTAAGCACGATAAACTTCACGTCAACAGGCACACCGTCACCGTCAGCATTTGTTGTTACCATGAAACAGAATATAGGCGGTAATGTGAGCGATACGAATAGGTTATATCTTGTCGCACGCAAATATAACGGAATCTGGCTGGCGCATGTAGGTGCTACCCTGAACAGCCAGATATCCGTTCCTGCGACAGCCGGATACACTCAGTTCGCCGTCCGGGCTTATAAATCCGCGTCGGACGCAAACGCATGGAATAATAATTTTGTCGCTGAAAAAGGTGTGGGGGTTGCTAAAGACGGAGCCATAGGAGCAACAGGAGCAACAGGGGCGTTTCCCCGTGACAGAGGCGTATGGGCTTCCGGACAGACTTACGTCTGGAATGCAGATTACCGGGATAAGGTCATATATCTGATAGGGGGAGTTTATTATAATTTCCTTGTAAAGAATTACGGCGCTTCCGTTACCGCTGCACCCACATCAGCCAACGGGGATTCGAACTGGGAAGCCATGCAGAAGTTTGTGAATATCGCTACTGACACCCTGTTTGCCGATGGTGCGAATGTGGCCGGATTCATGTATAAAAATGGCATGATGAAGAGTCAGAATGGAAATATGGAGATATCCGGCAAGAAGAATGATGCGTATATAAAATTGGGTGGTGGTAAAACACTCATAAAAGAAGACGGATCGGGGAAATTGGCTGATGGGGGCATATCGTGGGATTCGGATAGTAATGTCAAAGTGTCGGGTATTATCACCGCAGATCTTCTCTATTCACCGGGAAGCGATATGGATAGTCTGGCTGATTCAGAAGGTAACATGACCGTGAACCCATCCACTCAGGGATCTACATTCTTTTCCGCTGATGGTCTTGGCGGAACCATAACCCTTCCTCCCGCATCATCATGGAACGGATTGAGATTAGAGTTTGTAGTAGACATGACATCAAGGGTGGCTAAGAACCCGGACAAGTACAAGGCTACGAACTATTTCTGCGGACTGGCGGGAGCATATAACAATAAAACAGAAATTCAGATGGCAAGGCCTTATGTTTTGGAGATGAAGGCCTTTAACAACCATTGGTATATAACACGTATGGATTTAATTGAGTAAAAGATATGCTTATGAAAGAATTATGGCAATTAATCAAGATGCTGTTCTCAAGCAAGCCGGGTGATTTTGACACTCCTCGGTTGCTTTCCATGAAGCATTATCCTTTCAAGGGATACCGTTTCATGATGTGGTGCGGACGGATGATCTACCGTATTGAGAACAAAGAGAACATAGAGAAGTACATGCAGACCTATGCAGGTAAGGAGAGTATGACTCACGAAACCATACACCTGCGTCAGGCACAGGCTGTCGGCTCATGGGTAAAATACTACTGGCGGTATTTTGTTGAGTGGATTAAGGGAAACCCTATCTGCCATCCTGCGAGTTCGGCGTATTATACCATCTCATACGAAATGGAGGCGTATGCCAACGAAGACAATCCGGATTACCCCGTTAACTATGACAGGAACAATCTTTCCCGGTATAAAATAAAAGGCGGCAGAAAGAAGATGTACAAGTCGGTTGGCGGCACTTCAAAAGCGTGGAAAAATTATATAAGAACTTTATAAAATTAGGATATTATGAGTGATTTGAATTTAGACAATATTGTTGGTTTTAAGGCTGTTGATAAAGACGGTAACGAACAGAATGTAACAGTGGATGAGATGGTGGACATGGTTTCCACAAGAATGGTTATGGCTTTGTCAGAAACTTCAACATTTGCTGCCGTTGCTGCAGCAGGAAATGACGTGTATGAAAATGAACTTCCGACTGTGACAGATGCCGCAAATGTAAGAGTTTTACAAAGTAGCGGAGATGCCGCACAAATGACGATGCAGTCACTTGCATCAAAACTGGGGGAACTGATAGAGATTGCCTCATGCATTAAGGATAAAGGAATGAAGACAGTGGATGCTAATGAAACCCCAATGAATGAATTTATTTTTGCATATACTGGTTCTACCAATTTACCTACAGATTCTTCACCGGGAGGTCTATTGACATTGGGATTTATGGACGGATCGAGTAGTTGTAAACTTCAGTTTTTTTTCCGACACGATAATGTATTTAAACGTATACAATGGTATAACAATTGGCAAAATTGGACTAAAATCTTAACAGAATAAAGTCCATGATACCGAGCTGGGGGGACTGATAGGAGCCGCAAATGCTGAAAAGGATGGTTTGATGGGAAAAGAATACGCTATTAGAAGTACACAAAATGCAGGTCTTAGTATAAACTATGATGTAAATGGGACTACTTTTTATTCTACTACTTCACTCATTGAGCTATTACTTTATTCAACTGGCTCTGTGGCGTATTATAGAATACTTGTAACACCAAACAAAAATATAATAATTAGATATTTAGGAAATAATGATTGTGATTTCAAATTGAACGGTAATATATTGTATGTGTTGCCACGACACACTGACATATCTATAAGGTACAAAATGGGATTATATAGGGGTAATATTCCCGGTTTTGATACTGTATCCATCTCTGATTTTACGAATATAACCGGTGATATAATTACACCTACGGAGGAATAATATTAGAGCTGGGGGGACTGATAGGGATAAATCAAATGTTAGGGGATAAAGGATCTCCAACCTCATTTGCATCAGCAACTGAGGTTGGATATTATACTATTGATGACAGATTAACTGGCGGAGATACTCCTAACGGTCATAGGGCATGGGGAGGATTATTGGTTTTTGGGTCTCTGTTTATAACTCAAATATACATTCCGATGAATGATAATGTTTTTTATATAAGACAAAAATTAGGAGATAATTGGGGAAAATGGGCAAAATACGAAGGCGCTTTTGTATAGAAATTATAACTTAAGATCTTACATTTTGTACTTCTGGGGGGACTAATGAACAGTTTGAAGCTGTTCCCGTTTATGCCCAAAGGTATATTAAGTACAGACGAAGAGGTAAATAGTGCAACTGCAAGCGGAATGTATCATGTGATCGGATATAATGGAATTAGTGTTGTTCTCAATTATTCCATAATGATAGTTTTTAACGATGGACAAGGATATGTAATTCAAATGGCATTCCGCTTGGGAGCTGATGTTGCTGGTTTCAGACGTTGTTTGAACGGAGAGTGGGGAGATTTTAGAACTTTTGTATTGGCTTCTTAGAAACATGGATTACCTTTGCACCGCACATGGCGTTGTGCATATCAGGATCGGGTGGAACCGGCTTGTACCGGACCATCCGTTTTTTTATACCCAAGATACGGTTCGCCAATCCCCCCAGAGGGAATTAGGTAATATTTACTCCTTTAATAAGTAACCATTCTCCCCATGTTTTTCCTAAGTTATATGATTTTCTCACATAAATATTTTCGGTACCATCCGATATGTAAATTTGAGCGGCACCAAATGATTTTGAACATAGGACAACTAGTACACCATATTTATGAGCATATAAAGGCCATGTTCCCTGAACACTTTCATTCGTATTATAGATGCCATTAATGTTTGTATCAAGAGAAGCTGGATTATTATATCCTCTTAAAAATCCCAAAGAATCCGGCAGAAGTTCCCCCAGGTCGAGATTATGAGATTATTTCTGTCAAAAAATAATGTATCTTATCCTTGGTGTTCTTGCTTCTGATGTTGTCATATTCAGATTTAATCCTTCATCGGATAATTTGTATGTTCCTCTTAGCTCCCCTGAAATTATACTATATTTTATCGTATTACTTTGGGTTGCAGATAAAGAGATGACTATAGTATATCCTCCATCTGAAATCGATAAAAGGCAGACTTCACCTAATGCCAATGTTACTAAAGTTACAACTGTTTCGGTCGATATATTTATGTTTTTTGATACCGACTTTATGTTTGGTATTGGCAGAAGTCCCCCCAGAACAATTTTTGTGGTTTATTTTGTAAATGCAGAAGAATTTTTTTAACTTTAAAAACAAAAAGTTGAGTATGTTAGAGAAGATCAGATATCGTTTAGTTTATAACCGGCAAAACAAGTTAAACCGACAGGGGACAGCCCTTGTACAAATAGAAGCCTATCTGAATCAGAGGAAGGTATACTTTAAAACCAATGTCTATCTAAAGCCGGAATGTTGGAGTAAGGATGGTGCCCAAGTAATCAACCATCCGCAGTCGCAAGAACTTAATGCAATGCTATATGAGCATATATTGGAATTACAGGCTATAGAGTTAAGCTATTGGAAGAGAGGTCTTGAATCTAACTTATCCACATTGAAGGAAGCTGTAAGGAAGGGGGTAAAACCCGTGGTTTCGTTTCTTAAGTTCGCCCAACAGGTTATAGTGAATTCCGATAGGAAACCAGGAACCAAGGATAACATGCTGGGCACAGTAGCCACATTGAAGGAATTTCGGAACGTGATAGAGTTCACGGACATCAATTATACGTTTCTAAAGGAGTTTGACGCATTCTTGCGTAACAAGGGATTGAAAGTAAACACGGTAGGGAAACACATGAGAATACTTCGTACCTTGGTGAATGAGGCGATTAATGAAGGCTATATATTACAGGAGGCATATCCTTTCCGTAAATTCAAGATCAAGAGGGAGAAGAAGGAACATAACTTCCTGATGCCCGCCGACTTGGAAAAGCTAGAAAGACTTAAACTGCCGGACAGGAAGAACAACAGCCGGCACATACTGGACGCATTTCTCTTCTGCTGCTATTGCGGATTGAGATTCTCCGATTTTAAACAACTTACCTGTAAGAATCTCGTAACAGTTGACGGAAAGGAATGGTTGGTCCTAAACAGCGTCAAAACAGGCGTGAAACTTAATATCCCGCTATATCTATTATTTAACGGAAAGGCACTGGGCATAATGCGGAAGTACGACAGCATCGAACAACTGGCTGCATTAGGCTGCAATTCCGACACCAACCGAACATTGCAGAAACTGGGAAGAATGGCGCATATCGGCAAGAAGTTCACCTACCACACAAGCAGACACACTTGTGCCACTCTCTTGGTTCACCAAGGCGTTCCGATAACCACCGTCCAAAAACTCTTGGGGCATACATCGGTCAAGACTACAGAGATATATTCGGAAGTGTTTGATGAAACAATCATCAAGGATCTGACAAGGGCTAACCAAATATATTCTAAGCGCAGGAATGTAAAACAAAATCAAATAAAATCTCAAAAATACTCGGAAAAATACCTCAGGCAGTAGAAATCTATAGAGGCTATCTGTTTTATACTTGTTTTTCAGACTTCGGTCCATCTCTATTTTCATTTGTCAATAAAAATACAAAACCGTTTGATTTGCCATATTATTAATTCTCTTCATTTGTCCTGCAAGTAAAAAATATTGCATTAATGGCAATTTTTTAAGAAGATTGGTTTTTGTTTCAAAATTGGCTCTCCATAACTAATTAATATAGTTTTCTTTTTGTATTTCGTTTTAGAATTGATATCTTTGCTATTGTCTTCTCGGGAGAATGGGATAGAGAGTAGGACGTGGATTGAACGGCTGCTGTGCTTTTTGCTGGCGGCTGTTCTTTTTTTATCTAAATGTTAAATATTACACAATGCAAGAAAATATATTGTGATTTGTTTTGCTATTACATCACAATGTAGTATATTTGCATTGTGATAATAAAACAATGAATAATTAAAAGACAATAGAAGATTATGAAAGCGATAATAGAAAAACCACTAATGAACTGTGAGCCTGAAAGTATGAATCTTTTCGTTAAGATTCTTAACGAAATAACTTCCTGTATTACAGAAGATGAATTAAGAGGCTGCATGAACTCGTTATGCGTAATATATCCATATTTAAAGCTCTATTTTAAATACGGTTTCGGACATAATCACATGTGGGTGAAAGAATCAGATTCCATGGAAACATTGATATTTGTTGAGTTCTAATCCGATCAATAACAATAAAAACAACATAATTATGAACAGTTATAATATCTACGATGAAAATCATGAGGCAACGATATTGTATCACGCTATTGCACGTGATGAGGAACAAGTAATGGATCTTGCTAAAGAAACAGGAATTGATATGGATGGGTTGAGTATAGAGCTGGAACGGTCTAATGTAAAGGATCAGTTGGGAAAACCGTTGTCAGCAAGAATAGAGGATGCGTTAATATATTAATTATGGCAAGAAGACGTTCTATTACCCTAGATCAAGAGTCTAGGGTATTGTCCCTATACAAACAAGGGATAGCGATTAAAGAGATAATAAAAGAAACAGGGGTGCGGTCTGAGCAGACAATATATAGGATATTGGACAGCAATGGTGTGCCAAGACGTCCCAAGGTTAGAGGTGTAAGAAAAATATTTGTCACGATAGAGGAGGATGTAGCTGCTATCTTGGATAAGGAGCAATCAGTATCATTATATGTCAATGAGGCTATAAGATACTATCACGATAACCGGCGTTAATTGCCGGTTATTTTTTGTAATAAGGGAAACAATATTTATCTTCACAAATCAAAGAAAATAATGTAGTATAATCACAAAAACGTCACAATAAAAATAATGATTTTTTAAATGTATTATAATCAGTATGTTATATTTTAAATTTTAAATTTCCCAAGCTGAGGGTCGCGGGTTCGAGTCCCGTTTGCCGCTCTTTTTTATTTTTCTTCACTTTCCAATTCTTTTATTTCTTTATTGAGGAACACGGACAGGATGGTTCTTAAAACAACAATACCTCCCAATAGGGCTAATTCATTCAAGGTTGGTTCCAATACTGTTTTCAAAATATCCGAAGCTATTAGGAATTCTAAGCCAAGAAGCAGATAAGTTCCGAATGTGGCTCTTAGTTTTCGTATATTGGTAATGGAATACCCTCCGGTAAAGCGTCGTATTTCATTCTTCAAAAAAGAAATAATACCTATCAACGCTCCGTATGTGACAATCAAAAGGCTTGTCACACTTATAAGAACAGCTAATAAATCTAGGAAATGAGTAAGCATATTTATTTGTCTTTATAAATAGAACAAATAAATAAGCGATATGTTCTTGCATCACGATAATTTTATCTTGACAATTCCTCCATAAGGAGTGAGTGCGCTAAATGCCTCTTCGGGTTTAATGATACCTGCATAAATTTGTGCGTTCAGTAAAATGCCGCCATGAGCAAAGATCGCGACTTGTTCATACGGTTTTTGGCGAAGCTCGTCTAGAAAACCGGCAACACGCCGGTATTGATCTTCAAAAGATTCTCCATTGGTCGCTTTTACATGCAGATAATCTGCATACCATCTTTCCAAGTTAGCGTCGGCAATTTCATCGAACCGATGCATTTCCCAATCTCCGAAGTTTAGTTCTTTCAAGCGGTCGTCCCGTTCTGCATCCGGGTAGCCGCAAAAGGTAGCCAGGCGTACACAACGGGTTAACGGACTGGTATAAACTTTATCAAAAGATAAACCTTGTAAATTGGCTGCCGTTTGAGTTGCCTCCGTTTCAAAAGTCGGCTTTAAGGGTACATCCGTCTGTCCGTAACAAACACCTTGCGGAACATCAACAGCAGTATGACGCATTAAGTATATTACCATAGGTTTGTATAGATTAAGTTTATAGTTAGATAAAAAGAAAACTCACATAATAGGAAAGTCGCTCCGCAACAATCACCGGTATATCCTTGCAGGCGTCTGCGCATGAGTGACATTAAAAGGATGAACATCATAGCAGGAGCGATGGCTGCCCACCAGTATCCTTTATCCAGTAATAAAAGCATAGGCAGGGTTCCGGCCATAAAAGCGGATAATAAAATACCTGGACTCATACGGTCATATATGACCTTCGCTTTCGATTCTTCTTCTTTACGGGCGTATGGAAGCGTGTTGATGATTTGTGCGGCACAAAACTTGCTCCAGGCATCTCCGCTTAGTATGGCCGCACATGCCAAGGGTACAGAAAGTGTGGTGAGTATATTCCACATCAATCCATAATAGAATAATAATCCGAGCACTCCGTATGTGCCGATATGTGAATCCTTCATGATAGACAGAATCTTGTCACGTGATGTACCGCCCCCGAAGCCGTCGCAGAAGTCTGCCAATCCATCTTCGTGTAAAGCACCCGTTGCTAGTAACCGGGCGGTCAGCGCCATGAGCACAGCTATCTGTACAGGTAGAAATTCTGCAGTGATCCATAGAGTGCCTGCCATGATACCTCCTGTCAGCCATCCTACAAAGGGCCAGTAATCCACTACTCGTTTAAAGTAAACAGGTGGTACATTAGCTATTTTCCAAAACGGAAGGCGTGTGAAAAAAATGAGGGAGGCAAGCAGTTTCATGGTTAAAAATATTTAGTGATGGCGGCATGGGCGAAATTGTCCATCTCATTCATCATGTTTACAGAGGAAACGACGATAGGATAAGCGCATATCGCTCCTGTTCCTTCTCCCAAGCGGAGACCTAAATTTAATAAAGGGCTCACTTTCATGGCATCCAATACTAGTTTATGACCGATTTCATCTCCCTGATGTCCGAATATGGCATACGAGAGAACTTCCGGATGAAGTTTTGAGGCGGCTAGAATGCAATTGGTCATGATGAAGCCGTCCACTAGAATAATCATTCTTAATTCTGCTGCCCGGAGCATGCCGCCTATTGCCATAACCATTTCATATCCTCCGAACCAAGCGATGATATCTTTTACGGAACCGTTACCGGTATAATGGTTAACCGATTGTTTCAATACATTATATTTATGACGGATGCCTTCTGAATCCAGTCCGCTTCCTGCACCCACACATTGCTCTAATGAGATTCCTGTCAGCAAATGCATCCAGATAGAAGAGGGGGAGGTATTACCAATACCCATTTCGCCAAAGCTGACCACATTGCAACCGTCTGCATGAATCATATCCGTTATCTTTGCTCCACGTTCCAGGCATAATTCCATTTCTTCCATACTCATAGCGGGGCCTTTTAGAAAACTGTGCGTGCCACGTCCTACGCTACAGTTGATAATGCCTTTCTCGTAAGGAAGATCGTAATCGACCCCTGAGTCTACTAATACAAGCTTAAAACCATGTTGGCGGCATAAAAAATTAACTCCGGCACCTCCATGCAAAAAATTACTTAGTTGTTGCCAAGTGATTTCTTTGGGAGACTTGCTTACCCCTTCTTCTACTATACCATGATCGGCTGCAAAAAGTACGTTGTGCGGATGGCTTAATGTAGGGGAGAGGGTTTGTTGGATTAATCCGATTTGCAATGCAAGATCTTCCAGAACACCCAATGAACCTTTGGGCTTTGTCAAATTGTTGATTTTGTCTATCAATGCCTCCCGAAAGCTTTCATCGGGATACTCAATATGAAAGTTTTTCATTGTATTTATTATTTTATAGGAACAGGAATTCCCGATACCATCAAATATACTTGGTCTGCTTTTGAAGCTATATATTGATTCATCCAGCCCTGTAAATCTGTAAAGCGGCGTTGAATGGCGTTTTCGGATACTGCTCCGGAACCTATTTCATTGGTTACGAAAATAAAAGTGGCATCTTGCCGGATAAAATTATCAAACTCCTGTTTGACTGCCTGTAATGCAGCCTCTACATCCGCATCCAAATCAAAGAAAAAGTTGGTACACCATAAGGTGACACAATCAATCAATACTACATTATCCTTTACTTGATGGCGGCTTAGTTCTTTTTCTTCTTCTATATTCGTCCATTCCGATCCGCGTCTTTCTTGATGTTTGATAACGCGTTGGCGGAATTCTTCATCCCAAATACGGGAAGTAGCTATATAAACGGGAGTGGGTGATAAGCTTAATGCCAATTTCTCCGCGTATGAACTTTTTCCCGAACGTTGGCCTCCTGTGATTAAGATAATACGTTTCATTGTTCTACTTCTCGGTGGCACGCAGAATCAGCGTAGTCGCACCTAATGTGATGATAGCGCCTTCCTCGATTCGTATCCGGTCCTTGTTCCCCAAAATCTCGTTCATCAGAAATGTTCCTGTAATGCTGTCATTATCACGCAGGGTATAAATGATTTCCCCTTGTTTGTTGCGTTTCACATTAATGATACAATGCCGTCTGTCCATGCTCGGATCTGATGTTTCGATGGGAATATCCACTTCAGTGCCTTTGCTTCTGCGTCCTATCAGGTTGTCACCTTCCATCAGGGGTAATACTTGTTTGTATCCGAATACATTTTCTACTACTACGATACTTCCAAAATCCTCTTTATTGGCTTGTTCGTCCAATATTTCTTCTTTACGGGTTGCTTTCAGTTTGGACTTTCCGATACGGATGCTGAATTGTTTTTTACAATGGTCACATACAAAGACCAACGACTGGCCTTCTGTATATTTGGTTTCATCAAAAGTTATATAGTTGTCACATTTGGGACACAAAACTCTTTTCATAAAAAATAATCTTGTTTATTTAGAACTCAATATCCATGCATTCTTGAATGCATCATTTTGTTTCAGTTCATTTAATTTCTTATAAGCAGCGGCTTTATCTGCAAAGTTGCACAAAGACAGGCGATAACGTCCGTTACCTTCTATGATTGTTACATCCTTATATCCTTTTTGCTTGTACTCATTAAGTACTTGCTGCGCGTCATTGGCTGTCGGTAAACTGGATACGATGATATAATAATTATTTTTTTTACTGCTCGAAGGTGTTGCTGTTTCTTTCTTCTCAAGGGCAGGTTTACTTACAGCGACAGGCTTGGCAACTGGCTGTTCTGTACTGTTCAAATTTGCTGCAACAGCATTCTTGGGTACTGCTTCTTGTGCTTTTCCTACCTTTTCTACTTTTACAGTTACAGGTTTCAACGTGTTTTGATTATTTTTGATATTCGTCTTCTTGGGTTGCTGCGGTCTGGAAGGAACGGTTATCAAGGTCGTTGCCAAAGATTGGGAACGAATGGCGTCAAACAGACCATCCGTACCTAAAGAAGCATAATTACCTTTGTCCACATATGTGTTCTCTACCGGAACAGACAAGAAGAAAAATAAGACTACAGCTATTGCCACAGCTACTGCATTTCCTATCCACTGACGTTTGAAACGTACTGTTCTCTTTCTTTTTTCTTGTTGGGGAAGTAATTCTCTGGTTGTTGCAGACGTTGTTGAAGTAAGATATTCTAATCTGGTGATAGAAAACGAACTAAGTCCGTATAAGGTAGGTGATAATGCACCGTCCTCATTGGGATGAAACTCGTATGTGCTATGAATATTATAATGTAAGACCCCTATACCATGCATTTCTGCACATCCGTTTTGGTATAGTTGTTCTTTCAATCCGGCTACTTCTTCTTCTATCATGCGTGTGGCATCAGGAAAATCGGTGTGATGAGCTTGCATATACGATTGAGCTAATAAACCATCGTTTATAGTCAATTGGGGATTGAAACCAATAGTACGTACAGGGGGAAGATAAAGATTTTCCTCCTTGATATACCGTGCCGGTTGATAGTGCGCTATAAAACCGCCAAAGTCTGGAATAATCACACAGTCATTTTCCAGTAACAGAATTTCTATATGTCTAGCCAATTCAATCATATCGCAAAATTAGCATTTTTATTCCGTTTCAGCGCAACTTTTATGGAAGAAAATAACAACTCACTCATAATTTATTGTAATTTTGCAGCGAAAAAGTTAGACTAACGAATTAAATAAAATGAATATAGCGATTGTAGGGACCGGGTATGTAGGACTTGTTACCGGAACATGTTTTGCCGAAACTGGCGTAGACGTAACTTGTGTAGATGTAAATGCGGATAAGATTGCTAATCTGCAACAGGGTATTATTCCTATTTATGAACCGGGATTGGAAGATATGGTCTTGCGTAATGTAAAGGCTGGACGTCTTCATTTCACCATTTCTTTAGAGAGTTGTCTGGACAATGTGGATATTGTGTTCAGTGCAGTGGGCACTCCTCCTGATGAAGACGGAAGTGCTGATTTGCGTTATGTGCTTGAAGTTGCCAAGACGATTGGTGCTAATATGAAGAAATATACCTTGGTCGTGACCAAGAGTACGGTGCCTGTGGGTACGGCACGAAAAGTAAAAGCGGTCATCCGAGAGGAATTGGAGAAAAGAGGGGAGTCGATAGATTTCGATGTGGCTTCTAATCCGGAATTTTTGAAAGAAGGTAATGCTATCGACGACTTTATGAGTCCGGACCGTGTAGTAGTGGGCGTAGAGTCGGAAAGGGCTAAAAAACTGATGACCAAGCTCTATAAACCTTTCATGCTGGTTAACTTCCGCGTTATTTTCATGGATATTCCTTCTGCCGAGATGACTAAATATGCGGCAAACTCCATGTTGGCCACCCGTATCAGCTTTATGAACGATATTGCCAACTTGTGCGAACTGGTGGGAGCTGATGTAAATATGGTACGTGACGGAATAGGTTCCGACAGTCGTATCGGGCGTAAGTTCTTGTATCCGGGATGCGGTTATGGTGGCTCTTGTTTCCCGAAAGATGTGAAGGCGTTGATTAAGACTGCCGAGCAGAATGGTTATTCCATGCAGGTGTTGAAAGCGGTGGAAGATGTGAACGAGAATCAGAAAGGCATTTTGTTCGAGAAACTGGTAAAGGTATTCAATGGAGATTTGAAAGGCAAAACAGTGGCTTTGTGGGGACTTGCATTCAAGCCCGGTACGGACGATATGCGTGAGGCTCCGGCTTTGGTACTTATTGAGAAATTGAAACAGTCGGGTTGCAATGTCCGCGCATACGATCCTGCTGCTATGGATGAGTCCCGCCGCCGGATAGGAGAGTCGGTTTATTATGCGCACGATATGTATGATGCGGCTCTTGATGCGGATGCGTTGATTCTGGTAACCGAGTGGAAAGAGTTCCGTCTTCCTACCTGGGGAGTAATCAAGAAGGCGATGAAACAGCCTGTAGTGCTTGACGGACGAAATATTTATGATGGTGACGAACTACAGGAAATGGGGTTTGTTTATCATTGCATCGGTCGATAAATAAAATAGAGAGAATAACCATGTACAAACGTTTTTCGATAATAATGTTGGCTGTTGCGCTGTCTTCTTGTGGAACTCCGCAACAAAAAGCATCCGCCCTGGAAGAGAACAAGGAGGCAAAATCTTTGTTGGAAGGTATATGGTTGGACGATAATACGGAAACGGCATTACTGAGGGTGAAAGGCGACACCCTGTTTTATGCAGATGCCGCTACAGCTCCCGTTGCTTTTAAAATTATAGGCGATTCGTTGATTACGTATGGTGCACGGACTAATGGTTATAAGATTGAGAAGCAGGGGGAGCATATTTTTTGGTTTCATTCGGCTGTGGGAGATGTGATACGTCTGCATAAGTCTGATACAGAGAATGATTCTCTGGCATTTATCCATACTCGGGAAATCCCTGTTTATAACGAAGTTATTAAGAAAGATTCGGTGGTGACATACGATAATGTCCGTTATCGCGGATATGTGTACATTAACCCGTCAAAGATTAAAGTAATGCGTCCGGGAGTTTCGGAGGAAGGACTTGGGGTGGATAATGTATATTATGACAATATCATACACATTTGCGTGTATGAAGGCAGGAAGAGTCTTTATGCCAAAGATATCACCAAGCAGATGTTCAAGGGGGTGGTTCCGGATGATTTCTTGCAATGGGCTATATTGTCGGATATGGATTTTATGGGCGTCGATTCTAAAGGGTATCATTATCAGGCCACGGTATGCGTACCTGACGGCGCATCTTGTTATATGGTCAATATCACTGCTGGCAAGGATGGAGGACTTGCATTCGAGTTGGTAAGGTAGTCGTGGCTATGTCATTTTTTCGTTTAGCGATTACTATTTGGTCGCTATCATGCTCTATAGAGAATACCCCGAAAAATCCTTCAAAAGCTTCAGTCTGCTCGCAAATGCCCTGCCCATCGGTATTCCGGCTGAAGGATTGGGCTCGGGAATTCTTCAGCTGGAGATTGGAATCCTTCAGGCGGATTGGTGGTTCTTCCGATTCTTGGGGAATCGGTTTTCCTGAAGGATATTTTTCGGCTGAAACATTTCACAATGCATATCCTTCAGTCGGAATGCCGATGGGCAGGGCGTTTGCGGAATAGCTGAAAGATCTGAAGGAAAAATAAGGTGTTTCGGCATGTAGATGCCGTTATGGAAAAAACAACAGGTCAAATTTTAAAAAGCTCTTGTTCTTTCAATGAAAACGTCTTGTTCTTTTTTTTAAAGACCTTGTTCTTTTCTGAAAGGAACAAGACGTTTGAAAGGTTAGTAACGTGCATACCGGAAGGTTAGTAACGTGTCACCTCATACGTTACTAATGTGTGGGTTGTAAGGTTAGTAATGTTACAGGTGAAAGATTATATATCCTACAAGCAATACATATAATGGATGTTTGTGATTGCCCCGCATCTATTTTGCAGAGAGCCATGAAGTGACTTTCTTCATAAAATAAAATTGGAGGAAAACAAGTCCGTCTTCCTCCAATGATTTTTAGATATCATCTCTTCCGTCTATTCTTTTGGGGTGTTTCTTCTATTATTGGCACTGGGCGTACCGTTCTTTTTCCCCTTATAATTGCCTTGTTTTCTGGAACTGCCACCTTTGTGATTGCTACGACCGGCGCCACTTCGCGGGTTGTATTCGGGCGCTTCTCCCAATTCCTCGGGAACCGGGATTTTATAGATATTCCTACCCAAGAAATTTTCAATAGCTTTGAATTGGGTCTGCTCTTTCTCACTGACAAAAGTAATGGCGCAACCATCATGGTTGGCACGAGCTGTACGGCCGATGCGGTGTACATAATCCTCGCTGTCATGTGGTACATCGTAGTTGATTACCAAACGAATATCGTCAATGTCTATTCCTCGCGAAACAATATCGGTAGCAATCAGGATATTGATTCTGCCACTTTTGAATTCACGCATAATCTGTTCCCGCTGGGACTGCTCCAAGTCTGAATGCATTTCACCTACGTTCAGTTTCATCCGCTTGAATGCTTGTGTCACCTCCTTTACTTTCAATTTGGAAGAGGCAAAGATAATGACCCGTTCAGGTGTTTGATCCTGGAACAGGGATTGAATAATTCCCAATTTCTGGCGTTCATAACAGATATAAGCCGTTTGGATAATCTTTTCCGCAGGTTTTGAGACCGCTAATTTTATTTCTACCGGATTGTTTAAGATCGTTTTTGCCAATTGTTGTATTTTAGCCGGCATAGTGGCCGAGAACATGATGGTCTGACGTTCTTTCGGCAGATATTTCACTATTTGCATAATGTCATCCGAGAATCCCATATCCAGCATACGGTCCGCTTCATCAAGAATAAAGAAAGAAACTTTAGACAAGTCTACGTAACCTAGGCTGAGATGACTTATCAGACGTCCCGGAGTAGCAATGACTACATCGGCCCCCAAAGTTAAACCTTTCTTTTCTTGCTCGAAGCGCACACCATCGTTTCCTCCGTAAACAGCTACGCTGGATGCCGGTAGAAAATAAGAGAAACCTTCCATTTGCTGGTCTATCTGTTGCGCTAATTCGCGTGTGGGTGACATGATCACACAATTGATGGCATCTTCCGGATATCCGCCTTTGCTTAATTGATTAAGAACGGGCAAAAGGTATGCGGCAGTCTTGCCGGTTCCGGTCTGTGCCACTCCGATCAAATCTTTTCCTTCAAGAATGACCGGTATGGTATGTTCTTGTACAGGAGTGCATTCTTCAAATCTCATGGCATCTAATGCCTGAAGCACCCCTTCTTCTAAATTTAGTTCTGAAAATTTCATATATATAGTTACTTCTTTCTTTAGAGTTTGCCACGTTCTTCCAGGTAAGAGTCCTTGAAACCTAGGAAATAGAGGACGCCGTCCAATCCGATCGTATTAATGGACTGTTGTGCGTTAGCCACTACTTTGGGTTTTGCATGGAATGCTATACCCAGGCCGGCTTCGGACAACATGGGTAAGTCATTCGCTCCATCTCCTACAGCAATAGTTTGTGCTATGTCCACACGTTCTACTTGAGCGATCAGTTTCAGCAGTTCGGCTTTACGTTTTCCGTCAACTACATCTCCCAGATATCTTCCGGTTAATTTGCCATTTACTATTTCCAGTTCATTGGCATATACGTAATCTATGCCGAATTTATCTTTCAGATAATTACCAAAATAGGTGAATCCACCGGATAGGATGGCTATTTTGTAACCATATCTTTTCAACACGAACATCAGACGTTCCACACCTTCGGTGATGGGAAGGTTTTCTGCGATTTCTTTCATTACGCTTTCATCCAGTCCTTTCAGCAAAGCCACCCGTTCTGTGAAGCTTTCTATGAAATCAATTTCTCCACGCATAGCGCGTTCTGTGATTTCTCGTACTTGGTCACCCACACCGGCGCGTTCGGCTAATTCATCTATACACTCTGTCTGTATCAATGTGGAATCCATATCGAAACAAATCAAGCGTCGCATACGTCGGTACATATTGTCCAGTTGGAAAGAAAAGTCCATTTCCAGGTCACTGCTCAGTTTCATTAACGCCTGTTGCATTTCTTCCCGTTGGTGGGGGGTGCCACGGACGGAGAATTCGATACAAGCCCGTACATTCGCTTTCCGCTCATCCAATGGAATACGCCCTGTAAGACGTTTGATAGCATCAATATTTAAACCTTGTTCCGCTAATATTCCTGTGACTGCTGCGATTTGTTTGGCTGTCAGCTTGCGTCCCAGTAAAGTCAGGATGTACCGGTTCTTGCCTTGCATATTTACCCATTCCTCATATTCTTCCACAGTAACGGGATAGAAACGGATATTGATGCCTAATGCGGAAGCTTTAAATAGCAACTCTTTCATGATATTACCTGAATCTTTTTCCTGGCTTTTGAATAAAATGCCTAATGACAGGGTGCTATGAATATCGGCCTGGCCAATATCCAAAATGGTAACATCATACTTTGACAAAATCTCCGTAATGGAAGCGGTTAATCCCGGCCGATCAAGACCGGTAATTCTGATTAAAATAAGTTCAGTATTATTATTCATACTTTGTGGTTGCTATTTACATATTGCAAAAGTACGTAAATAAATCCTTATCAGCTATATTTTCTGCATTCTTTTTTCTCGATGAAAAGGATGATTTTATGCTATATAACATATTTTTTGAGAAAAAATCTTGGAGTTGATTTCAAAACTCCTTACCTTTGTCGCAGATTTCTAATTTAAATGGTATTGATTATCAGTACTAAAGATAATGTTCCGGGTGGAAATCACTGTTTAAGGGCAGTCTCGGATAGTATTAACTAAGATCGAATTACATGATTAAAAATGTAAAGTGGATTTTTGTTGTATTAATTATTAGTTCCTTGATTTCATTCTCTTTTGTAGGGAAAAACACGCCGACAGAAGGCTTGACCATAGGAGACAAGGCTCCTACATTTACTATCTGTGGCGAAAAGCAGTTGATTGACTTGAAGGATTTAAGAGGTAAATATGTACTGCTAAGTTTTTGGGCCAGCTATGATGCTCTGTCAAGGATGCAGAATGCTACTTTGAATCATGCCATCGCGCAGGCCGACAATGTAGAAATGGTTTCCGTTTCATTTGATGAATACAAGTCGATATTTAACGAAACCATTAAAAAAGACCAGATATCAACTTCTAATTGTTTTGTGGAATTGGCTGGTGTTTCATCGGATCTATATCAGACTTATCGCTTGAAAAGAGGCTTTAAGAACTTTTTGTTAGATGAAAATGGCGTTATTGTTGCCAAGGATATCACCGTATCCGAACTCTCTTCTTATTTGAATTGAGAGAACATTTCCGAAAGGAAGAAAAATACAACAAAAATAATTACCGTGGATTCTCAATGGAATCTGCGGTTTTTTTTGCTATATGGTATTTTATTGACTTACATCATTTATCATTCACAATCAAATGCTTACCTTTACGGCGGATAAATAAAAAGGTTATGAAACAGATTAAGAATATTGTGTTTGATTTCGGCGGGGTTATCATTAGCTTTGACCGTGAACAGGCTGTAAAGGCGTTTGAGCGGATAGGAGTGAGGGAAGCGGACAGTTTATTAGGGAAATACCATCAGCAGGGGATTTTTCAGGAAGTAGAAAATGGGAACATGGACGCTGAAACTTTCCGCTGTGAATTGAGTAAAATTTGTGGGAAAGAATTGACTTATCAAGATGTGGAAAATGGGTGGAAAGGATTTGTTACGGACGTGCCGCAATATAAATTGGATTACTTGAATGAGCTTCGTAAGAAGTACAAGGTATATATATTGAGCAACACCAATCCTTATGTGATGGGATGGGCGAGGAGTAATGCATTTACTTCTGCGGGAAAGCCATTGGACGCTTATGTTGATAAGATTTACACTTCCTACGAAGCCGGTTCCACCAAGCCGGATCCTGGCATCTTTAACTATATGATAAAAGATAGTAAACTGAATCCGGCTGAAACAATATTTGTAGATGACGGTGCGGCCAATATTGTTATTGGTAAAGAACTGGGCTTTATTACGATGCAACCGGAGAACGGCGAGGATTGGCGTCAAAAACTAGAAAAGCTCCTATAATTATTTAGGAGCTTTTCTGTATAAATAGATAGCAATAAATGTGTAAAGTATATTAGGAATCCATACCGCTATAATAGGAGGGGTGTTTCCGTTGACAGCAAAGGTTGCTGACACTGTTTGGAACAAAATGTATGAAAAACTAAGTGCTAACCCTACTCCTAAATGCAGTCCCATTCCTCCTTTCATTTTTCTGGATGATAAGGAAACACCAATGGTTGTCAAGATAAAAGCGGCAAAGGACATGGCTATACGTTGGTAATATTCAATTTCAAATTCCTTTATGTTGGCGAACCCGCGTCTTTTCTGCTTGTCTATATATTCTTTCAGTTCAGGGCTTGTCATGGTTTGTTGCTGCCCTTTCATAATCAGGAAATCTTGAGGCTCCATTTTAATGATCGTATCCAAACGGTCACCACGAGTGATTTTTTCACGCATACCTTCCATCTCACGTATCATATAGTTCTTGATTGTCCATTTGTGTACAGATGCTGTATCATAAGTGACACTTCGGGCAGTAAGGTGGGCAACTAGTTTCTTGTCATCAAACTTGTCTAAGGAGAAGCGGTATCCCGTTTTATTATAATTTTCATAACGTTCTATGTAGGCAATGACTCCGCTGTCTACTTCCAGTTGCACATTCCGCACATATTCCTGTTTCTTTTTTTTCTTATAACGGTCCTCAAAATCCAAACGGGTTACATTTCCCTTAGGTATGACGTATGCTCCCAGTCCGAAAGTAACAACGGAAATGATTGCAGCCGAAATCATATAGGGCCGCATCATTCGTTTAAAACTCATTCCGGTGGAGAACATGGCAATGATTTCCGAGTTTTCTGCCAGCTTGGAAGTAAAGAAGATAACAGCGATAAAGACAAACAAGGGGCTGAACAGATTGGAGAAGTAAGGGATGAAGTTCATGTAATAATCAAATACAATCGCTTTCAGCGGAGCTTTATTATTGATGAACCTGTCTATATTTTCGTTCACGTCAAACACTACTGCAATGGAGATAATCAATGCAATAGCGAAAAAGTAGGTTCCCAGAAACTTCTTAATGATATATATGTCCAGTCTTTTCACCCATTTATCCAGTTTCAGCCAACTGATATTCGGCTTCCACCATTTTTTATCCTTTGGGGATGAATCTGTGTTTGTCTTGAACCAATTCTTCATTTCTAGTAATTTATAATCTTGTAGATAAGCGTTTTACCATCATTGGTTTCCACGTAGAGAAATCTCCTGCAATGATGTGTTTACGGGCCTCGCCTGCTAGCCACAGATAGAATGCCAAGTTGTGGATAGAAGCGATTTGCATGGCCAGCAGTTCTTGTGCGTGGAACAGATGGCGCAAGTAAGCACGGCTGTACATGGTATCTACATACGATGCCCCTTCGGCCTCGATAGGAGAATAATCATCCTCCCATTTCTTGTTGCGCATGTTCATTATGCCGTTTTTAGTGAACAACATTCCATTGCGTCCGTTCCGGGTCGGCATTACACAATCAAACATATCTACACCGCGTTCTATACCCTCCAGTATATTTACCGGTGTACCGACTCCCATCAGATAGCGGGGCTTGTCTTTGGGTAAGATTTCATTGACAACCTCTATCATTTCGTACATTTTCTCGGTTGGCTCACCTACGGCTAAGCCACCGATGGCGTTTCCGTCAGCTCCCTTGGAGGCAATATATTCCGCTGATTGTTTGCGTAAGTCGGGATAAACACAGCCTTGCACTATGGGAAATAATGACTGTTGATAACCATATTTGGGATCGGTTTCGTTGAAATGTTTTATGCAACGGTCCAGCCAACGATGGGTAAGCTGCATTGATTTTTTTGCGTATTCATAATCTGCGGTTCCCGGAGTACATTCGTCAAAAGCCATCATGATATCTGCACCGATAGTCCGTTCAATGTCCATCACCCGTTCAGGAGTGAACAAGTGCTTCGAACCGTCTATATGTGAGCGAAATTCCACACCTTCTTCTCTCATTTTGCGGATACCTGATAAAGAGAATACCTGAAAACCACCACTATCAGTCAGCATAGGACGGTCAAAACCATTGAATTTATGCAGACCTCCGGCACGTTCTATTATATCCAGTCCCGGTCGCAAATACAGGTGGTAAGTGTTTCCTAGGATTATCTGCGCTTTAATGTCCTCTTTCAACTCATGCAAATGCACGCCCTTCACCGTTCCCAATGTGCCTACAGGCATAAAGATGGGGGTTTCTATTTGCCCGTGGTCAGTCGTTATCAATCCGGCACGGGCATTCGATTTAGGGTCTGTATATTGTAAGTCAAAAGTCATATTTATTTCTTTTCTTCTGTTTTTTGATTGGTAATATTAAAATCAATGGCACCGTTTACTTTTTCATTGGTGAGAGCTAAAGCCAATACTTCCTTAATATCCGTGACATAATGGAATGTCAGTCCTTCTAGATACATCGGCTGAATTTCTTCAATGTTCTTGCGGTTTTCCTCACATAAAATGATGTCTTTGATTCCGGCACGTTTGGCGGCTAGAATCTTTTCCTTGATACCGCCTACGGGCAGGACTTTTCCACGTAATGTGATCTCGCCTGTCATTGCCAGGTTTGCTTTTACTTTACGCTGGGTGAGGGCGGATGCCAATGACGTTACCATGGTGATACCGGCTGACGGACCATCTTTGGGGATAGCTCCTTCAGGTACATGGATGTGGATATTCCAATTGTCAAAGATATCCTCCTGTAAATTCAGCAGTTTGGTATGTGCCTTAAGATATTCCAAAGCCAGCATAGCCGATTCTTTCATTACATCACCCAAGTTCCCGGTCAACGTCAGTTTACCGCCTTTTCCTTTGCTCAAACTGGTTTCTACAAACAAGATCTCACCTCCGACAGCTGTCCACGCCAGCCCTGTGACAACACCGGCGTATTCATTTCCTTGATATTTGTCACGGCTATATTCTGGCGTGCCTAGGTATTTGCGTACATCGGCAGGTTTTATTTCATGCATCACTTCATAGCCGTCACGTGCAAATTCCAACGCTATTTTACGCATTACCTTGTTTATCTTCTTCTCAAGTTCGCGTACCCCACTTTCACGAGTATAATTTTCTACGATACATTCCAAGGCAGCTTTAGAGAACTTCACATATTCTTTTTTAATGCCGTTGGCTTCCAGTTCTTTGGGGACAAGATGCCGGCGAGCTATTTCTACTTTTTCTTCTGTGATATATCCGCTGACCTCTATCAACTCCATACGGTCCAGCAGAGCAGGAGGGATGGTGCTCAAATTGTTTGCCGTAGCGATGAACATTACTTTAGACAAGTCGTAATCTACATCCAAATAGTTATCGTGGAAAGTGTTGTTCTGTTCGGGGTCAAGCACTTCCAGCATAGCGGAACTGGGATCTCCGCGGTGGTCACTGCCCAGTTTGTCTATTTCGTCCAAAATGATAACCGGATTAGAGGACTCGGCTTTTATCAAACTTTTGATGATACGGCCCGGCATGGCACCGATATAAGTTTTACGATGGCCACGGATCTCGGCTTCGTCATGCACACCACCCAATGACATACGTACATATTTACGTTTCAATGATGCCGCTATGGAACGCCCTAAAGAAGTTTTACCGACTCCCGGAGGACCATAAAGGCAGATGATGGGTGATTTCATATCACCTTTTAGTTTCAGCACTGCTAAATGTTCAAGGATACGCTCCTTTACTTTCTCTAGTCCGTAGTGGTCTTTGTTCAATGTCTTTTCGGCATTACTTATATTCAGGTTGTCAGTGGTAAAGACATTCCAAGGTAATCCTAACAGGGTTTGCAAATAGGTAAGTTGCACATTGAAATCTGGTGATTGGGAATTTGTCCTTTCCAATTTGGAAACTTCTTTTTCAAAAAGTTCTGCCATTTCCGAACTCCATTTTTTGGTTCTTCCTTTTTGGCGGAGTTCATCTATCTCATCTTCCTGTCCGGCACCCAGTTCATCCTGTATGTTTTTAATTTGTTGCTGCAAGAAATATTCGCGTTGCTGACGGTCAATATCTTCGCGTGTACGCATTTGAATGCTTTGTTTGATATCAGCCAATTGTACTTCACGATTTAAGATCTTGACCAGCATATACAGGCGGCTTTGCAAATCGCCAGCTTTTAGCAATTTTATCTTTTCTTCTACCGGAATAGGGAAGTTTGCACAAATAAAGTTTACCAAAATTTCCGGATTGTCCAAGTTCTTGATTGCAAAAACAGTATCCGGGCTCATCTTCTCGGAAGCCTCTATGAACTTGCTCGTCAAATCCTTGCAGGTGTCAATCAATGCTTTGAATTCGTCCGTTTCCAGTTGGTCATTTGCCTCTGGAATAGGAGTCACTATTCCTTTCAAATATGGAGATGTTTTTGTGATACTGTCCAAATGTACTTTGGGCCCGTTTGACTGCATAATTACTGTGGTATTTCCACCTGGCATTTCGAATACACGGAGAATCTTCCCAATAACTCCTACATGGTACACATCATTAAAACCAGGATCATCCATGTCTCCCTGTATCTGACAAACTACCGCTATGGGAAGTTTTTTCTTGTATGCAGCATTTACCAATTTCAATGTGCTGGGGCGTCCAATGGTTACAGGCATTACTACAGATGGAAACATTACCATGTTGCGTAAAGGCATAACAGGTATTTCTTTATTAAATTCCATAGCAGTTACTTCATCCGGATCCGTTTGGATTTCAGCTAACATAGAGATGTCATCGTTATCAGTATTCAACAAAATATCCTCTTTCTTATTCCTCTTCATAATTTATTCCTCTTGTGTTAAATTGAGCCCAATGCCCAAAACGGGGACAAAGTTAATCATTCCTTGTCGAATAAGGAAAATTCATGGGAACTAATTGAGTTTTAAAAATCAAATATTTCCTAATAATTGGAGTAATTAAATGGATTTTTCTATTTTTGACAGCTAATTTAATAAATATAGTATGCCAAATCCTTATTTTTCTTTTAAGCAATTTACTGTTTATCATGATAGATGTGCCATGAAGGTTGGTACGGACGGAGTTTTATTGGGAGCTTGGGTTGATGTGGTTTCTGCCCGTAATATTTTAGATGTTGGTACTGGGACCGGATTGATTTCTTTGATGATGGCACAGCGGTGCAATGCCCAGATAAGAGCAGTTGATATAGATGCGGATGCTGTGGAACAAGCTCGTGGAAATGTGGCGGCATCTCCGTGGCAGGATAGGATAGAAGTGGAGTTGCAGGATATTTGTCATTTTACATCGGAAACACTCTTTGATGTTATTGTTTCCAATCCTCCTTATTTTACCGATTCATTGAAATGCCCTGAAAGGCAGCGTAATATCGCTCGGCATACAGATCTTCTTGATTTTGATAAATTAGCAGAATCTGCCGCCCGTTTGCTTCATTCCGAAGGTGTTTTTTCTGTGATTATTCCTGCTGATGGTAAAGAATCTTTTTTGATGGCTGCCACTCGTTACGGATTACATCTCTCACACCAGACTTTAATTCATACAAAACTTGGAACTGAACCCAGACGGGTATTGCTTGCTTTCAAATTCTCTGTGGATAAGTGTATTACAGACGATTTGACCATCGAATTATCACGTCATGTGTATAGTGAAGAATATATAGCCTTGACTAAAGAATTTTATTTGAAAATGTAGAGGGTGGATTATTCTGAACATCATCAAAGAAACTGTTTTTATTTGGCAGAGTCTTTACTGATGTTCAGAAAAAAGATATTTTTTATTGTTTTTTGGATAGACGACGCAATAAACTTTTGTTAAGCTCAAATAAATGGCTGTGCCGGAAAGCAAAAGTTTCAGCTTTAGGCTTCATACCACTGAATATTTCGGATATTTGTTGTAAGAGACTAAAAGGTTCGTTCTCTTTTTTTTTATCAGAAACAATGATGTTGAGTCCGTGTGGAATCAATTCTACCTCAATATCCTTTCCTCCCATGATCGGATCTCCGTCATAATGCATTACTCCGGGTTTTGAACGATGTATCTTAATCTTTTTAGTACGGAATGTCTTGATCCGGCTGTTTTGGTCTATGGTTTTGTTGAAAAGTTGAAAAGATAAAGAAGGAACATCCAACACTGTGAATGGCTCTAATATTGTGACATCCATCAAACCATCGGTTAACGAGGCTTGTGGAGCAATATATGCGTTATTCCCATATTGGGAGGCATTGCCGCAGGCTATCAGGAAAGCTTTGTATTTTACCGTTCCTTCTTCATTTTCTATTTCATAAGTTTCAGGTTTGTAACTCAGACTCTCATGCAAGGTATTTTCCAGATAGGTTAGTAGTCCGCGTTTGCCTGAATCAGCAAACTTTAAGCTGACAAATGCGTCAAAACCTACTCCGCATGTGCAGAAAAAAGGTATGTTGTTTATTTTTCCGTAATCAATACAGGCAACAGAACTTTCATTTATAATGTCAATAGCAGCCTTGGGCTCCAAAGGAATTTGTAAATGTCGCGCTAGTCCGTTTCCCGACCCGCAAGGTATAATACCTAATGCTGTATCCGTATGTATCAGTGCACGTCCTATTTCGTTTATAGTTCCATCTCCTCCAATAGCTACTACTATATCTACTTTCTCTTTGGCAGCTGCAGCCGCAATTTTTTCAGCATGGCCGGCATATTGTGTTTTGACAATCGTATAATCATAAAGTGTACGGTTTATACGTTCGTCAATCCATTTTAATATGGCTCTTTTCCCCTGTGTCCCCGAGATAGGATTAACGACAAATACAATTTTCTTTTTTGTGGTCATACTTTTACTTTGGTAGTTTAGCTCTTTATTAAACGCAAAAGTAATACATTTTGTTTATAACTACCCTAAATCCTAAAAGTTTTGATGTCCCTAAATATTTTTTTGAAAAAAAGTACAATCGGTTGTAGAATTTACTATCTTTGCAGCCTGTTTTGACGGGAACACCTTGAAAACAGAATGTATTAGTGAGTTTATATACATTATTTTAAAGTAGGCCGACGAGGCTTACATATACAATAGGATATGGGATTATTACAAGACAAGTTAAGTAAATTCAGATTGCCTCAACTATACATGGAAAGAGGCGTTTACCCTTATTTTCGTGAGATAGACAGCCATCAGGATACAGAGGTTATCATGGATGGTAAAAAGGTGCTGATGTTTGGCTCCAACTCATATATGGGGTTAACCTACGATGAACGGATTATCGAAGCAGCTATTGCTGCAACCCGTAAATATGGTACAGGTTGTGCAGGTTCACGCTTCTTGAATGGTACGCTTGATCTGCACGTTCAGTTAGAAAAGGAATTGGCGGAATTCGTAGGGAAAGATGATGCATTGGTTTATTCTACCGGTTTTACTGTAAATGAAGGTGTGGTATCTTGCCTGACAGACCGCAATGACTACATTATCTGCGATGACCGTGATCATGCTTCCATCGTAGACGGACGTCGTCTTTCTTTCTCCACCCAGTTGAAATACAAGCACAATGATATGGAAGCCCTTGAGAAAGAACTTCAGAAGTGTAAACCGGAATCTGTGAAACTGATTGTGGTGGATGGGGTTTTCTCTATGGAAGGTGATTTGGCTAACTTGCCTGAGATTGTTCGTTTGAAAGACAAATACAATGCAAGTATCATGGTGGATGAAGCACATGGCTTGGGTGTGTTCGGTCGTGACGGGCGAGGAGTCTGCGATCACTTCGGACTGACAGATCAGGTAGATGTTATTATGGGTACATTCTCAAAGTCACTGGCTTCTATCGGTGGTTTTGTTGCTGCGGATAAAGATACAATCAACTGGTTGCGTCACAACTCACGCTCATATATATTCTCTGCAAGTAATACTCCTGCTGCAACAGCTGCTGCACGTGCTGCACTTCATATCCTTAAGAGTGAGCCCGAACGTCGTGAGAATTTGTGGAAGATTACAAATTATGCTTTGGATTGTTTCCGTCAGGCCGGTTTTGAAATCGGTGATACTGAAAGTCCGATCATTCCACTTTATGTTCGTGATACGGACAAGACATTCGAAGTGACTAAGCTGGCATTTGACGAGGGTATATTTATTAATCCTGTTATTCCACCAGCTTGTGCACCACAAGATACTTTGGTGCGTGTTGCTTTGATGGCTACTCATACAAAGGAACAAGTTGACTATGCTGTGGATAAACTGACCAAGTGCTTTAAGAAGTTGGAAATCATAAAATAAGATATCACAGGTTGCCTTTGTAAAGGCAACCTGTTTTTTATTATGTATTATTGTCTATCTTTGTATCCGTTTTACTTGAAAAGGACATGAATCGGATAAAAGGTATTCTATATGCAGCAGTGTCTTCTGCGACTTTCGGATTGGCACCGTTTTTTTCCATAAGCTTGTTGGCTATTGGATATTCTTCTTTTGAAGTGCTGACTTATCGTTGGGGAGTTGCTACAGTTGTCTTGCTTGTTTTTGCTTTTCTTACCAAATGTGATTTTCATATAGGGTATAAAAATTTTAAAACAATTTTCGGACTGAGCTTGCTGCGTGCGCTTACTTCGTTCAGTCTTGTCATAGCTTATCAGAATATTGCAAGTGGTGTTGCTTCTATCATCCATTTTATGTATCCGCTGGCTGTTGCAGTAACAATGGCCGTTTTCTTTAGAGAAAAGAAGTCTATTGTGACTTTCGCTGCTATCGTTTTATCATTAGTAGGAGCATCTTTCTTATCTTCCGGAAATATAGAATATAATGGTGGAAATAGAATGGTGGGATTGATAGCGGCCTGCATATCGGTTTTCTCTTATGCCGGTTATATAATAGGTATAAGAAAAACTAGAGCAGTGGAAGTTAATTCTACGGTATTAACTTGTTATGTGATGGGGTTGGGAGCCTTGCTCTTTTTGCTGGGAGGACTTTTCTATGATAAGGGGGTCCGTTGGGAAACCAATGTAATCACTTGGCTCTATATTGGGGGACTGGCACTTCCTGCAACTGCGATCTCTAATATCACGTTGGTGAAGGCTGTAAAATTGGCAGGACCGACGTTGACTTCTTTATTGGGTGCATTGGAACCTCTTACGGCAGTCCTGGTAGGGGTATTTGTATTCAATGAACTCTTTACTACATACAGTGCTTTGGGCATAATCCTTGTTGTGATTTCTGTAAGTTTGGTGCTTTTTCAGCAAAAAAGAACATATACATAGACGTTTGCTATTCAGTTTTCAGGCTGTTTACCGGATTAGTGCGTGCACTAAGATAACTATGTATTGTTATCGTAATGGTTGTAATTACCAATACAATAAGAATAGGAGTCAGGAAATTCCATTGTGTGGCTGAAATTCGATAAGCAAATTGCTCCAGCCAATGTTGCATTAATAACCACGTTATCGGAATAGCGATGATGTATGCTACTAGTATTTGCCATAGAAAAGAACGGTTTAGTAACCATACTATTTCCCAATTGGAAGCACCATGCACTTTACGGATTGCAATTTCACGGGTACGATGACGTACAGCGTACCATGAAATACCGAACAGGCCAAAACAGGTCAGGGCCAATGCAATAAATGAGTAGCTGATAAGGATTCGGGAGAGTATAATTACTTTGTTATTACGCAACATAAATTCTTTATGCATATCTACATATTTGAAACCTCTGTCACCATTCATTTCCTTCCATAATTTTTCAATAGATACCAATGTTTCTTTATAATATTCAGGAATGAGTTTCATTTGTATGAATGTTCCTTTCTGAATTAAATCCTGTTCTGTTCCAATAGATATTTGTTGACCACCGATTTCTTCTTCCAGGGAGTTAAATGGGAAATTCTTGAAAATACCTGCAATAATACTTAATGAATCCGAGAATCCATCAAATTCATTTAGTTTATGGCCTATGTGGGAAACATCTATGTTCAGCAGACGCGCAAGGTTTTCATTGATAAAAGCCGGATGAGTATATTCCCGACAGGCTTGGGAGGGAGATACTCCGGCAATTTGTCGGATATGCATGGTTTGGAAGAAAGCTGTGTCAGTAGGGATGTGTGCTATAAAATTATGTTGGATACTACCGTCTGTTTGTCGGATAGGAAGCTCACGAAGCCAACAGTAAAGTACAGAACTCATGGAAAGACTTATAGACTCTATCCCATCCATTTGTTTCAGTTCCTGATAGAGCGGAAACAGAGGAAGGGTGCCATTTCCTATTTCTATTGTATTTTCGTAATGGTATGCACGGGATTTAATTAGATTCATTTGTTTTTGTGTAAGAGTGGTTGCATACACTAACCCGATTGAAAATATAAACTGGATGGTAACAAGCAACCATATAAATTGTTGCTTTTTCCTTCCTGTATAAGTTTGCCGATACTTGCTCAAAGTCTGTTGAGAGAGTTTATGGCTGATATACAGACCGGGAATGACAGCCATGAAGAAAATGAAGGATAAAAGTAAAGGTAGAACTTGCCAGCTGAAAAAGAAAGAGAAGAAGAGGTGGGTAGACAACAGATCATTAAACCACGGCAGCATGTCATTAATAAGCAATAATGATAACAGGAATGCAAATAAAACGGTAAGTGCTGCATCAAGAAATAACTGACTGCGGATTTCTTTTGATTTTGCTCCCATCAATTTCTCTATATGTATCATTTTAAGTTGCTGCATGATACGTGAGAGAGTCAGATTTGTATAGTTGAAACAAGCGATGATAAGTACAAGCAGGGCTGAAATCAGACTGATATATAGTAATAATACGTCACAGTGTTGGAAGAAAGCCAACTGTTGCTGCTTACTGTCTTTTCCAGTATTAAAGTATAGTTCTTTTATCGGATCAATATAATATTGTGAATCCGGTACTAAAGTTGGAATCTTGTCTTTTTTAATTTTTTCCTGTAAAGCTAAGGGAGATGCACCTGGTTGTAGTTTTAATAATACGGGACCTCCCCATGATTTGTCGGATAGTCCTGTCAGCAAATCAAAATGCAGAAAAGATTGTGGACGATCTTCTAATATAGCTGCTACTTTATAACTTTTACTTTGTCCTTCTTCGTTGATTATTTCCAGGATTTCTCCAATTCCGGAATGATTTCCGAAAAGTCGGTGAGCAAATCTTTTGTTTACAGCAACTTTGTCCGGGGTCGTGAGGACTTCTTCCAGGCTGCCTTCTAAAGTTGTATAAAGGAAAAATTGATTTAAAGTAGAGTCGGCACTGATAAAAAGAAACTGTTTGATATCTGTTCCATTATATTTGCAAAGATTACCAGACATTCCGTTCACATGCAGAATATCTGTAATTTCAGCATATTTTTCTTTTATCTGTGTGGCTGCGTCTGAGGTAGAGTAGGCTACTTTAATACCTTCTTCCATTGGAGAGTCTTGACGTAATAGATAAATGAGGTTACGGTCGGTATTATATTTTTCCACATTATATTCATGGATAAAAAAAGTCATAAGCAGATTGGTGCATCCTAATCCAGCTGTAAGACTGAATAGTGAAATCAGAAAAAAAAGTTTGTTCCGCCACCAGTTGCGGACAATAAGTTTGATGTTTAAGAAGATGTTCATTGTTATAATATCCTTTTGTTATCATTGAGGTGGTTAAACCACCTCAATGATAAATTAATTTATATTTTTATTTCATTCACCACCTGTCCGTCAAACAAATTAATGGTTCTTCCTGCATAGCCGGAATCGTGTTGGGAGTGGGTAACCATAACAATTGTTGTTCCTTCTTTATTCAGCTCGGTCAAAAGTTCCATTACTTCCTTGCCGTTCTTGGAATCCAGATTACCGGTAGGCTCATCTGCTAGAATCAGTTTCGGATTTGCTACTACAGCACGGGCTATTGCAACACGTTGTTGCTGTCCGCCAGATAGTTGTTGTGGGAAATGTTTTACTCGATGAGCAATAGCCATACGGTTCATGGCATCTTCTACCCGACGTTTGCGTTCTGTCGCCGGAATTCCCATATACAATAAGGGTAATTCGATATTTTCGAATACATTTAATTCATCAATCAGGTTAAAGCTCTGGAACACGAATCCGATGACTCCTTTACGTAAATTGGTGCGTTGTGCTTCGGTAAATTTGGAAACGTCTGTTCCGTTCAGTTCGTAAGTGCCTCCCGTAGGATTGTCCAAAAGGCCGAGGATATTCAGCAGGGTGGACTTTCCACAACCGGATGGTCCCATGATGGCTACAAATTCGCCTGCTTTAATTTCTAGATTGACATTGTTCAATGCCCATGTTTCGACTTCTTCTGTTTTGAAGATTTTCTGCAAGTTTACTGTTTTGATCATAATCTTATATTTTAAAAGTTATTCGTTTTTGATTACTTCTGCAGGATTCTCGTTGGCTGCTTTCCATACCCGCCAACTGATTCCTGCTATGACTGTCAGAGCCAGCCCTATAAGAATAAGGATGAATGGTAATGGACTGATACTGACCTGCCGGACATAGTTTAATATCCATTGCTTGATAATGACGTATGTGATTGGAAAAGCGAACAGTGCAGCAATACAAAGCATGATTAGATATTCCCGGAAAAACAGGAATAGAATGCTCCATACTGTGGCTCCATTTACTTTACGTATTGCAATTTCTTTACGACGTTGTTCGCAAGTAAGTGTTACTAAAGAATAAATGCCGAACATGGCGGTAAGAATACATACTAAAGACGCGAAACTAAGCAGCCGGGTCAGCATTTCTTCGGAACGCAGGTAATTATTATATACTTCTTCTTCACTGTTCAGACGCAAGATATTCTCAGGAGAACATTCGGTCTGGTAAAGGTGTTCAAGGGCTTTACGACATTCATTCCACGTTCCTTCTTTATATTTGAATAAGATACCGGCAGAACGCTGCATTAATCCCATTTGTTCTCCAACCAGAAAGCCTGTATGGGGAATGGGTAAAGTCGGTGCTCCATAATGGCAATCCTTCACTACGCCGACAATTGTATAGGTAATGTATGATTGTATAATATGTTTGCCGATGGCTTCTTGTGGGCTCCATCCCATTCGGCGCGCCAGTGATTCATTGATAATGATGTCTTCATAAGTAGATAGGTCATCAAGCCATTCACCGGCTAATAAGGTGATATCGTAAAAACGGAAAAAATCTTCTTTCCCTAAAAATAACTTAACCGGAACTGGCGTATCAATAGGAATATCCAGTCCCTCCCAATTGTCAAATTGTCCGATAGCTGTCAGTTGTGATACTATGGGGTAATAGTCAGGTTGCATAACTTCGGTTATCATGGGAAGTTCTTTTATTTTTCTTATTAAAGTAGTATAATCCATGTCTCCCATAACAGAGAAGCTGCCCCGATTCTTAATTTTCAATCCTAAATCGCGGTGACGCAGGTAATCCAATTGTTGGTTTATCAACACGGTACATCCTATAAAAGACAAACAGACAAACAATTGAAGAACTATACTTCCTCTACGTAACTGTGTACCGGTACTCCTTCCGGTATTGTAACGCAAAGAGA
>ERZ779695.33-NODE-33-length-84066-cov-3.90726_pt1 | contig 84066 bp, 54 predicted proteins | sample MGYA00511100_ERZ779695 | MGnify/ENA primary metagenome ERZ779695 (study PRJEB29588, sample SAMEA2163351) | human gut metagenome | biome: human gut; feature: human-associated habitat; material: faeces | place: Denmark | collected 2008/2010 ...
TCGGTGTAATCGGTTTCCGCACCGGGGCGCTTCAGCAGGAAGAGGTCGAAAGCGATGAAGGCCGCGCGTTCGAAGCGCAGGGCGCGGCTGCCGTCGGGAAGTTCGTAAGCAAGGTCGGTACGCGTCCAGTCCAGTACGGGCATGAAGTTGTACGTCACGATGTTCACACCGCATTTGCCGAGGTTGCGCAGGCTTTCCTTGTAGTTGTCGATATACCGTTGGAAATCTCCGGTCTGCGTCTTGATGTGCTCGTGTACGGGTACGCTTTCAACGACCGACCAGCGGAGACCTGCGGCTTCAATCATCTCCTTGCGTTTCATGATTTCTTCCACCGTCCACACCTCGCCGTTGGGGATGTGGTGCAGGGCGTTCACGATGCCGGTGGCTCCGGCCTGTCTGATGTCCCATAGGCTGACAGGGTCGTTAGGACCGTACCAGCGCCAGGTTTGTTCACAAAGTATCATATTGTAATGGTATAAATTTATAAAGTATATGTCTGTCTATTATGAATGAGGATGTGCTAAAATATACTTGATGATTTCTTTTTTAGGCACGGATTACACGGAAAAAGGGATAAAATAAATCCGTGTCTATCCGTGTAATCCGTGTCTAAAAAAGAAACAAATAGCAAGTGAGTTTTATTTTGGCATACTCTCACGGATTTCATCAGATGGAGAATGCGTCGAAACCGCCGTCCACCACCGAGAGTGCCCCGGTCACGAAGCTGGAAGCATCACTGATGAGGTAGTGGATGGTTCCGAACAGTTCTTCCGGTTCGGCAAAGCGTCCGCATGGAGTGTGGGCGATGATGGTCTTTGCACGGTCTGTGTACGAACCGTCGGGGTTGGTGAGTAGCGCACGGTTCTGGTTGGTGAGCAGGAATCCCGGAACAATGGCGTTCACGCGGAGTTCGGGGCTGAATTTGGTTGCCAGTTCGGTCGCCATATAGCGTGTATAATTGCCGATGGCCGCTTTGGCGGAACCGTAGCCTACCACGCGCGTCAGCGGACGAAGGGCGGATTCGGAGCAGAAATTAACGATGGCGCCTTTCTTGTTCTTTGCCATGACGTCTACGAACACCATGGTGGGAAGCACCGTACCGAAGAGGTTCAGGTCTACCACTTTGCGGAATGCATCCACATCGAGGTCGAGCACGGTCTTGTCCGGAGCGATGGTAGCGCCCGGCATGTTGCCGCCTGCGGCGTTCAGCAGCACATCGATGGTGCCGAAGCGCTCGAGGATGGCTTTCTTGTTTTCTTCCAGCACTTCCTTGTTCAGTACGTCGGTTACGAGAAACAGGGCTTCGGACTTTCGGTTAAGCTCGGCTTCCAGTTCCCTGCCTGCCTCTTCTACGCGGTCCAGAATTACGATTTTAGCTCCTTGCTCGGCCAGATAGTTGGCGATGTTTTTTCCTAAAATGCCACAACCGCCTGTTATGACGATTACTTTGTCTTTAATGTCGAATAAGTTTTTCATATCTTCCGTTTTTAAATATATCGCTTAGTTATTCTTTATGCTTTCCAGAAACTCAATCTCTATAATGCGAAGATTGTGTTTTCCTTTATTCGCCTTTGCTTTCTTCTCCATGTCATTGGCCGCTCCGCCTGCCACTTCCACAATTTGTCCGAAAGCATCCTTGTCGGTAGTACTTCCTTTCAAGCGGACGGTTATCTTATCGGAACGTACCGGCTTATCCACTTCCAAATGTACATATCCCAAGCTCTTTTCCGTGTTACCGCTCCAAATCAATTCGTTTCCGGCATACACTTCCAAAGGATAGCTACGGGAACGCCATCCGTTCAACTTGATGCAGATGTCATCAACACTTGCCTTTTCAGCTAATGTATAAGTTATCCAAGCGGTACTTAACTGACCGTCATTCGCCCATTCACTCAACTCGTTGTCATCATAGCTATTTCCCGTTTCAGTCTGGTTAGCACCCGCTTCAGCGGATACAATGGCTATGTCGCGTTTAGTATCCTTATAAGAGGGAGTCAACGGTGTTTCCCCTTTATCCAACTTTCCTTTCAGAGTCAGTTGAGGCAAGTAGCCGCTCAATCCGTCCACTACCTTCACCGGAACAGTTTGCAGCGTAAGCGTTGCGGGCGGAAGTCCTTCCGCCTCAGCCATAATAACAATCTTACCGGCTTTAGTCGTGCTACGGATGAGTGCACGATTGATACCACATTCCACCGGAAGGTTCATATCCAAGATATGGTTGTCCTTTCCCTGTGCAATACCGCCACGCCATTCGGCTTCACCTTTCAAGGTAAACCGTACCGTGCGATTATCCAACGGACAACGCCTGCCGTCTTTATCCACAACTTCCACTTGAAGCAGAGCCATATCCGCTCCGTCCGCATGAAAACCTTCAGGGTTCTGGATAGCGGTAAGTTTCAAGCAAGCGGCTTCGCCAGCTGTGGACAATGTATAACGGCTTACCTCCTTACCTTTTCCGTCATAACTTACCGCTTCCAGTTTACCCGGTTGATAAGCTACCTTATCGAAAGTAAAAAGAAAATGATACGCACGTTTTCCCATACCCAGGGATTTTCCATTCAACAACAGTTCCACCTGCTCGCCATTCGATACGACATATACCGGTTTCACCGTATTTTCGGGATAATTCCAATGTCCGATAATATAGGTCTGATACTTATCCGTATCTACCCAACCGTTCCACATTACCTGATGGGCAAAGAAAGCATCTTTCTCTATGCGCATGGGATCTGTTACGCCACTGCGACGATAATTCTCTTCACCGCGATAGTGTGTATTGGAATCTGAGAAGATAATCTTCGTACCGCCTGCACTTACCCTTAATCCAGTACCCGGACGTTCGCGCCAGTAATCATACCAACGGCGAACCATTTCCAAAGCCAGCATATCCTGATTATGGTTATAATCCGTTGCAGGCTGACCGCGGTAAAGCGGTCCCGCACCTTCTTTATGGAAAGGATAGCTGTATTCATCCCAATATTTACGCAATCCCTCATCACGGCAATATTCGGTAGCCCACATCGGATGCTTCTTGCTCTTGTTGATATAAAGCATCTCACCGCCATATTCCGCTTCATTAATGTCGAGCATCTCACGCGAACCGATAGCACGACCGCCGAAGGGGTCGAATTTATCACGGAGACCTTTCATCTCAATCATGTGCTCGCGACTGATAGACTCATTGCCGCATTCGTAAAACAGAATGCTCGGATTATTACGGTTATAAATAATAGCGTCGCGCATCAGTTCCGTACGTTGTTCCCACTGGCGTCCCTGACGGTCTTTCTCCGCATCACCGGCAGGCATGGCCTGAATGAGACCGACACGGTCGCAAGACTCTACATCCTGTTTCCAGGGAGTGACATGCATCCAGCGGACAAGATTCGCGTTGCTCTCTACCATAAGGCCATTGGAGTAGTCGCTCAGCCATGCAGGAACGGAAAGCCCCACTGCCGGCCATTCATTGCTGGTACGCTGAGCATAGCCTTTCATTTGAATAACACGGTCGTTCAGCCAGACTTTTCCTTCACCAAACTTTGTTTTACGGAAACCGGTACGAGTAACCACTTCATCAAACACCTTTCCCTTGTCGTCCAATAAAACCGTGTTCACAGTGTACAGATAACCGTATCCCCAGCTCCAAAAATGCAAATTGCTGACGTCGGCAACAGCTTTCACAATTCCCGTCTCTCCGGCTTTCAGTACAGTTTTATCCCCATTGAAGGTTTTCACCAATTTACCGTCCGCATCGGTCAAAGTTACCCGATAACTGAAAATGCGTGTTTCGCGGCTATCGTTTCTCACCTCAGACTCGGCATGTATCTTCGCCTTACGCCCCTTGATATCGAAATCGGTTGCATATACATATACACCGGTTGTTTTCAGATTGCTGTATAGAGGCAATGTCTGATACACTTCATCCGTCACATATAAAAACACATTTTTGGGAATACCGCCATAGTTGGCATTGAAATTACGGTCGCTCCACTGAAACTTAGAGTTAGTACGCTTCTCGCGATAAAACCAATTGTTGTCCGTGCGCACGGCAAGCACATTATCTCCTTCCTTCATATACGGAGTCAGGTCAAAGCCTACAGCCATGACGCCGTTTTCATGCAACCCCAAATATTGTCCGTTCAGGAAAAACTCCCCACCTTGTCGAACTCCCTCGAATTCCACAAACACCTTTTTGCCTTTCAGTTCCTCTATCCGGAAATGCTTGCGATACCAGACAACCGTATCGGTATGCTGTTCGATGGATATTCTGAAAGCCTCATCTTCGTTGAAGGCATGAGGCAACGTAACTTGCTTCCAACTGCTATCTTTAAAGTCAGACTTCTTTGCCTGTGGAAAGTCACCCACCTGCAGGCGCCATTCACTGTTAAAATTATACTTCTTGCGCTCTGCCGCATAACCGTTTATCGTGAAAAAGATTATCAACAGAAAGGTAAGTAGATAAAAGTTACTCTTCATGTTCTTATTGCTATAATTCATTAGTATTCTTTTAGTTTAGCCATTCATTACTTATATGCTTCGTTTTGCTGATACAGTCCTTCCTTCGCTTTCATTTGCGTATCGGGGATAGGATAAAGATAAGTACCCGGCTGTACGTTATTGATATAGTTATCATAGACAGAAGTTCCGGCTGCTTTGTCCGAAAATTTGGCACGTACCTTTTCCATGTATGTATTGTGACGCACGAGGTCGTGCCAGCGAATACCTTCAAAGGCAAGTTCGCGCCGACGTTCATCTTCCACACACTGCAAGAAAGCATTTTCCGTTTTCTGTACAGCGCTCAATTCCGCCAGCCCGGCGCGGGTACGTATTTTGTTTACCAACCGCACACCTTCATCCGTAGGCCCTACAATCTCGGCATACATCAACATCACATCTTCTAAACGGATGAGCGGATAGTTGATGGGGAAATAAGTACGATCCACTATTTGGCCGTCGATATCACTATATCCCAGTTCTTTCCGTTTGATTTTATGTTCGAAAAATTTTGTGAAATAGTTCTTTTTGGGGTCGACCGTCGCCTCATAACGCACATCCGCCCTGTTCGCTTCATAAAGTGCTGCCAGCGCATCCGAACAGGTTATGCGGTTACCCGACATCTGAATACCGATATAGTCTGTTCCTACATTGGGTACGGACATAAATACGACCGGATTGCCGTAGTTCTTTTCCGCCACATATTGCACTTCGAAAATATGATATTTGTTGTCGTTATCACTAATCCAGATACGTTTCCAAGTATCACCGTCGGCCGCCCAATACTTATTGTTCTTCTCTGCATACTGGATAACATCACCCAACACCTCCTCCGCAAGTGATAATTTAGCCGTATCATACAAAGGAAAACCGGCCATAGTCAGACAGACTCTGCCAAGCAAAGCCTGTGCAGCCGGCAGTGTAGCGCGTCCTGCTTCGGCTATGCCCCCACTGCTTGTATAGGCTTGCTCTTTCATATTTTCTATGGCATACTGCAAATCGGGAATAATCACTTCCTCATACACGTCTTTCGGTTCAGACTGCGGTGTACTCATTGCTTCTGCCGCACTTAAGGATTGGGTAGCAACCGGTACACGTCCGAAATACCGCACCAGTTCAAAATAAGCATAGGCACGTAAAAAGCGTGCTTCAGCCATGAAAGTGGCTTTTACGTCTATATCGGCATCCTCTCCGCTATTGAACTCAAGCTTTTCCACTCTTTCAAGAAAAAGATTTGAGCGGGAAACAATTTTATAGAAAGCATTCCAAGCGCTGTTTATTGTTCCGGCAGTATATATATTCGGATTGAAAACACTGATGTCCACGTAGTCACGTTGTTTATCATCAGCAGGTTCGGTCCATACATCATCCGAACGACCGTCGGACATAAGCAGAATATATTCGGGAACAGGCAACAGGCCGTTATAAATACCCAACAACGCTTGTTCGGCCTGAACGGGTGTCTGAAAGAAATCCACCGTAGGACGCGAGGTCGGCGATTTCACTTCCAGCCAGTCCTCGCAGGATGCAGTAGTAAACAGCGTACTTGCCAGCAGGATGATGTAAATACATATATGATAAATCGTTTTCATAAGTGATGTTTTTTAAAAGGTTATTTCTTTAGAAACTGAAATTGGCACCAATCGTATACGTACGCGCTTGCGGATAGGCATTGTTGCCTTTGTTTTCGGGCGAATATCCACCGTCGTATTTATCCCACATCCATACATTCTCTACCGTGAAATAGACACGCGCATTACGTACAATCTTCCGGTTAAGCGGCAACTTGTACCCCAAAGTGATATTCTTAATGCGAATATAGTCCGAACTGTAAAGCCAGCGCGTATCACGCAATTCACCGGTAGTAGAGTTCAATGCCGGTGTCTTACCGTCACCCGGTTCTTCCTCCGAACGCCACATATTCTTCCACCAGGAAAAGACATTCTGGGAGATAGCCATACCCGGATTGTCCATATAACGTCCCGGTGACATACTATAAAGCATACCGCCAAACTGTGCCGTACATAGAACAGACAGGTCGAATGCTTTCCAACTCAACTTATTCGTCATACCGAAAGTGAAGTCAGGATTAGGCTTGCCTACCAGCGTACGGTCATCGTCATTAATAACACCGTCGTCGTTCACGTCACGGTAACGCACATCACCCAATGCCGTACCTTTACGCACCGGATATTTCCGCAAATCTTCGGAATACTGGTACACACCCACGGCATCATACATATAAAAACTGCGCATAGGCTGTCCCACCATCAATACCTGCGTATTACTGTTACTGAATATTTTGTCATTATTACCCAAGTCTGTCACCTCATTTTTATTGTAAGCCATATTAAAAGAAGTGCTCCAACGCACAGCCCCTGTTAAATTCTGGCTCTGCAGCTCCAGTTCGAAACCTTTGTTCTGCACTTCGCCCACATTATCCCACATGTCGCTGAAACCTATGATACCGGGCATAGTCACTTTATAAAGCAAGTCACTTGTTTTCTTCTGATAATAATCCAATGACACCGACAGCCGACTGTTGAACAGAGAGAAATCGGCACCGACATTCCAACTGTAAACCTTCTCCCATGTCAAATCTTCCACATCGAGCGATGACATGGCATAACCATTCATCAATGAACCACCCAAAGAATAGTTTGCACTCGACATCAGTCCCAATGCCGCTCCGTCAGAGAGAGAGTTATTACCATTGGCACCCCAACTGCCACGCACTTTCATTGAATTTATAACAAAATCCTCCGGCCAAAACCGCTCGTTGGAAATACGGTAAGCAAGGGATACAGCAGGGAAAATACCCCAACGTTTATTCTTGCCAAACTTAGACGAACCGTCACGACGGATACTGGCTGTCATCAAATACCGATTATCGTATTCATACTGCAGACGTCCGAAGAAAGAAGCCATACGTCCCGGATATCCGATAGTGGCGTAAGCCGTAGTCAAGTCCACATCAGTCATATCGAAGCTCTCCACCAGATTGTCGGGAAAATGCGTCGCCGCAAGACGGGAAGAATAAGAAGTTCTGGCTTCCAGCGAGAAACCCGCCATAGCGCCCACCGTATGCTTGCCAAAAGAGTTGTCATAATTCAGCAATGTCTGAAACAAGTAGGAATGGTTACGCCCGTCGGTACGATTAGCTGTAGCATAATAACCTTCACCCGTATTCCAACGGTTAGAAATAGAACTGGGCAAGAAACTACGCGCCTGCGTACTACGGAAATTATAAGAGCCTGTTACTTCCGCCCGCAAACCGTCAAACAACTCGGCACGGATAAATGCGGAAGTATTAATACGCGCATCTTCCGTCATACTGGACTTACGTTCCAAAGTAGCTACCGGACTGACACGAGTTCCGGCCCAGCTATATCTGCTATAAGGCTCCGCACCCGTATAGATTCCTGCTTCCGGCTCGGCAAACGGGACCATGGAAAGCACTGCCACCGCATCCGCCTTTCCACCGTTATTCCACGACATGGAAGGAGCCAGATTAACACCCAGCGTAATACGGTTAAATATTGTAGTCTGCATATTGGCACGCAAATTGAGTCTTTTATAAGAAGTGTTGATGGCAATACCTTTCTGATCTACATAACCCAGACTCACACGGTAACTGGACTGGTCGGTAGAATTAGATACCGACAACGTATAATTCTGTTTGGGAGCCAAGCGGAAAACCTCATCTTGCCAGTCGATAGTCATCAGGTCACCATATCCGGGTTGCGTCCAACGGGGATCATTTATATACGATGTATTCACGGAACCACCGGTATAAGCCAAACGTATCTCGTAATCATCGGTAGCCATAGCACCTTTTGAACCATACGCCCTGACATAATTCTGGTTATTGATTTCCGAACGCCAGGCAATCCACTCCGCCGGTGTCAGTACATCCAGTTTCTTCTCCATTTGCTGAATACCGAAAGAAGCGGAAAATTGCACGTTCACCTTACCGGTCTTCTGCGCCTCTTTAGTCTTGATAAGGATAATGCCGTTAGCCCCACGCGAACCATAGATAGCAGAAGAAGAGGCATCTTTCAGCACATCAATGGACTCAATGTCATCCGCATTCAAATCATTCAGGTCGTCTACAGGAATGCCGTCTACTACATATAGAGGCTGGTCACTGGCATTGATAGACGCAGCACCACGGATATGTACTTCCAGTTCACCACCCGGCGCTCCGCTGTTTGTCGTAATCTCCACGCCCGCCAATTGTCCTTGCAGCGAAGACAGGACGTTTTCGTTCTGGCGATCAGCCACTTTATCCCCTTTCAAGGTAGCGATAGAACCGGTTACATTGCCTTTCTTTGCAGTGCCGTAACCGATAACCACCACCTCATCCAGTGCCAAGTCTGCCACTTTCAGCTTCACATTATACACACTTTTTCCAGTGTTCAACACCAACTTGGCCGTTTCATATCCAACATATGAAATCTCCAACTGTCCGGCATCTTTGGGTACGGAAAGCCGGAACTGTCCATCCAGTCCGGTGATCGTCATGCTATTTGTTCCTTTCACTACCACAGTAGCACCAATAGCTGGTTGACCCGTCTCATCCAGTACCGTTCCGCTGATTTCCCGGTTCTGTGCCGTTGCCGTAACACCACATAACAAGAATAACAAGAGGCTGAGTATTGAGGCTACTGCTCGTCCGAAATCATAAATCTTTCTCATCTTATTTTTCATGGTCAATTAAATTATTTTCTTTTAATATCTAAATCCGAACCTAAATAATAGCCTATATGTGTAGGTTGATTATAACCGATATTTTCATTAAGGGCGCTCATCTCATACACATGATCGCTCATCAAGTAAGGAAACCTGTAGTCAGAAGGATACCACGAACTAAACAGGCGTAACTCGCGATTATCTGCCGTAGGCATGATAATCTCCTCACGCCAGTCACCCACTATATCTCCATAGAAACAAGGATTTGCTTTAGAAGAATTGATAGAAACCACACCATAGCGGTGCAATGAAAAGAAACGTCCGCCACATCGCGAGTTATCGATAACAGTCTTATCCAACAACTCACGGTTCAACAGACCAGACCACCAAATTGCCATATTACAATACCCAGGAGCATAACCCAAGTCTTCTCCCGAAGGCGAATGAGCATTTCCTTTGTACCACCACATCTCGCATCCCGGACTATCAGGATCAATATCTGCCACCATACAACGGCCTACATCATCCGAATCCAGGTATTTCCAGATTACTTTTCCTGTACGCGCATCTCTAAAAGCAGCTCCTGTTGCACCGGTTTCATAACAAGCCCATATCTGCAACCCTTCACGTGAAGGGTCGAACTTGCCAAGATGAATAGCATCACCATGCCCCATTCCGCAATTATTCAAACCCAGTCCGGTATGATCTACAGTCATAGAACCATAAACAATTTCATCCAAGCCATCACCATCCACATCACCTGTACGCATGCTGTGATAACCCTGTCCTTCATAAGCTCCATGTTTCCCATCGGTAGTATCAAAACGCCACTCTTTCATCAACTTCCCACCAACAAACGTCCATGCTTCCACTACAATCTTTGCATAACAACCACGTCCTATAATAATATTGGTATGTAACTGTGTACATTTAGCTACCCCGATACGGTAACTACTAGAACGTTTATAATAATCATCTCCCCACTCTTCACTACTGCCCAACCCTATATAATCGGTACGCGCCAATTCTTTTCCAGTGGTTCCTTCAATCACTGAGAGAAATTCAGGCCCGCCATGTATATAGTTAGCACCGGATACGCGGTAGTCAGTCTTACCATCACCATCCGTATCACCTATCTCCTTACCATCTCCGAAAACAGTCCCTTCGGCCGTACGCAGTGCTATTTCACAGCGCCCGTCGCCATCGAAGTCATACACTGCAAACGAACTGCCATTTCCGGTCAGTACATTCGGACCTAATTTTATACGCCACATAAACGTACCATCCATTTTATACGCTTCCAACAACATAAAGTGCGTCACTCCCATATCGACAGCACGTGTATTTGAGTCTTTATCCTCTCCGGTAGCATCATCCAGCAAGCGTTTCAGAACAATCTCGTATTCTCCATCTCCATCTAAATCACCCACACTGGCATCGTTAGCCGCATATATCCGGCGAGGATCTATATTCACGGTATGTGCAAGAGGAATGGATATATAAGGAAGTCCTTGTGAAGCACGGTAAGAAGACATCGTATATGTATCCAATGTCTCAGTACTACCACTGTAACAAAGACGATAAATATTATCCTGCATCCGGTCTGCCCCTATATCCTGAAAACAGGTAGTAGCCACTATCGGTTCTGAATTCAACTTCACTTCTTCTCCGTTTCCAATAGCACGGTAAAGATCAAAAGCCGTATCTTCCGTATCTGTAGGAAAGAAACGCCAACTAACCAATATCTTATCATTATATTTAGAAAAGGTCGAGGCTGTTGCATCTGTTCTACCATTGATAGAAGCCCATAACATTCGTTTTTCCGGCACATTACCGACAGGTGGTTCAGTAGTGTCTTCTTCTGGAGTTACGGGCTCTCCCGGTTCTTCAGGTCCGACAGCCTCAAAAATCTCTTTATCTGTACAAGCAACAATAAAGCAGCACATAATACCGATAAACAACCATTTTGTGAATTTCATATCTATCATTCTTTTCTAACTTACAGTTCTATGCTGGCAAAAGTAGCAAGAAGCCATTTCTTACCCATGTAAATGCGTACATAAAGGCTGCAAAAAAATACTGCCTAGCAAATACAAATGCCACTACCCGATATCCAACCGGAAGTAAACGCAACGGTACACAATAATATAAACAATATGTACATTTATACATGTCAGACTAGTATATCCTGCCTACCTTTGTAGCAACAAGAAAATCAATATGCCAACTTCAATGTTAAAGTTGAAAATATAATGTATTAATTCAAAACAGCACTCATATCATGAGAAAAATATTTTTAATCGCAGCAGTATTCTGCTCACTGACAACTCTCGGAAAAAATAAAGATAAACAACCGGCAACGGTTATCATCACTGCCGGACAATCAAACACAGACGGACGTGTAATGAACAACTCACTACCTAATTATATCCAACAAAACAAATATAAACATTGTCTGTGGTGCTACGGAAGTGCCGGCAAGATACAAACAAACGGTTTTGAAACTTTCTGGCCCCGTATGGTCCATCCTTCACGTCCAGGTCGCTGGGCATACGATGCAATAACTTATTACTGGCTGGAACAGGCACTTCAAAAAGACTTCTATGTAATAAAATGGTCTTTGGGCGGAACTGCCATTGATACCGGTTGTAGCAGTACAAGCGGCAAATATTGGTCGGCCGATCCGAAATGGCTTGCGGCCAACCATTCAACAGCTACTGGCGGAAAATCACTTTTACTTTCGTTTACAGAGAGTATTTCTGCATGTATCGACAATAAATTGGATAAACTTTCCGAGGGATATGAAATCAAGGCTTTCCTATGGCATCAAGGAGAAAGCGACCGACACAAAGGCAAAAACTACTATAAAAATCTAAAAGCCGTGATAGCGTATGTACGTAATTTCCTTGTAGAGAAAACCGGAAACAAGCAATACAAAAAATTACCCTTTATATGCGGCACGGTAGCCCATAGCAATAAGCAATATAGTGCTGACGTAGAGACTGCGCTCTACAAACTGGCCAAAGAAGATAAGAATTTCTATGTCATAGACATGTCCAAAGCCGAATTGCAAAAAGACCGGCTGCATTTTACTGCAGAATCTGCTGAATATTTAGGAATTAAAATGTATAATAAGCTGGTTGATTTGGGCATTGCCGGTAAAAAGGCAAAGGAAATAGGTATTAAATAAAAAAAATTCTCATAGAAAATTTTGTATAAGTAAAAAAAGGTTCGGGCTTGTGAAAGTCTGAACCTTTTTCTTGATATATACAACAGATAATCAATATCATCTACCCAAGTAATGCCCCTCAATTGATTTTAGTTTTTAACTCATCCGGTGAATCTTTCGTATATGATTTTACATTCCCGGCCACTTTTGTAAACAGTTCCTGTACCCGTTCAACAGGCACAATGGTCGAAGGACGGAAGTTATCAGAATTCATATAATCCAAAATAGCTTTATGCAACTGACGGGCAGCAACACGCTTTTCCAATTGTGAAGTAATATCCATACTCGTCATCATTAGCTTTCCACTCAATACGTTCGCTTCAAACAAAACTCCTATCTTACGGCTGATAAACCAAGTATCTATATTCTGAACAATTGGCTGAAAGTCATCCGGAAAATCAGTGAACTGCATCACTTGTGCCTTGTTCAACAACTCCCACCATTGCAAATTACTATGGTATTCAGTGGGGAATTCCTTAAACAGCGGATGATATTCATTGAGAAAAATACCGGTAGTATGCGGTGGACGCATTTTAAACCAGGATGTATTCCAAAACACAGGAGTAAAATGCTGTACCACCTCTTTTCCATAACTTACTTTTCCAGCGGCGGTAATCAGAACATTCCCACCCTGTTCCAACACAGATATGGCTTGTTCATCCAATGTATCCGTAGTATATACATCACCTTCTGCCAACTCCACATGTGCCGGATACACCCAAAAATCCCAATCATTAACAGCACTCGTATTCTCAATACATATTTCCAAATTCAATTTCTGAGGAGTGTCAATAGCACCCAGGTCCAAATCCACACTCCCCAAGGAGAAAAGATTACCTATGGGAATATCACTACTACCGACTGTTCCGTGAGCATAGACTTTACCATATTCATCCTTAACCGTATAAATGGTTCTTGCTTCCCGTAACGGCGTTGCCCCGAAATGGGCAATCTCTATATCAGCATGAAAACTTTCATCATTGGTATACACAAATTTAGGAATACGTGCTAATGGAACAGTCGGACTGCAAAAACGCCTGAACTCTGCCGCATTGATGTATCCTTTTTCTTCGAAAAACACATTGAGCACTCCTACCAAAGCCGTTCCCTGACCGGAATAATCATTTAATGCCAGTAATTGAAAACCTGCATAATCGGGTGTACGTAATGTTTTCTCTATTTCATGCTTGTAACAAATAGCTTGTAACTTCCCTGATGCCATCATGAAATCATGAGCTTGTCCACCCATATCATTATCTTCCAGTATATCCCGGAATATCTCAAAATTTCGAGCTTTGTTTACTCCTGTGTATTTACGGATTTCATTAAAATCAGGAAAAACGCACCATTGCCCTGTCTCATGCGATACATAAGGCTGCCTTACCGTATCTATTTTAGCACGGTAATCCGACATACTTTCCGGTTGCCGTTTTGCCCATGTCACCCCCCGAGCACCAGCCTTTACATGATACTGGTTATGCGGTTGCCACTTCCAACTTCCACCAACCGATGCTCCTGTATATACACGACGGGAGTCTGCCGTTTTCCAATAATCCACAAACTTACTCACCCAATTTACCCAATGGCCGGAAGGTTCATTGCCACAGGCAAGCATACAGTAAGAAGCATAGTTACCATACGCTTTCGTCAGCGCAATGGTTTCATCCATAAGATATTTGTCAATAGGTTGTCCATTCCCCAGCTTCGGGCCGTGATTAGGCCAGCTCGGACCTTCGGGTTGAAGATAAAAGCCTACAAGGTCAGCAGCGATGAAAGCCGCTTCCGGTGGACAATAAGAATGGAACCGCATATGATTCAATCCATAACTACGACAAATACGGAATACACGCTCCCAGGAAGCGACATCCATCGGAGCATATCCTGTTAACGGGAAATCGCAGTTTTCAACAGTGCCTCTCAACATCGTCTTACGCCCGTTTATATAAAACCATTTACCGTTTATCGTAAACTCGCGCATTCCGAATTGTATTTGCTTCGTTTCTATTTGTTTTCCATTCTTCAAAGTTGCCGTTAAACGATAGAGAGCCGGACTGAACTCATCCCATATCAGAAAGTCCTGCCCCATCGGTAGTTCCATTTCAAACAGATTATCACCTTTTCGCACAGTAACGGTTTGGTATACCGGAGCAATTTCATGGTTGACATCCGTATTAAAGCTCTTCGCAGAAAGAGTTATCTCCCCGTTTACTGAAGAAGATGCCCGTACATTCATACGTACAAGAGCTTTCTTCCCTGCAAGGTCGGGGTATATCTGTATATCCTCAAAAAAGACTTTCGGTGTAGATTGTAACTCTATCTTACCGACAATACCATTCCAGTTGCCTTGTGTCTGGTCTGTGATACTATGCGAGTCCGGACCTACGTTAATTTCTTTAATCCGGTTATCTACCCGAATAGTCACCAAATAACTCTTTCCTGGAGTTACATAAGAAGTAAGGTCATATACATGGGGTACACAAAGGCTGTTCTGCATACCAACTTCCTGCCTATTAATCCACACGGTAGTTTCTATATGAGGACGTTCCAGAAAGAGGACAACCCGTTCTCCTTTCCAACTATCAGGAACTGTCACTCTCTTTTGGTACCATGCCACCCCGACATAATGCTTGTCCGGCGTAAGAAAAAAAGGAAGTTTAACCTGACCGTCTATACGGTACTTTTCCATATAAGGGTTGAAATAGTAAGAGCTATCGTAAAGGCTTCCTGTCCATCTGGTACGGACGGTTACATCATCCCCTTTCAGTTTTTCGGGCATTGACCCAGGCAGATTTATCCGGTCGTTCAAGGTTTTATTAAACCATTCTTCACGGATACCTTTATCCTCACGGTCTATTTGAAAAGCCCATTTGCCGGACAAGCTAACCGAGTGGTTTTGTCCCACTACAGCCAACGAGCCGGCAAATGCTATAAACAAACTTGCTATAATATGTTTCATAAATTACTCCCCATTCTGAATGATTCCCGCCCAACTGTTGCACCAACGGAAATTACCCACATTACCGATGAAACCGCTACGGTTTCTGAAAGAGACAGCACGGATAGCATGTTTCAATACATTCTCCGCATCACCTTCGGCAATACAAGAAGCTTCTGCCGGTTCTTCCGCACTCAGTTCCGGGTCTACAAACAAAGAAACTTTCTGATTGGCATAATCCAGTTTCAGCACCAACAGATGGGTTTTGTCATAATCGTAAGCCATGGTAGTTTCAGCTTTCACTTTCAGCAAGCTTGTCCCGAAACGGATTCTATCACTGCCTTCACGAGCCACATAGATGTTGGCACGATTGCTACCGCCTACATAGCTGGCGCTCAGTCCCAAGAAATCAGCCATGCCATTTGCTCCGAGCTTGGAGAAATTCACCAGACATGACAAGTAGAATGTGCCGCGACCGTATTGTTTTCCGTCAGTCATGGAATAAATACTGAAACGCGCTCCTTTCGTACCGGCAGGATAGCCGCCTATATTGATGGACGGACCTTTTTCCGCATATCCCTCGTAAGTCAGTTCCTTACCAATGGTAGGACTCGGATTGGTATTAGGTTTTGAAGAAAATGCTCCACACCACGTATTCATGGCAATCGGAGCTGTCTTCTCGTTATAAACGGATTTCTCCAGTTTATCTCCTTCCTTGTATCCTTTCAATAAGTCATTCTTCAAAATCTGTGCATTTCCAGCCAAAGCAAATGCCGCTAATGCCAATGTTATAATTTCCTTTTTCATGATTTTATGTATTTAAGTTGTTAGCTATCAGTTTCCGTCCGGTTTTTCTATCTCTGTAAATGGTGACAGGTTCCATTTAAAGTCCTTAAACTTATCCGGCTTTGCGGGATCAAAGTTAATATAATCCGCTTTTAAATCTTTTACAATGGGAAGCTTTGCTTTTTTCATTCCCTCAATCACACATTTTGCCACTTCATAAGCTCCAAAGGTATTAAAATGCGTGTTGTCTTTCAGTTCCTGTGTCTGTCCGGGATAAGTATTGGCGGGATAATGCACATAGAGATGCTTGGACTCTTCTACTCCCATTGCTTCGCAAAGCACTTTTGTCATATCCTGCAAGTCGATGACAGGGATATTCTCACGCGCAGCAATATCCCGGATAGCGGCAGGATAATCGGCATGCGTATCCTTGATTTTACCATCCTTGTCATACTGACGACGACGGGTCGGCGTCACCAATACCGGATATGCGCCCTTCAAACGGGCCTCATCGATGAATTGCTTGATATAATAGGAGAAAGAATAATAAGCTCCCCTACCCGGTCCCTTCTGTTTTTGGTCATTATGACCGAATTCCACCAGCAGGTAATCACCTTTCTTCATCTGGGTCAATAGTTTATCCAAACGTTTTCCACCGATGAAAGTATTGGCAGAAAGCCCCGACTCGGCATAATTGGCTATACAGACTTTATCTGTAAAAAAACGGGTTATCATCTGTCCCCAGCTTGCCCAGGGTTCATTATCATTATCTACAACCGTTGAATTACCGCAAAGGAAAATGGTAGGGATTTTATCCACTTTTTCAATTACCAAAGAAGACAAACGGGGAGCATCACCATTAAACTCCAAAGTCAGTTTATCGTCCCAATTCAATTTTTTCTTCTCACGTTCTTTGATTTTTACTTTCTGATTTCCCTTGATAATAGTATTACGCTTGTTGATTGTAAAAGTCTCTGTTACGAGCTCTCCTTTCTTGGTATTGAGATTTTCGATGAAGAGACGGCGTGATTCACCACGAACAGTAGTACTCCCTGCCGCATCCTTACTCCCTAACGTTACAGTCACTTTATAATTTCCATCGGGAACATTCACCGAAAAGAAGAACGGTTTATTACTTTTACCGTCCCAAGCTGGCTGAAAATCATAACCGTAGCCCTGCTCATTATTAAATAAAGTTGCAGGAGTTATTTTAGTAAAGCCTTCTTGTACCTTTTTATCGGACGAGAAATCGAATTTGAAAGTTTGAGCTTGGGCAAGCACGGAACTTGCCACAAGCAATAGAGAATAGACAAATATTCTTTTTTTCATTATCGAGATATGTTTAGAAAGCAAGAGTAAAGCGGAAATAACCTTTCAAACTACCAGAAGTACGACCTACAAACAGATTAGTATCTTCCGGCACATCAGCCAATGGAGATACCCAATTATAAGAATTACCGCGAAGGTCACTTGACCAATAGAATGCTTCACTATTAGCACTTGCAAATTCGGTATATTGTGGTAATGAAGCCCCCACTTTTGTCATACTCGCCGATACAACCGCATAATTGTCCTGCATCAACTTCAATTCTGCATAAGAAGGAAGATACCACGCAGAAGTACCTGCCACGACATTATTCTCACGATACTGAGTAAGTATAGTTATAAAGTTTTCCGCACCTGTCAAAGCATTATCATTTACATCGGCAACAGCCAGTTCCATCACGCGTGTATTATTATAACCCAATATATGGTCAAAAACAGATGTCAGATTTAAAGCAGAACCAATATAAGACTCTGCGACTTGATTACCTTCTGCTTTAAACCAATCGCTGTAGTTATATTTAGCTGTAGCAAAACGATCTGCTGCTGCTTGTGCATTGCTAATAGCAACGGCAAGTCCTTTCGTACACAAAGGATAATCTCTCTTAAGGGCATCAACTGCATCTTCATATTCATACAATACCGAAGGTTGAGGATTACCCACATAATATACAACACTAATAATACTTGCTTTTACAGCTTCATCCAATTGAGCCAAATCATAATCTTTATCAATAGTCGTACCATCTTTGCAAAGGAAATCCCCTACCTCAAGCGTAGGATTATAATTAACCTCTTCTTCCACATCAATATTTCCTTCATCATTAGGTGTCCACCCGTCTATAGTCGGAGAATCAATCTGCAAGTTCTCTCCACTTTCCGTCTTACTCAAATCAACAGAATACTTATATTCCTGAGAACCATCCAAAGCGGGAGTCAGACTTCCGGCATAGATTTTATCTCCTACCTCGATCACCAGTTGGATAGGTTCTGCCGCATTGCCGGCAGCCACCGGCGGCAAAATAATAGAAGAAGCAGTGCCCAATACAGCATCTACTTTCACATTGCCCTTTGTGCTACCCGGTGTAATTTCACCGGTTCCGGTATTGAAAGTTCCATCAATAATCACTCCCTGCAATGTATAGGAGACAGGAGTTTCCGCTTTAGTTGCGGGCACATTGCTATCCGTTATATTCAGACTTACTTTACTCATCTGATGCTTGAACACGAATGCAACTTTCGGATTGCTCCGCGTAGCCGTACCCGTAGCATACATAAAATCTACCGCATTATGACCAGCATACTTACCACTTTCATCAACAATTTTAAACTGCAGTTCTCCGGCAGACGCACCTTCATTGCCGGCATACGGATAATAAGCCGTATACGTCACTTCCTCATTACCTAAAATATAAATCCCCGTGGTACTGGTGAAATCACCCATAGCACTACCCGCCACATATTTGATATTCAGATTCGGATTGGAGAGATTATCGCTTACACCGATTGCATCACCTTCCGTCCACTCGCTACCGCTATCGCTCAAGCGTGTATTCACCTGGTCGATGCTGGCCGACACCGCAAGTTTTGTCCCGGCAATATCCTGCCCGTCATAATCGTTATTGCAACTGCTTAGCAGAGCCAGTGCGACAGCACTGGTCAAAAAAATCTTTTTCATCTTCATGATATTAAATATTTATTAGATTATTAAAGTTAAACCATCCTGTTTATTTCCCTTTTTTGTTGCAAATGTAAACAATACACCCCGAACCTGCCATGACGTTTATCCATTTTGCATGTAATTTCATTCACCATCCGTAAAGCACTCTTTTTCCATGCTTTGTGTACATATATACATCTTTAATAGAAAAATATCCGCTACTTTTGACAGCGAAAAACAATATTCCGTAATCCAAGAAGCAAAAGATAACATGAAAAAACACCTGCTTTGTCTAATTACAACGATACTGATTGCCGCGAGCCTGAACGCTCAGCCCAATTATAACTACGAGAAACTGCAACGCGAAGACCTCGGACGTGGTGTGGTTGCTATCCGCAAGGATGCGTCTACCGTCACCGTATCTTGGAGATACCTCTCGTCCGACCCCATGGATACCGGATTCAACGTATATCGTAATGGCAAAAAGATAACTCCCGAACCTGTAAATGCCGGAACGTTTTATGACGACTCCTATGCAAGCCAGGACGCTGCAACTTACGAAGTGCGTCCTGTTGTGAAAGGAAAAGAAACCAATCGCAAGAACGGCCGTTATACCCTGCCCGCCAATGCCCCGACAGGCTATATCCAAATACCGATGCAGAAGCCGGCAAACGGTGTCACTCCTGCGGGAGATACCTACACTTATTCGCCCAATGATGCTTCCATAGGCGATGTAGACGGAGACGGAGAATATGAAATCATCTTGAAATGGGACCCAAGCAACTCTCACGACAACGCCCACGACGGCTATACCGGCGAAGTTCTGATAGATTGTTACCGCCTGAACGGCGAACAACTGTGGCGCATCAATCTCGGAAAGAACATCCGTGCCGGCGCCCATTACACCCAGTTTATGGTTTACGATCTGGACAATGACGGTAAGGCCGAAATAGTAATGCGCACAGCCGACGGAAGCATAGACGGCAAAGGCAATGTCATAGGCGATGCCACAGCCGACTACCGCGAACCGGGCGAAATGTACACTCCCCAGAAGAAGAAAGGAGATACCCGGCCCCCCGCACCGAGACTTCGCAATCAGGGACGTATCTTTAAAGGAAAAGAATACCTCACCGTATTCTCCGGCATGACGGGAGAAGCCCTGCAATCCATCGAATACATTCCCCAACGGGGCGAACTGAAAGGTTGGGGCGACAACCGTGCCAATCGCAGCGACCGCTTCCTTGCATGTATCGCCTACCTGGACGGCATACATCCCAGCGTAGTCATGTGCCGCGGTTATTATGCCCGCACCGTCCTCGCCGCTTTCAACTGGGACGGGAAGAACCTGAAAAATCACTGGACTTTCGATACCGACCAACCGGGCAATGAACACTTTGCCGGTCAAGGCAACCATAACCTGCGTGTGGCGGATATAGACGGCGACGGTTGCGATGAAATAGTGTACGGTTCCATGACCGTAGACCACAACGGAAAAGGATTATACTCCACAGGCATGGGACACGGTGACGCACTGCATCTTACACAATTCGACCCCGACAATCCGCAACTGCAACTATGGGCTTGTCACGAAAACAAGAAAGACGGTTCTACATTCAGAGACGCAGCCACCGGAAAGGTCATCTTCCAATTGCCGCACAGCACGGATGTAGGCCGCTGCATGGCAGCGGACATCGACCCCACCCAGCCCGGAGTGGAAATGTGGTCGGCACGCTCCGAAGGCATACGCAATATAAAGGGAGAGGTTGTGGCACCCAGAGTGAAGAAGCTCCCGATAAACATGGCTGTATGGTGGGACGGAGATTTGCTACGGGAGATGCTCGACAGGAATGTCATCAGTAAATACAACTGGAGAGTGGAAACCTGTACGCCACTTGTCACTTTCGAAGGCGCAACCAGCAATAACGGAACCAAATCCAATCCATGTCTGCAAGGTGACATCATCGGCGACTGGCGCGAAGAAGTATTGCTACGTACCACCGACAACACAGCGTTACGTCTATACGTAAGCACCATTCCCACGGGATACCGTTTCCACACATTCCTCGAAGACCCTGTGTACCGTATCAGCATAGCCACCCAGAACGTAGGCTACAACCAGCCTACCCAACCCGGATTCTACTTCGGAGCGGATTTGAAAGGTACATTCAGAGGATACCGATTTAAGGAATAAAGTTCTAAACAACAATCGATTGCAGTTTCCCCCTGAAGAAAACGAGCGTTTCTCCGGACAGGAACAACTGTTTCCCCTAAGGGAAACGCACGTTTCTCCTCAAGGAAACCAAAGTTTCCCTTAAAGGAAAATGAAGTTTCTCTTAAGGGAAACGGCCGTTTCCTCTGAAGAAACCCGACTGCATCCATAGCATTAAAAAACGACTGTCATTATGAAAATATTAAAAACCCTGTTCCTTCTGCTCTGCCTGCCGATAATGCTGAACGCCAAAGAGTATTACGTAGCGACCAATGGCAACGATGCCAACGCCGGCAGCATCGATTCTCCCTTCGCAACGCTAGCACGTGCACAATCGGAAACAGCGCCCGGCGACATCGTATATATACGCGGCGGAAGATACACCATAAAAGAATCGCAAATCATGGGAGAGAAAGAAAACATCTACGCCTGCGTATTCCTGATGGACAAAAGCGGAACGGACAATGAGCATCGCATCTGCTATTTCGGCTACCCGGGCGAACGTCCAGTGTTCGACCTCTCTCACGTAAAGCCCGCCGGAAAACGTATCAGCGTATTCTATGTCAGCGGTTCCTACCTGCATTTCAAGAATATCGAAGTGGTGGGTACGCAAGTTACCATTGTGGGACACACCCAATCGGAATGTTTCAGCAACCGGGGCGGCAATAACAACATCTATGAAAACCTGTCCATGCACGACGGTATGGGAATCGGCTTCTATCTGGTGAAGGGGGCCGGCAATCTTATTCTGAACTGTGACGCTTACAATAACTATGATACCGTTTCGGACGGCGGCAAAGGCGGTAATGTAGACGGATTCGGCGGACACCCCGACAACAACGGCAGCGGTAACGTATTCAGAGGTTGCCGCGCGTGGTGGAACAGCGACGACGGCTTCGACCTCATCCACTCCGGACAAGCCGTCGTGATAGAACAGTGTTGGGCTTTTTACAACGGTTACCGGCCGGGCGGCATGTCCGACAAAGCGGGAGACGGTACCGGCTTCAAGGCAGGCGGATACGGTATGAGCAGCACTCCCAAGGCCCCCGAAGTCATACCGATGCACGAAGTAAAGAACTGCATTGCCTATTACAACAGCAACAAAGGTTTCTATGCCAATCATCATCCGGGCGGCATTCTCTGGTCGAACAACAGCAGCTATATGAATCCGTCCAATTATTGCATGCTCAACCGCAAGTCGATAGAAGAGGCTGTCGATGTAGCCGGATACGGACATATCCTAACGAACAACCTCTCTTACAGCCCGCGAAGTGCGGGAAAACATATCATCGATATTAACGAAAGCCGTTGCCAAATAGCCAATAACAGTTTCCTCCCCGCAGCCATGACACTTACGGAAGCGGATTTCCTTAGTCTGGACGCCGGCCAATTGACAGCAGAACGGAAAGCGGACGGCAGTCTGCCGGATATCACATTTCTGCAACCTTCGGAAAGCAGCCGGCTTTATACCGCCCGAATAGGCTATTCGTTCGAAGGCGAAAAGGACTGGCTCATGGAAGCCGCCATTCACGTCAGCGACAACACTGCCTGCATAGAAGGACCGGGAGCGGAAGAGTTCACTACGTTCTACATCAACGGGCAAAAAGTAAACATGAGTAACGGAACAGTCGATTTGTCCGCGTACAACGGCAAACTGGATTTAAAAGCCACCTCTACCTACGGCGGTATCTTGAAACTCACCCTGAACAAATAAATACTTAACGATTCATATAAACAGCATAATCATGAGAAGAATCATTCATACATTCATCCTCGCCTTTCAGTTTATCATCTTACCGGCCGTGTTTACCGCCTGTAAAGATGACGGCGGCAATATTTCCCCGCTTCAAGAAGCCACTCCCGCATTCTCTTGGGAAGAGAATTCATTTCTGTTGGAAACGGATAACGGCTGGGGAATTACCCGCTTTTCCAACCGTATTGCACTTAGCAACTTTAGTCAAAAACGCCAGTACCACCTCTCATGGAACGGTGGTTCCGGTGCGGGAGAAAAGACAGGCGGTGTCCTGAGGATAGCCGAAGCCGGAAAGAAACTGCAAACCATCCTGCTCGACAAACTGCTCATAGAAGATATCGACGGAATGTATTACAATATCCATTTCCAAAAAGACGAAAAAACAGGCACATTGCTATTATCCAAATAGCAATGCCGGAACAGACGGTATATACCATCCAACGACTCCCGTCAAGCCTGTGACACACTGTCCTTATTCTTCTGATAAGCCGAAGGAGATACGCCGAACTGTGCCTTGAAGCACTTGCTGAAATAGAAAGGATCATTGATGCCTACCTGATAGGCCACCTCCGCAACAGTGACGTCCGTTTTCAGCAACAACTCCGCAGCTTTCTTCATACGCATCACACGCAGATACTCTTTGGGGGCATAACCGGTAACACCTTTCACTTTCCGGTAGAATATAGTCCGCCCCAATGCCATCATAGAGGCAAAATCATCTACGGTGAAATCAGGATTCTCCAATTGCTCCTCTACGATACGTGTCAGCTTGTCGGTAAATTCCTTGTCCTTATCTGTCGTGCATATAACCGGACGTACCATGGAAAGGTCGCTTGAGAACTTCTCGCGCAGCTTATCCCGTTGTTCAATCAGTTTAAACACGCGTGCCAACAGCAGCTTTGTACTGAACGGCTTCGTGATATAGGCATCCGCCCCGCTTTCCACTCCTTCCAAATGGCTTTCGGGCGCATTCAGGGCGGTAAGCAGGATAATAGGAATATGGCTTGTATTGAAGTCGCTTTTCAGTTTCCGGGTAACTTCAAATCCCGACAGGCCCGGCATCAGGACATCACAGATTATCAAATCGGCATCATACGAATAAGCCCGCTCCAACCCTGCATTTCCATCGGCTTCTGCCACTACTTCAAAGTAAACGGAGAGTTCCTCTTTCAAGAACTCACGCACATCTGTATCATCTTCTATAATCAATAGCTTCCGTTTATTCAAAGGCACAACCGGCAGGTTTTCCTCCTGCGCCTCTTCCTTATCCGGTGCGGTATCCGCACTTATAGCGGAAGCCATCACCTCATCTCTCTCTATGTCCGACAAATGCTTCTGCACCATTTCCTCCTCGCGGAGCAGGACATTGTTGGGTATCAAAAAATCTTTTTCCCCGTACACCGAAATATCGGTAGAAAGCGTCACCGTGAAGACAGAACCGCCTTCCGGATTTTCATCATACGTTATGGTTCCTTTATGGACATTTACCAATTCATGGGTCAGGTGAAGCCCTACCCCCACACTGCTACCGGAGAAATTGCTCTGCATGAAACGTTTGAAAAGCTGGTCGCGTTTCTCCTTGGGAATGCCGACTCCCGAATCGGTTACCTTAATAACCAGCTTATGTGCAGTAACATCCACCTGCACGGAAAAGTCAATCTTCCCACCCGACGGAGTATATTTGAATGCATTGGAAAGCAGATTATAAGTCACCTTATCCAGATTACCCTTATCGATGAACATTTTATAAGACGCCACGGAAGGGATAAACCTGAAATCCATCTTCTTGGACTCGGCGGCATCCTTGAAGCTCAGATAAATCTCGTAAAGGAACGATATGACATCGGTTTCTTCCAATGAAAGCGCAAGCTTGTTATTCTGCATTTTCCTGAACTCAAGCAACTGGTTGATAAGCCTCAGCATACGCTGCGTACTCTTATCCATGACTTTTACGGAATAAGCCATCTCTTTGGGTATCTTGCCTACACGGTGCATCTTCTCCAAAGCAGCCTGAATCAGTGTCAACGGAGTACGGAACTCATGGGAGATATTGGTAAAGAACACCAACTTGTATTCCGTGAGTTGCTCCTCTACTTTTATCTTATTGCGCAAGTCATTCATGTTACGGATGATGCGATAGACGGTATAAAGTACAAAAGCCAACAACAGGAAATAAAGCAGGTAGGCCCAGGCGGTACGCCAGAAAGGAGGCGCAATGACAATCCGGAGTGTCGTATCCTGTTCGCCCCATTGCCCGGCGGCGTTGCATGCTTTCACATGAAAGTCGTAAGTACCCGGTTTCAAATTCTTATAGGCGGCAAAAGTCAAAGCGGACGGAACGCTCCATTCCTTGTCATACCCTTCCAGTTTATAGCTGAACTTCGGCGGAATCGTAGCAGAGTAATCCAACGTGGAGAAATTAATTCCGAATGAATTCTGATTATGCCGCAGATGGATGTCCCGGACATAAGCAAGAGAATACTTCAAAGGCGAATTAGGGTCATCGGAAGCTACCGAAACACCATTCAGCTTCAGTTCCGTGAATGTGACGGAAGGAATATTCCGCACACTCTCCACTTGCAAAGGATTGACAACAGTGACCCCTTGGTTGGTTCCCATGGCAATCCTGCCATCCTGCAGTCTCAACACACTGCTTTCGCTGTATACATTGCACAGCATGTCGCTGGAAAAGAAATAATTCTCAAAAGTCTTTGAATCGGGGAAGAAACAGGAAACGCCGTATTCGGTGGTAATCCACACCTTGCCTTCCGCATCTTCCACGAAAGCCTGTACCATACTGTTTACCAAACCATCGGCAACGCCGTAATGAGTAAACTCCAACTTACCGTAATCATTGCCGGGCGTACAGATACAGAATCCCGCACCGGATTCGGCAATCCAGATATTTCCCTTGCTGTCCTGCATTATATGCCGCACTTCATTGCTCAACAAGCTCCGATTGCTCCAGTTGTAATGATGGTAGGCTTCAGGATTTGCCAACAGTTCTTCGGGACAGAACACGAATATGCCGTCGCTCGTTCCCGCCCAAATCCAACCTTGTCTGTCCTCAATCAATATGCGTATGCGTTTCTGCGAATAGTATTCATTGAGAAAATGACGGAACTTATAACCGCCCTGTCCGTCGGGTTCGGCAAGTTCCAGACCACCACCAAAAGTGCCGATCCACATCCGTCCTTTACTGTCATGCAACATACAAAAGATTTCATTGGCTGCAAGCGAGTTCACATCATCTGCCCGGTGGGTGTATCTTTTACCGTCCACATACAAGCCGTCGCCACGACTTCCCAACCAAAGAGTGCCTGCGGCATCTTCACAAAGGGCATATATGTTCTTGCCGTACACTTCTTTCTTTTTCGGACGGGACAAGGCGGCATCGTACACATACACCTTTCCATCGCGGGTGCCCAGATAAATATCCCCATCAGTGGCAGTAGCCAGCATACGGATATTATTTACATGCGTTTCCGTGTCGTATTCCACCGGTTCCGGATAAAATTGTACGGCGCCCTCATTTACTACTTTCAAATGAGACACCCCCGTATATTCGGAGCTTAGCCAGATGCTGCCCGAACGGTCTTCCATAATATACTGCAGGGCATTGGACGATATTAATGAAGAACGGCTGTCGTCCGCTTTGAAATGGCGGAGCTCGTCAGTCCGCAGGTCGTAGGTAAAAAGTCCGTTGCCATAAGTTGAAATCCAAAGGATGTCACGTGAGTCGTGCACTACATGATACCGCTCCATATCAATATAGCCCACCTTTTCCCGAGGCATCAGCTGAAATACTTTCACAGCACCCGTCCCCGACCGGATATAATACAACTTGCCCGTCTTGTTGTGTACCCAATAATTCCCCCGGTTATCCACAGAGACTTCACCACCGGGAATATTCCATTCCGGGGGTGAGGGTCTCAGCATATTGCTCTCCGTATCAAAAACAAAGCTCCCCTCTGAAGTGAAAATAACCCATTGGCTTCCGACAGCCAAGTTACCCGGCAAGTCCAATCCGTAAGATACATCCGGCAACTTTGCCGCCAAAGAAAGCCTGCCTTCCTTATCGGCAGTCCGAATTTCCCCGTCAACGGTTATAAAACAAGTCTTGCCTTTAAAGCTACAGGCACGCTGGAAGCTGTGTGACTTATCGGCACACTGCAACGCATTATCTTTCCAACAATAAAGTCCCTTATCCGTACCGATCCATACCCGCCGGGCACTGTCCTGCAACACAAACTGGACATTATCCGATTGAAGCTGCCCGTCTTTCGCATTAAAAACTTTTGAAGCAAACTTACCGTCCCCATATTGTATGAGCCGGCAGCCTTGTCCCCGCCCCCACAGCCAAACCGCATCAGGCAGTACGGTAATATAGCCGTAATGGTCTTCATGTTCCCCACATCCGGTGAAGTCCACGAAACAATCTCTCTTCAAGTCGTAACAACTGAAACGGTCGGCAGAGGTGGATATCCATAAGAAGCCGTTGGCGTCTTCATACAAATGCTTTACACGCCGGTCGGCAAGTGACATCTGCCCGTTGTTCTTCGGCAGGAAAGTACGGAATGAATTGCCGTCATAACGATTCAGCCCGTTCAGCGAACTCATCCAAATAAAACCTTTACTGTCCTGATGGATGTAACGGACGGAGTTATTGGACAATCCGTCCGCTGTAGTCAGATACTGCACATGTACCTTGACGGAAGCATACCCTTGCAGATTCATTACTGCAACAAGGCACGTAACCAGAAAGGTATAAATTCTTCTCCCGCAGGCTCTTTGTTTCATGTTCCTCATAAGTTTCGATGTCGTTACGGCAAAAATAATGATTTTCTCCGTACCATGGGGAACTTCTATCTAATAGTTACTATAATTTCACCGCCAAAAGGGTCGAAATCGAAAAAAGCCTTATCGGAACGGAGCTGTACGGAGAGTTTCTTTTTTCCCTGTCTGGCGGATACTTTTTTCATTGTTCCGCCTTCGACAACCATTGTCAACGGTTCGGTAAAAAGTTCTTTGTCCAATGGCAGTTCGGGAACGACATGCAACTTATTCTTCTTCTCCGTTACAGTGAGGCGGATTGCTTCCCTCTCTTTGAGATAAGAGACAACTTCATGGAAAGTACCTACCCATATCTTGTCTTCATTGGCTTTGACCTGTTCCCAATGTTCCCATAAGCGTTGCGGATTGCCGAAGGCATCGTACCCATAGGTCAGACCGTGCGTCATGCCCACGCCCCAATCGCCTGTCTTAATCAGTGTTTCCATCCACTTCTCCAAATCGCGGGCTGTACGCTTACTGCCTACGGAACGTTGTTTCAGGCGCGTACCTACACGGTTTCGGGCTACAAATGCCATTGCCTCTCCCTGTTTCGTATTATTGGGATAGGCATACGTACGGGGCATAACGCCTACATGGGCATATATCGCACTGTCGTTTTTCAGTATATCTTCCTTGAGTACTTCAAACGGGAACTTGGCAAAGTTACGGTGTGCCCATCCATGATTGGAAATTTCATGCCCCTTTTCCGCCATTTCCTTCAACTGAGGCCACGTCACACGGGTGGTATCTTTTATGTGCCGCTCATCCTTATTCACTTTGGAGCCGTTAATGAAAAATGTTCCGCGAAAGCCCCGCTGTTCCAATTGCGGAGCCGCCAGTGTATAATGCTCTGCCAACCCGTCATCGAAAGTGTAACTGATGGCACAAACTTTATCGTGCCTGTACTTGGCGACAGATACATTCCAATCCGCTCCGGATGAGAAACCTGAATAAAAAAATACGCATAAAAGGGTAATCAAAAAAGTTTTCATGGTTATTCTATATTTAAGTGTTTCTTACAGCAAAGATAAGGATACACCTCCATATACAACAACCATGAATATTCGGAATCCATGTAGTTTTGTACACTTCATCGTTGAAGCGTAATGCCCATTATTCCTATCACCACCTCATTGGAGAGCGTCTCCAGTACAAGATGCGAAAGCTTTTTCCCTGCATTCAACGACATTTCCAACAGTACGGCGGCACCACCGTCCACCTCGCGAGACACGCCGGTAAAGCCAAGTTCCTCACCGAAATTATTGCTCAGTTCACCGGTCTTCAGACGCAGGCGATAGAGAGACGGTGCATGACGGTTAAAAGACTTTCCATCTTCAAAGAATATCTGTTCGATGGGTGGCCAGTTGTCCGGATTTACCAAAGACAAGGTGTCGCAAGTACCGTCTTCATAATACACACGGATTACGCCATTGTCGATATGGCACTGCATGTGGTTAGTACTGCCTGCCATTAGTAAATAGGCACGGGAAGCCTTGCCTTGCAGGGGAATTTGCAGACTGTCCGGATAATTGTCCCAAAGAGAGGTGAAAGCTATGTTATGCCCTTCGGCAGGAGTACGGAAAGGTATCCCGAGTTTTGTCTCCAATAAGCCTTTACGCACAGCGGCACGCAAACCCGAATCATCTATATCTGCTGTCTTCAGCGGATGACACCACTCGCCTATTCCCTGTTTGGGCAACTGCAACGTGGTGTACGGAGAACGCGGCGACAGGTATTCATTGCGGAAAATATCCGTTACATTCGCATTGAACACTTTCTGCATATCGACTGGAGTGCATCGGGCTGAATCGACTGCTTTAAAATCACCTGCCGGAACAGGTTTCTTACCCCTATTGGATACCGGGTGCTCTACCGGCGCCCACCATTTCATCTGTCCCTGTTCCATAGCAATGAAACTGACGGGTCCCGCCTTACGGACGCGAGTTGCAGGATAAGCATCGACAGAAGCAGGAGCTTCAAGCAACTCTCCTTCCCAAGCGACATTGATTGTTACCTCCTCACCGGAAGCAGCAGGAACGGAAACGGAAAGCATGGGCCGTCCAACTGAATTTTCAACCAGTCTCCACGCTGCATTCTGGCCGTTTACCATCAAACGCGCCACAGCCGAACGACGTGCAGGGAATTGCAATTCCAGATTCCGTACGGCAGGCAAACGGTGTGTAGCGGTATAAAGCGAACAGTCGCGGGAAGAATACTTACCGGTAGCCGCTTCGCCCGCTTTAAAGTCAAAGTCGATATCCGGCGTATGCAGTGAAGCATACTCCCACTCTTCCGGGAAACCGGGTTTTATCAGCAGACGACCGTTCAAAGCATCGGGCAAGATTCCGTAAAGCCCCTGAATCAATGCGCGGGAAGCCACTCCGATAGGGTCGCCGAAGTCGCGGTAACATTCGCCCCGGGCAGCATCATAGAAACTTATCTGCCCGAAATTGCCCGGACTATCGCCCAGATACATGCCGTCCAGAACAGAACTTTTCAGCAATTTGAAACCTGCCTCTCTACGTCCTGCCTGAAAATAAGCGAGCGACGTGTGCATCACTTCGGCAAAGGCTACATTGTTAATGCTCCATGAATACGGCATCCAGTCGGTAGTGGCCACAGTGGCATACTTTCCGGCATTGACGGCAGCACCCGCTGCCTTCAACTGTTCCTGCCAATGAGCGTACGGGCCTGCATTGACAGGCAAAGCAGCATCGGCGGCAAGCACATCATCCGAAGTCACGACAGGAATATGAGGAATTTCACGGTCTATGTAACTTGTGGCAAGATATGCCTGAAACGGATCGGCCACATCGCTGTCGAGAGCGTGATAGATGGTCCATACGGCAGCATCTTCATGCAGACGGCGATGGCCCATGAAATCTTGGAATTCCGCCCAATGTCCTCTCTCCGGCAACCAGAGACGGGTGTTGAGCGCTTTCAATATCTTATCGGCCTCTTCCCGATAGGGTGTGGGGTCTTCGCCTATCTTCTCAGCAATCAGTGCAGCCAGTTTATTGCCGCGATAGTTATAGGCAGAGCTGTGCGTAACGGCGCCACTGTTATAATACAGCGCATCGCTTGCCCAAATGCAGGCGTAGGCATCGTACAAGCCGTCGTTGTCCGGGTCGAAGTTGCGTTTTTCCCAAGCAAGATGCAGTGTCAGCAACGGCCACATGCGACGGGCATACTCAAGGTCGCCCGTCCAGTTGAAGTGCCACAACAGTTCGTCTATGTAACAGAGGTTCATGTCATAATGGTGCATCTGATTGTTACGGCGAGGATTGCGGCAGATATATCCATTGCTGTATTGCGGCGTTCCCCATATCTTGGCCGAACGTGCAAGCGCAAGGGCAGAATCCTGTGCCGGATGCGAAATCGTATTGGGAACTTCGGTCACCTGACTGGCAGCATAGTTGTCAAAATGAGTGCGTGCACGGTCGTGCCAGCCCAACACATCGCCTACGTATGCGGCACGCCAGCCGCTCAACGGCATACGCCAGCCGACAGCTCCATGCAGCCACACGCCCTCTTCCCCCCAGATACCGTCGGCAGCAACAGCAAGTGCACCGCCAAGCGTATTGAAATAAGGATCGGGAGTAGTGATTCTGATGCGTCCGGCCAGTTCACGGCAAGCCTTTTGAAGGGCAAGATACTGTACACCGCCATCCCGCATTTCCTTCAGTTCATTACCGGAAATACCCACATACAAATGCCCGTCGGCCGGAAAGCGGCATTTCAGTGTTTGCAGCACTGTGCCGTCTTCTGCCGGCTCAAAACATCCCGGCGGGTCTGCCCCCATATCTCCGCTACGGGAAAGCTTCTTCCGGCGGATAGGCGAATTCAACACTTCCAGCTCGCAGCCGGCAGGCAACTCACCGGAAAGCTCCCAAACGGCCATCTCTTCCGTAAGACTTGCCAATACGGAAACTTTCAGGCTGCAATTTTCTCCCCATGCCTTGTCTTTCAAGGCATACGTACGCGTACCCGGATTATAACGCGCCTCACACCAATCGGTTTCTTCCAACGGTGTAACCGTACCGTCCGGCAGATGCAAGCGAAAACGGATATTACGGCAGTCGTTCTTGACATACGTGGCAAATATCGGACGGTCGCCGGTTTCCAGGCGCCATGCCGTATGTCCGCCATACAAAGCACGTGTGTAGCGGTTCTTGCCGTTGACGCAGACAAACTCTTCACCGGACGGCAAGTATTGCAACATACGGGGAGCTCCCCGCTTATGGTCATTGTAGGAAGTGGATTCTATCAAATCGCCTGCTTTCTTCGGAGTTTTAGACGAAGAAGCATATTGCGCATAAGACCCCAAAGGGATAAACAGAGTAAAAATAATTGCAAAAACAGAAATACGGTTCATAAGGTTTTATTTAATTCAAAGGATAAAGGCATAACTGAAAGCCATTCACTATACGATTGAAATACATTCAGTATACGACTGAACCTATATCAGTCGTATACTGAATGCACCCCTTCTGCAAGCTATTCAGAAAAGGGGTAGTACTATCAAGTACCAGATTAGTTATATATAATAATATTTATATACAAAGAAGCGGTTACGGCATCGGCTTCAATCCTTCCCAACGCACATCCCATGTACCGTCTTGCGGGAAACCGGGATTCTTCACCTCACACCCGTCCCAACCGGCACACATCAGCGCTACGGCAGTCAGCAAGCCGCCATTGCCCGGCAGGTAGCAACGCAGACGTCCGTCCTGATAATTGTGTCCGTTCAACAAGTAAGTATTGGTGCGCTTATCCATCAGCAAGGCACCTACAGCCTTTTCGGGCTCACCCAACCGAGTGGCATTCATAGCGGTCATCGGGTAATCCCAGCCCCATGTCTTGCCCCAGTTCCAGTTGTCCCACACCCAATGAAGCGTATTCTTCATATAGTCGGCACGTATCAGCTTGTTCATCGGCAGGATACCCACAGAGCCAAGCACTGCCATGTGGTCGCTGGTGAAACGGATATCCTTGTAGGTATCCACTGCATTTTCGGCAGCCAGATAAAGGCAGTCTTCATTATAGGCCAGCGGAGAGAGTTTGTCTATCATCTCATCCCATTCCAGATTACGCTTTTCACCGGCACGTTCACGCCACTGCTGAGCCACATTCATGGCATAATGCCAGTAAGAGAGTTCGAACGGCGGATTGATGGTAGTAGCCGCACGCAATGTTTCTTGTGCGGGAATAGCGCCTTTCAGGATAAAACGTCCATGGAATTCATCGTAAGTGGCGAAAGAATACATGAACTTTGCAGTTTCCTGCACCAGATGATTGTATTTCTTAATCACCTCATCCGAAGGATTGGCACGGTAAACGAGTTCGGCCAAATAGATAAAATGCGGTTGCTGCCAAATCAAGAAACTGCCTACATTAGACGGAGCTTCCGTTCCGCTGGGATCGGTCATTTTCATCCAACGCACTCCGTCGAATCCCTGACGGCGGGCTATCTCACGGGCAACAGGTTCTACCGTTTCGTACCAGCCGAGTGTGCGGTCCAGCAATTCGGGATGCCCCCAAAGTGCCTGCCAAGCCTGATGCCACCATATCATTTCGAGGTGGAACTTGCCAAACCATGAATTGTAGGTTAGCCCTGTTTCCTGCGGCGGAACACTGCCTGCCGACTGAATCGCGAGCAGGTATTGGCTCAATACGACACGGCGTTCCAGTTCTTTGGCACGCGGGTCGGTACAATGTGAGAAGTCTACAGCCGCACCATTCTTCCAGAAATTGTTCCAATAGCTGTTGCCGGCTGCCAGAGTTTCGGCGAAAGTAGGCAGAGTATCGGCAGATGTATAGACAGCCGGTTCACTCTCGAATACAGTTCCGGGAAAAGCGGACGTAAACTTGCAAGAAAAAGCGAGTTTATCTTCCGCCGGTATCAGTACAAAATAGTTTGCAGACTTCTCCTTGAGGGAAGCTTTTCCTTCCCAACGCAGAGATACATAATAAACGGTAGAATCGAGTGTACGTTTGAGAACCGCACTTTGCGCATTCTCAAAGACTATATCTGTAGTGTGTTTGTTGTTGGCATCCCAATTGCAGGCATCATCGGCATGAGCGCCCGTAGGGTATGGAAAATGCAGTTTCACCCCTGCACGTGCCGGACTGGTGATATTGGCTGAAATCATGTCCATTTGCGGATGACATACGGTCTGTACATCAAAGGCGTTGCCTTTCAATGTGAAGTGACTGTTGATGACACCGTTCCACATATCCAATGCTTGGGCAATATCGGTAATATCAGAAGTCTTCACATCATCGCCCAACTCCAGTCCCACGATACCCAGATGCAGGCGGTGAGGATTCATGCGATACCAATTGGAAGCTTCTTTCTGACGTCCGTCTTCTTTAAACTGGCAAGCGTATATTTCTTTATGTCCACGACCGAAATCGTGTTCTTTCAAGTATTCTTCCGGTTTGTATTTATTGGGATTACCGAAACTATGCCAGCCCCATTGACTTTGCGTACCCAATGGCACGCCTTTCTTATATACTGAAGGAAAAGTCTGTAGACCGGTAGCATCCACTGTAAAGGCAAACTCACCGTTGCCGACCGACAACGATGCCAACGAATCAAACGAAGATACTTGAGGGTTGTTACGGGCAACCAGCGCCTCACGATCTATCGGCGCTTGCTTTTCCGAACCGCAAGCTGCCAAGACGACTGCAAGTAGAGAATAAAACAGTTTTTTCATGGTATTTTTAGTGTAAGTAATATATCTCATAGTTGTGAACGAAGCAAAGATAACGCATTTCCCCCAAACCGATTCTGTCCGGTTTGGCGGAAATGCTAAGAGAAATGATTATCGGGCATACACTGCCCAAGCTGTCACAGAAAGTCAAATGCCAACTCCAGTTTCAACCCCTCATCCCCTTTTTTGATACGGATAGTTCCGGGCTGGCTCTGCGGCCCGTGCTGACTTATCGGTTTGAAAGAGCGAATGGCGGGAATATCCAATAAGAAAGAAAGATCCCCGGCCGGAAAGTCCGGCATTGTACGGATACCATCCTGACGCCCACGAGGTTCATCCGGAGTGAATACACGAAAGAACACTCCGTCCGTAGCCGCATAGACGGTAAAAGCATTCTGCTTGCCTTGAATTGTGGCCCAATAAAGATTGGCGTGATACCCTTTAAATTCCGGATAGACCAGTTTGTCCGCACTCTCTCCGGTAACAGTATTATTAAAGTCTTTCTGCCAGATACCGTAATTCGTGCCCGGAATACGGTTCTTCCACACACGGTAAGGACCGCGCCCCAACCAACGCATACCTGTACATTCGCTTTCAGGATAAGAGAAGGTAAACCCGAAGTTAAGTATGGCATTATCCGTAAAAGCATCATCAAAGCCGCCACCGCCCGATGCCCGGTTCAGCAATACGGCATCCATCTTCAACAGCCCGTCCGGACGCAAACGCCACACAACGGAATCCGCTCCGCCCCGATAACGGGCACAAAGGACAGCATCACCTCTCTGCTCCATACGAGCGGAAAGGGACACCAGTTTCATTTGCATTCCTACAGGCAGCGGACCGTCTTTCAACGGAATTATCCGGTTGTCTTTCTTCCGCAATACAGAATATATGGTAGCATCGTTTCGACGAAAGGATATGTCCACCCAATCGGAACACAACGTTATTAAAGAATCAGCCTCGTTCACGCAACAACCTTTTCCTGTTCTTTTCAAAGAAGCCAGTTGCTCTTCAAAATAGCTTTTCGCAAAACTGATGGGATACGTACGCGTACACACGCTCTTTCCATCCAGTCCTATAGCTTCCAACTCCAAAACATCTCCCTTAGAGAAGAATTTTTCCCGGATTTCCGGATTCTCCCATGCAGCTATACAGGCATATCCGGTTTCACCCGGTTCCAAAGCAGGCAAATTCACCCGGCCGCTGTCTACTGTGCATCCCTCTGCCCGGCTCTGTAGCGGAGAAGGATAGGAAAGGACGCGATAGCGCATGGAACACTCCTTCAAATTAGTAAACAGATAACGGTTCTCCACTAAGAAACGGCCATTGAAAGAAGGCGTTAGCTGGAGAGGCTTTATCTTTATAGGCGACCATATTTCCCGTACGGAATAGAAACTGCCTTCTTTCTCCCGATAAGGACCTACAATACCGTCAGGCGCATTATAATCTTCACTGTCCAAAATGCCGTTACAGTCTGTCCGGCGTACAGCTTCATCGCTATATGCCCATAAAAAACCTCCGGCAAACAAAGGGTGTGCCGTATATCGCGCCCAGAAATCCTCCAGTCCGGCTCCATGTCCCTGGTCGTACAGACCATGCATAAACTCTGTCGGCATGAAAACCTTATATCCGTTGGTGAAACGGCCTACACCGGTCAGGTAAGCCGGGTAATGGTGTGTATCCAATTCATCAAAGTCCGCCCAAGGATGAATGACATGACGGCGTTGCGGATCATAACGGTAGAACAGTTTGTCCGTAGCTATATTCCACCCGCCTTCATTTCCATTGCTCCAAAGTACGATACATGGATGATTTACATCCCTTGCTATCATTTCTTTTACCAACTTGCTGCCTGTAACAGTGTCGTAAGCATTCTGCCAGCCCGCAAGTTCATCAATATAGAGCAATCCCAACGAATCACAAGCATCCAGAAAATGCTCATCGGGTGGATAATGGGAACGCACGGCATTCATATTCATTTCTTTAATGAGCAGGGCATCTTGAATGCTGAGTTCCTTATTGGTGGTACGCCCGCCATCGGGGTGAAAAGAATGACGGTTTATGCCTTTCATCACCAGTTTCGTACCATTCAGATAAACACCGTCGCGTGGACGAAAGTCAACGGTACGGAATCCGACGCGGACAGATGTCCGGTGTAAAGCCTTCCCTTCTTCATTCTGCAAGGTAACAATGAGATTGTAAAGCCGAGGTTTTTCCGGAGTCCAAGGTTCTACATTTTTCCAAACATGAGCAAACACACTGTCATGCCCCACTTCCCACGTCCGAACCTCCGAACAAACGTCCGTTCCTCCCAAAGGATGTAAAGCAGCCGTTAACTTTTCCTTGCCTTTCACTCCTTTCAGCTCGGTATAAAGCTGCATTTCCCCATCCATTTTCGCATCCACTGCAATATGTTCGATACGTGTCTGAGGTTTGGCTTCTAACCATACAGGACGGTAAATCCCCCCAAACAACCACCAGTCCGCCTTACGTTCGGCCGCATTCACCGACTTATTTCCGGAATGTTTTTTTACCCGTACTTCCAGCTTATTGGCAGCACCATATTTCAACAAAGAAGTTATTTCGTAGGAAAAACGATAAAATCCGCCCCGATGTGTTTCTCCGGCCGAAACTCCGTTTACAATCACATCCGTATCTGTCATAACCCCATCAAACCACAAACGTATGTTCTTACCTCTCCAGTCCTCCGGCATACGAAATGTATGACGATAAATTCCCTCTTCCATACTGGGATTCTTACCCCCCTTCTTCTTGTACCAACGCCCGTAGGTATATTCACCAAAACCTTGCAGTTCCCATTGAGAAGGCACTTCTATCTTGCTCCACTTCCCGCTATTCCTACCCTCGGAACAATAAAACTGCCAGGTTACGCCATCGCCCAGTCCGGTACCGGAAAGATAACGGCGCTCTGTCTGCTGAGACCATACGCAAAGAGCGGACAATAGTCCTAAAACAGTAAAAAAGATTCTTATATTCATACTTCTTTTATATGGATTTTAATTTTCGAAAATAATAAAATAATCAAAGAAAAAGGCAGTCTGACTTTCACAAGTTAACCGCCCATTTTTCACTAACCCAAATTATAATAATCAATCACTCATCAATAACGAAGGTGCAATACGATTCCTTACTCACCCGGCAATGGCCAATTAGGAGTAGGAATACGCATCGCTTTCATCTCTTTTTCGAACTGTGCTACTTTTTCCGGATATTTATTTGCCAGATTGACAGACTCCGTCATATCCTCTTTTATGTTATACAACTCTAACGGAGCATCTTTCTTTACAGTCACTACTTTCCAATCTCCACGTCTTGCCGCACGTTGCTTTCCCGGGAACTCCCAATACAACAAACGATTATCCGTATCAAGCTGTTGCCCATAGAACAAGGGAAGAATATTGATACCGTTAAGTTTTTGTGGCAATTTATCTGTAGCATCAGCCAAAGCAGCCAAAGTAGGCATTACATCCGGGAAATAAATAATATTATTCAATTTCTGCACCGGAACCTTTCCGGGCTGATTTACAATAAACGGTACGCGAATGCCACCTTCATAAAGCTGTCCTTTCATTCCTTTAAGAGAACCTTTACATCCCAATTCCTCCAACGGTGCCTGCTTGGCAGCACCGTTATCCGATGCAAAGATGACTAAAGTATTTTCGCGCAGTCCCAACCTATCCAGTTCTGCCAACAAACGTCCTATCGCCCGATCCATATGGGTAATCAGCGAGGCATAACGCTTGGTGTTCATATCCCAAGCCTCATCATCATACCAGGTTGTTTCATCTATATTATAGGGTTCGTGCGGCGCATCATAAGCTAAATACAGAAAAAACGGATTGTTTTTATTACGGTTAATAAACTTTATTGCATCTTCCGTAGAAAGGTCTGTATTATGCTTAATGTGTTTATCGCCTTCATTTTCTTTTACATTCTCCAGTTTCTCGTTGTTGAAGCGCCAATAAGGATAGTAGTACGGATCATTAGAATATGCAGTACTGATAAGCCATCCGTAAAACTCATCAAACCCTCGGTTCAAAGGAGTTGCTTCCGGATTAAATCCGTCCAAATGCCATTTGTTTACCAAACAGGTTCTATATCCGGCAGCCCCAAGCACAGTGGCAATGGTTGTATCATTCGGTTGTAAATGCATGCGGCGTATGGTCTTGGTGCCTTTTAATCCTTCAATACCACCTGCAATACAAAAGTTATCGCGTATAGTTGTATTTCCCGTATTCTTTCCCGTCATCAAGGCACAACGGGAAGGTGAACTGATACCAGAACCGGCATAGCATTGCGTAAAGGCCGTTCCAGTAGCTGCCAAACGGTCTATATTAGGAGTTTCTATATATTTATTTCCATAACATGACAAGTCGCAATATCCCATATCGTCGGCCAAGATAAAAATAATGTTCGGCTGCTTATTCTCATTCGCAATTAATTGCTGCGCAGCCACTATTTGAGGAGCAATAGATATTCCTACCGCCCAAACACTTCCTAAAAATAATTCTTTATTCATCATTTTCGTCTAAAATATAAATAGCCAATATAGAGAAAAGGTGATATACCCTCTTCTGCTTAAAAGAGCAATCACCTTTTCTTTTACTTATTCATTGCAATTAAATATTACAATTAATTCCTATATGCATCATTCTGTTCATACAAACCTGGAGTCACATTCATCTGGTTCAAAGGAATTGGATAAAGATAGCTTTCCTCTTTCAAATTCGCCTTTAACTCAGAGTAGTTATAACGGTCAAATTTAGCTTCTGTATCGGTTTTCCAAGTGCCATAACGTATTTGGTCAAACCAACGAATACCTTCACCCATAAATTCCAATTTCCGTTCAAGTTTAATATATTTCATTGCATCATCTTTACTCACACCCAATTCCGGATAAGCTTTGCAATTCGCTCTCATACGTATTTTATTAACAATCTTTATAGCCTCTTCCGTATTACCTTCTTCTGCTAGTAATTCTGCATATAGCAATTGCATATCTTCTATGCGAATTACAGGATAATTAACCCCCCAATCATCATATTTAGTCATGGAGTTTTCATCAACAATACTTAGTCCAAGCTCTTTACTCTTCACCTTTGTTGGCAGATATTTATAAAACATCGCTTCCACATATACATCAGCAGTAACGCCATCATCAAAAGTCATCGTTTCCTTAGGACTACTATAAGCGGCAACATTGCCTTCTGCATCATATTTTTCCAATACACTATGTCCATAACCACGACCGTCTTTTTCATTCAAATCATTCACTTTATCAAATTCATGCATCAGTGTTTTTTCCACATAAATGTTACTCATTCGGAAATTCCACTTAGAGTATGATTCCGGAAGATACTTTGGGGGAATCATATCAGTTAAAGCTTGATTTCCAGAACCACCTATACGATACTGAATTGCAAAAACAGAATATTTGTTATAGTAATCATCAGACGGCAACCATTGTTTTCTCCATTCACTCAAAGAAGGTGCCCAATATTGCGCGGCTTCCGAATCATTCAATACGCTCTCCAACTGAGTCTTTACCAAACTTTTCGCTGCTGTATCATTATAAGGGAAACCTGCCAATGTTGCATATACGCGAGCTAACATTGCTTTTGCTGCCATTTTATCAGCACGTCCGTACTTTGCAGCACTTTTACCTTTTCCATTTTTCATATCTTTCTTATAAGGCAATGCTTCCGCATTTTTCAAATCAGGGATAACACGATTATTAAGAATATCTATCGCCTCTGATTGTTTAACGGACTTAATTTCTGTAGGTGACATTACTTTCTCTACCAATGGAACATTTCCAAACAAACGTACCAATTCAAAATAAGCCCAGCCTCTCAAAAAATAAGCTTCATTCAAGAATTGCTTTTTGATTTCCTCTGACTCAAAAGCACATTCCGGTATCTTAGCTATTGCTACATTAGCATCATAAATCACCTTATACCACATATTCCAAGTATTGTTAAACAATTCCAGGTTATCGGTGGCTCGGAAAGTTCCGATTTCAGAATATTCACGCAATGCATCAGGTTCCGGATCTACCCAAGCTATATCCGAACGACATTCAGACATAAACCAAAACTCATTGCTAGCAGCAGCATCCAAATCGGCATATATACCTAAAATTCCTTGATCCGCTTGATCCTGTGACTGATAAAAGCCATCCACATTCAATAAATCTACAGGTGGAGTATCCAAAAAATCATCACATGAAAAGCATGTCAGTGCCAATGCACTTATCCCTAATATATTTTTAATTTTAAACATAGGTCGTTGTATTAAGATTTAGAAATTAACATTTATACCAAACGTAAATGTACGAGCATTAGGATAACCACCATAGTCTAGACCCAATGCACTTGCTCCACCAGGTCCACTACCAGTATTGGCTGCTTCAGGAGAATATCCACCATAATAGCTATCCCATTTAGCCAAATTCTCAATTGACAAATATACACGCGCATAAGATATGAACTTCGGATTAATAGGCAATTTATAACCAAAAGTTAAATTTTTAATACGTAAATAATTTGAAGAATAAAGCCAACGTGAATCCAAAGTAGTTCCTGTTGTTGCACTTAAAATATAAGGAACAGAACCATTACCAGGCTCATCTTCCGACCACCATGCATTTCGCCAACAACCCATAACATTGGATTTTGCACCCATACCCGGACGATCAATGGCACGTCCCAAAATACCGTAAATTTTACCACCTGTCTGTGCAGTCATCAAAATAGACAAATCAAAATTCTTATACGAGAACTTATTAGTCATACCAAATGTAAACTTAGGTGTAGGGCTCCCCAAATAGTCTCGGTCATTATCCTTGTCGTACTTACCATCATTATTCACATCTCTATAACGAACATCACCCGGCTGTATCTGCTTACCCTCAAACGTAACAGGACGACCTCCATGAGCTGCACTATAGGCATCAATCTCTGCTTGATTCTTCCAGACTCCAATAGCATCATACATATAATATGTATTAACAGGTTTACCAACAGTTAATATATTAGAAGGATTAGAATCATTGAATCCCGAATAAATAGGCGTATTATCCACACCCAATTTTTTCACTTCATTTTTATTATAAGACATATTAAATGAAGTATCCCATTGGAAATCCCCAGTTAAATTACGCGTATTTAATTCTATTTCAAAACCTTCATTATGAATGTCACCCAAGTTATCCCAAACAGTACTGAAACCAGATGCACCCTCTACAGGTACTTCATAAAGCAAATCTGTTGTGTTCTTGGTATACCAATCCAATGATAACTGAATACGATTATTTAAGAAACCTAAATCAACAGCAATATCTGTACTATGTGTTTTTTCCCAACCTAAATCAGCATTACCCAAACTATTCGTATTATAACCAATATTACCGGCATAAATAGCAGACATCAAAGTAGCATATGCAGCTGTACTACTGATTGAATTATTACCTGTAACACCATAACTAGCTCTGATTTTCAATGTATTCCACCACTTTAAATCCCAATTCTTAAAGAATTTTTCATTAGAGATCATCCAACCTCCGGACACAGCAGGAAATACTCCCCATTTATTATTTCCACCAAACACCGAGCCGCCATCAAAACGCAAACTACCAGAAATCATATAACGTTCGTTATAATTATATTGTAAACGTCCAAATGCTGATAATAAATTATTAGGAGTCTGTTCTGTTACCTTACTTGTTTTTACAGGTACTTTTGAACCATCAAACGAACCTGTTATTAAATCATTAGGAAAAGGAGAGCTAAAAGATTGCTCGGTTTTAAAGCCTAAAGATGACTCTTCTGAAGAGAAACCCACCATCGCGCTTACCCCATGCTTATCAAACGTATGGTCGTAATTAGCAACAGCTTGTAACAGTGTACTCCAAATACGGCTTGTGTTGTGTGCACCTGAGGATGACTGTCCTTCACCATTTGGCCACTTTGAACCTGCACTTGAAAAGGAATAAGTGCTATTGTCCAAATCTACATAATTTGCAGCTGCCGATAGTTCAACACGGAAATCTTCAAACGGAGTAATACGTGCAAAAGCATTCCCTACCATACGTAAAGTACGGTTCTGATGAATGTTTGTATTCAAAATATAACTTGGACTAGAATTTGAATCTGCCCAACCATAACGCTCATTAGGTTGTACTAATGTCATATAGCCAACGCCTGGTTCTGAAACCGGTGTAGAAGCCAAAGCTTTATGAGCCTGTGAATCTTTACCATTAGCACGTCCGGACATATTTGTCACGATATAAGTAGGAGCTAAATTAATACCTATGGCTAAATACTTATTAATTTTAGACTCTACATTCGTACGAAAAGAAAAACGTTCGTAGCCTGTACCTGTCGCCAGCCCTTCCTGATTTAGGTAACCACCCGAAAATAAATAATTTATATTTTCAGTTGCGCCGGAAACGCTCAAACTATAATCCTGTACAATAGCTGTACGATACACTTCATCTTGCCAATCCAGCAAGCTAAGTCCTTCCGTTGTAGGAGTATAAGTATGGCTATCTCTCATTTCTTGGCTCATATAATTAAACCAACGATCATCCAAAATATACAAATAAGAGTTATCTGTACCAGCTTTAACACCTACATTAGCCAAACGCGTAGCATTATCATCTAAAATGCTTGCATTTGTCACACCTTTCTTCTTGGCTTCCAATAAATAGTTGGCATCATTCCATTTAGTACGAAACTCCATCCATTCAGTCGCACTCAACACATCCAATTTCTTTTCCAAAGTTTGAAAACCAACACTGGCATTAAAAGAGACTTTTGCTTTACCGGTTTTACCTTTTTGTGTAGTTACAATTACCACACCATTCGAACCGCGAGAACCATAAATTGCAGCAGAAGCAGCATCCTTCAAAACCTCAATAGAAGCAATATCCGAAGGATTTATACCACTTAGAGTAGTCATAGGAACACCGTCCACAACATACAACGGATCGGAATTTGCATTCACAGAAGCAGCGCCACGGACGCGAATCTGCATATCAGATCCCGGTTCTCCACTAGTAGTACGTACCGTTACTCCAGCCAATTGCCCTTGCAAAGCTGTTTCTGGACGCGCCAAAGGACGATCTTGAATTCCTTTAGTATCCATTTTTGCCACAGCCCCCGTCAAAGTACTTTTCTTCACAGAACCGTAACCAATAACAACAACTTCATCAAGAACTTCCGTATCTTCTTCCAAAGTCACTTTTACATTGCTTTGTCCTTTCAAAGCAATATCCTGAGTTTTATAACCAACGAAACTAACTTGTAGGACAGCATTTTCCTGAACATTGTTAAGAGTAAAGTTACCATCAACATCTGTGATAGTACCATTAGTAGTTCCTTTCACTAAAACACTCGCACCGATAACAGTTTCACCCGTTTTGTCTAATATGACACCCGTAATAATTTTGCCTTGTGCAAGAATGTTTAGATGACAGCTTATTAAAAGAAGCATTAACAAGCATAACTTTTTGTGTAAAATTCTCATAGACTATTAATATAAATTGGTTGATTAATTAATTCAAGATTAACCGTCCGATGCAACTGTTATCGGACACAGAGCTTATGAATGCAAAGTTAAATATAGACAAACTTAGCAAAATACACCTACTGATACAAATACTATCCTTTTTGACTTTCTCTTAAGAAAAAAGGAACTTTATACATAATAAGAAGCTGACAATCAAAGTTTTTATAACAATTTTGATAGTAGACTATTCATTTTGACATTAATCAAAATCCTCGTTCTCCACCTCAGTCTCCCGACCAAAAGAACGATATTCCAATGGGGTAAACCCTGTGCGTTTTTTAAATAATGAAAAGAAATGTTCGGTAGATTTATAATCGAGCATAAAAGAAATCTCTTTAACGGAATGAGAAGTACCAACCAATAATTGTTTGGCTTTACGCAACTTCAACTCCTGGAAATATTTAGCCGGTGCATAACCTGTATAGTCCTTGAATACTTTCCGGAACCAGGAATAGCTGATATTCAATTTCATAGCCAACTCTTCAGGATCAATATCCTTAAAGACATTCTCATTCATTATAATCTTGGCCTGCTCAATCTTCTGATCAACATCGCCCACCTCAAAAATTTTATTTTTAGAAATGGACAGTATCATACCTACTATGTGCAGCACTATACCGCCAAGATACTGTTGGGAAGATATTTTATCCGCTTCCGCTATTTCCAAAGCACGGGAAAAAAGAGACACCAACTCCTCATTCAAACCCACCTCAAGCACTTGATTGTCTTTAGACAAGAAACCGCCTTTCACCAGATTATCAATGACAGGACCTTCAAAACCGATATAATACTCGTTCCATCCGGTTTGGCGATAAGGGTGATAAGTATGCCATTGACCGGGAAACAATACCATCAGACGTCCTTTGCAGACCTGCTTTTCCGGTGTTGTTTCCGAGGAAAACAATCCCCGTCCTTTCGTGATATAAACCAATTGATACTCACGCAAGACACGTCCTTTCTGGGCATTAAAGAAATAACCGGAAGGATGATCCTTCAATGGATACGGAGAGTCCGGCTGAATGGATTGAAAGCCGACAGTATTTACCCACAGACCAAACTTTTGGTCCATGTCATTTACGATAAGATACTTAAATTCCACTCCTAAATCATTGTAATTCTTAGTCATACCACGTGTCCTTCATGATGGGTTCGGGACAAAAATAGGAAATATTTATGAAATAAGAGATACCTATGAAATATTTAATAAAAAAATCCCGCCTGGAAGTATCTTTGTGTTTCCAGACGGGATTAGCATACTATCTAAAAGGATTATTACTTTTTGACTACAATTTTATCGTATTGCTGTTCAGCCTTAATCTCTGTATACTTCGGTGCATCCATCATTTCAATCAATGCGCGGAGAACAGGTCCTTCACCCATCGGATCATTCTCTTGGGTAGGACGGTTGTAGTAGTATGCAGGCGACGGCATGATACCCGTTCCGACACAGATTCTGGTCACATCGCCTTTGTCGGACATCAGTGTCGTCATTCCTTTCAGCCCCTGCTCGGCAGCATAAATGAAATCGGGATGCAGCCAGCCATGCTTTACACCACGTGCGATACCAAACACAAACATGGCCGTACCCGTAATTTCCTCATAAGAATCTTCCTTGTCAAGAAGCTGATGCCAAAGACCGTTCTTACCCTGATAACGCACTACACCGCTACATTGACGGCGGAAGCACTCCAGAACCTCAGGACGCATGGGATGATTCTGCGGCATCACTGCAAGCAAATCGGCAGTTGCCATGAAAACCCAACCGTTGGCACGGCTCCAATGAGCAACACCGTGCTCGTCCGTATCCGTATGATAGCAATGATAGAGAATCCGTTTTTCGGGACACCACAAATATTTGTGATATTTGATTACCTGATTGGCAGCATCATTGATATAACTCATGTCACCGGTCATCTTAGCCATACGTGCAAGGAAAGAGATAGCCATGAAAGCATCATCTGCCCAGATGGTATTTTCATGAGGCCAGATACGTGCAATAGTACCGTCGGCCAAACGAGGCTCGCCATAGTTCAAGTGCTCGGCTGTTTCATTAATATAATTCAAGAAAGAATTATTCGGATGCTTTATCTGCAGGTCAATCAGGCTGGCTCCCATAGGACCGTTATCATCCAAACGCTTTCCACGGAATATCATGTGCCAACTCAATTTACGAACGCCATACCATCCTTCATTTTTCATTGCCTGCTCATACTGCTTCTTAAAGAAATCAAGATTACCCTCGTTAAATACGAAATTCATATTTTTAAGAACGTAATCATCATACTTCTTCGCTCCCGTTTTATCGGCCAATTCCATTAAAGCGATATGGGTTACTCCATTGGTATAATGCCAATTATTGTATTTACATGCAACCTTGACATTCATATCCAAAGGCAAGTTCTTGACAGACTTATAGGTTTTACCGGTCTTGGTATTCTTAAACTCATAAGTAGTAGTAGCAAGGATACGGTCTGCTATTTTCACAGCAAGGTCAGAAGCCGAAAGTTTAGCTTCTGCTGCCGTCTTCATTGGTGTCTGCGAAAAAGCAGTGACAGCTGTTAAAAACAGCACACATGAAATAATAGTTTTCTTCATGGTAATTCAAATTATAATTAAAAAGCTTTACGATACAAAGTCTCAATATCTTCGACAGAAGTAGGACGAGGATTACCGCCCGTACAAACGTCATTGAAGGCATCAACAGCCAATTGATGCAAGTCTTCCTCTTTTACATTTATCTCATGTAGTTTTTGAGGAATGCCAATGCTCAATGACAGCTTCCGGACTGCATCCACAGCCGCACGAACTCCCTCAGCCTCGGTCATACCCACCGTATCTACTCCCATAGCTTTAGCTATATGAATATATTTGGGAGCAGCCGGAGACTCTGCATTATATTCCATCACATAAGGCAACAGCAATGCATTGGCAACCCCATGCGGAGTATCATAATGAGCACCCAACGGATGCGCCATGGAATGAACAATACCCAAACCTACATTACTGAATCCCATACCGGCAATGTACTGAGCCTGTGACATCGCTTCGCGAGCTGCGGCATCATTGCCATTGTCTACCGCAGCTTTCAGATTAGCGGCAATCATCTCGATGGCTTTCAACTCAAACATATCGGACATCGTCCAGGCGCCCGGTGTTATATAGCTTTCAATGGCATGCGTCAAAGCGTCCATTCCCGTTGCAGCGGTCAGTCCTTTCGGCATGGAATACATCAGTTCCGGGTCTACAATCGCCACAACCGGAATATCATTAGGGTCTACGCAGACCATCTTCTTCTTTGCATCCTCATCAATTATCACATAATTGATAGTGACTTCAGCGGCTGCAGCCGTTGTAGGCAATGCAAAAGTCGGGACAGCCTTATGACGGGTTGCAGCTACACCCTCCAATGACTTCACATCTGCAAAATCCGGATTATTCACAACAATGCCAATACCTTTTGCCGTATCAATGGAAGAGCCACCGCCCAGCGCTACAATAAAATCAGCACCGGATGCTTTAAAAGCGGATACGCCATTCTGTACGTTCGCAATCGTCGGATTTGCCTTTACATCACTGAAAAGCTCATAAGGAATACGATTCTTTTCAAAAACTTCAATTATTTTGTCTGCGACTTTAAAACGGATCAGGTCTTTATCTGTCACAAAGAACGCTTTCTTAAAACCTCTACGCATGGCTTCCACCGCAATTGTTTCCCGGCATCCTGCTCCGAAATAAGAGGTTTCGTTCAATATCATTCTGTACATATACTTCACTCTTATTTGGGTAAATTAAAAGCCACAGTCATCTCTTTCATTTGTTCCTGACTCATTCCGTCCGGTTCAAAGCCCATGTTTTTAGCTGCAATGTAAATCAGTGCAGATTTATTCAACACATCTACCTGGTCAAAAGCAGACATAATATCCACATCTACAGCAAAGACTCCATGCTTTTCCCACATAGCTACATCATAATCGTTCAAAGCCTCAATAGTAGCGTCAGCCAATTTTACCGAACTTGGCAATTCATAAGGAATTATACCCAATCCGCGAGGACAGAACGCCTTTGTTTCCGGAATCATACTCCAAAGCAGATTGGTAGCCACATCCTTCTCCAGGAACTTCTTGTTATGGGTCATAGCAATCAATTCGATAGGATGTGTATGCAAGGATGCTCTGTAAGGAGAGCCTTTTTCAAGCAGATAATTATGCACGGCAAGATGAGAAGGTAATTCCGATGTAGGCATTACAGGCTGGTCTGCTATAATTACGTAGCTGGCACAGTCATCCAGAATACGGATTATTGAACCGTTTGCCATAGGCCAACGTGCCAAATCACGCATACGCATCTGAGTACCTTTACAATAAAAATAACAACCTTTCAGATAAGGGAGTACCTTTCCTATCTGTTTTACTTCGCTGATAGCGGGCAAAGCCCGGATTTCATCATCTACATATTCAGTGATGTTTAAAGTTATATTACCACCATTACGTTCCGCCCAACCTTTTTGCCAAAGATAACCGGCCACTTCTGCCGCCTGATTGACTTCATAAGCCAATTCGGGACGATTTTCAAGAATTGATTTCATGTGTCTATTTAATTACAGTTTATTAGATATTATTTTTATGCTTGCGCCATCGCCACTACAATAATAGAAGCAATGAGAACGGCCAATCCCAATATCAATACGCCTATTGTACGGGAACCGCACCCCTTCCATTCTTTCAGCAGGATTCCCCAGACATTACTGAATGTAACATTCAGCGACATCAGTATACTCCAGGAGAATGCAAGCAATATCGGACTGCCGCCTAAAAAACTCTTACCCATTTCCAAACCGAAGAATTGAGAATACCATAATACTCCGGCAAGAGCACAGAACAAAACATTATTCACAAGGACATCGCCGCTGACCGACAAATACTCCTTGCCCGTCCTATTCTTTATATTTTGCTGGATACAATAAGCCGCATTCGTACAGAACCCGCCCAAAGTTACCAGAAAGATAACAGGAAGTCCGGCATACAACGGAGCCACCCCACCTGCCAGCGCCGCCTCCTTAATAGGCGTTCCGGCATCCAGGCCGAGAGCAAAACAGGCACTCATCACACCTGCCAGCAAAGCAACCAGCAGCCCTTTTGTCAACGCAAAATCTTTCACGGCAGCCTTTTTTTCCTCCTCACTCATATTCCTGGAGCGTAGGCTGCCCGCATAACCGATAATGGCAATTCCCGCCAAAGTGATGCAAACACCAATAAGGAGCATCAGACCGTCACCGTGCAGCAAATCTTTCCCTGCAAACAGAGCCGGGAACAGGGTTCCGAAACCGGCACAGGTACCCAAAGCTATACTTTGTCCTAAAGCAACGCCCAAATAGCGCATACTCAATCCGAATGTCAGACCGCCGACCCCCCAAAGGACACCGTAAATAATAGCCGGCAATGCACCACCGGCTCCCCAAAGTTCTATCAGGCTGCCATCGGCAGGAATGGCAAGTAAAGCACCGAGCAGCGGAAAGACGAGCCAGGCAAAAATGCCCTGTACCAACCAGAAGTTTTCCCAGGACCAACCCTTGACTTTATTGATAGGTACATACGAGCTGCTCTGCCCAAAACTTCCCACAGCGATAATTAATAATCCTATTAGTGTATTCATGATAATCAACGGTTAATGTTCTATGAGTAATGAAAGTAGCGGGCAAAGATATGCTTTCCCCGCTAAACACTATCACTAACTCTGATAAACTTAGTTACGTCTGGATGTAACCTCAGCTTCGTATTTCTCTACTTCAGCAATGAATTCTTCACCTACCGGAACATTATTCTTCAAACAGAACATATCCCAAACGGCATTCCAAGGCAAAGCTTTAGCTTCTTCCAACAGGGCAAGACGCTGGAAGCCCTGACCGGCAGCCTCATACTCGCGAAGTTTAGCCAACGGTTCCAGCAATGCCCGCAACATACATTTCTGTGCGGCACGGGTACCGATGACATAAGCGCCTATACGGTTGATGGAAGCATCGAAATAGTCAAGACCGATGTGTACACGGTCCAAGGCATTGCAACGGACAATCTCCTGGAAGAGTTCGAGAGTCGGGTCATCCATAATAGTCACATGGTCGGAATCCCAACGTATCGGACGGCTTACATGAAGCATCAGTTCGGGTACGAACAACAACATGGACGAAACTTTATCAGCAGCACTCTCCGTAGGATGGAAGTGACCCGTATCGATTGTTATCAGTTTCTGGTGCTGCACGCTATAACCTACACAGAATTCATTAGAGCCCACTGTATAGCTTTCCAGACCGATACCGAATACTTTAGATTCCAGACAGTCCTTCATATTTTTATATTCCGTAGCAAAAATCCGGTCGAGAGAGTCTTTAAACAGTTCACGGTATTTCATACGGTTTACCGTAACATCCTTGCTACCGTCGTGTACCCAAAGATTCATGATGCAAGGATCGCCCTGACGACGTCCCATCTCTTCCGCAATGGCACGGCAACGTTTAGTATGTTCAATCCAGAAATCACGGATGCCTTTATCCGGATTGGCTAAAGACAAGTTACCGCTTTTAGGATGTGAGAAAGAAGTCGAGTTGAAATCCAGTTTCATCCCGTTTTCAGCCGCCCATTGCATCCAGCTTTCAAAATGTTTCACTTCCACCTGGTCACGGTCAACAAACGTACCGCCGAAATCACCGTAAATTTCATGCAGATTCAAGCGATGTTTGCCCGGTATATAAGAAGCGGCCTTTAAGATGTCGCTACGCAATTCTTCCATATTACGAGCCTTACCGGGATAATTACCTGTAGTCTGGATACCGCCGGTCAGCGAGCTGCCCGACTCAAAGCCGATAACATCATCGGCCTGCCAGCAGTGCATGGAGATTGCAACCTTCTGGAGCTGTTCCATTACCTTTTCCACATCTATCCCAAGAGCAGCATAACGTTCCTTTGCCACTTCATAAGCCTTTGTTATTAATTCTTCTTTCATGATACTGATTTATTTAATATGATTTTAAACATTAATGATTCATTGTCACCTGTTTGAAGTGTAAATATGCGGCATCCCACACGTCCGTATCTTCCGGATAGAAAGTTTCCAAAGAAATAGAACGATTGATTAACTGGCGCATGGAAGCAATATCCTTTGCCGTTCCCGCCGCCAATGCCTGAATCATGATATTACCGATTGCCGTAGCCTCAGACGGGCCTGCCACAACAGGAATACCGACTGCATTGGCTGTCCAACGGTTCAATAATTCATTACGGCTTCCTCCGCCAATAACGTGAAGTGTCTCTATCGGATGAGGAGAAAGAGTGCGAAGATTATCCAAAACCTGACGATAGCGCAGAGCAAGGCTCTCAAAGATACAACGTACAATTTGCCCCCGTGTATGCGGAACAGGCTGATGAGAATCCGAACAGTACGTCTGTATAGCCTGTTCCATATCGGCAGGATTGGCAAACAGGACATCGTCAGGATTAATCAGACTGCGGAACGGCTCACTGGCATTCGCTTCGGCTATCAGTTCCGGATAAGATGTCTGTCCCCACGCCGCACGGCAGCGTTCCAACAGCCACATCCCACAAATATTTTTCAATAGACGGATAGTGCCATCCACACCGCCTTCATTCGTAAAATTCAAAGATTCGGTTTCCTCTGTAATAACCGGTCCCTTCGTTTCCACTCCCATTAAAGACCAGGTTCCGCTGCTCAGATAGGCAAAATCAGGATTCATTGCAGGAACCGAAGCCACAGCAGAAGCCGTATCATGCCCGGCAACTGCAATTACAGGTATATCTCCCAATCCGGTCATGCGCTGTACTTCCTTTGTCAATGTTCCTATTTTCTCACCGGGATAAACAAAACGACCGAAATTACTTTCCGTCAGTCCGAGTTCGCGCAATAAAGCATCTTCCGGTTTACGGGTGTTTGCATTGACCAACTGCGCCGTACTGGCAATGGTATATTCCGTTACCATTTCACCGGTCAGCATATAACTCAAAGCATCCGGTATAAAAAGCAATTTATCGGCAGCAGCCAATGCACTGTCATTATTACGTCTCAATGTATCAAGCTGGAACAAAGAGTTGAAATTCATCACTTGAATACCCGTCCACTCATAGACCTGCTTGCGGGCAACCTTTTTAAAGAAAGCCTCAGGCGCTCCGGCCGTATGAGGATCACGGTACGAATAAGGCTGACGAAGAAATCCGCCGTCTTTACCTACACAGACAAAATCCACTCCCCATGTATCAATACCGATGGAAGTAATTTCCACATCCTTCTTCTGAGCGACTATTTTCAGTCCTTCGATAATATGCCGGTAAAGTTCATATATATCCCAATAAAAATGTCCGCCGGTTTCAATCAGATGATTCGGGAACCGATTCACATCTTCCATTTCCAATCCTTCCGGTGTGAAAGTTCCCAAGATGGTACGGCCGCTGGTAGCTCCCAAATCGACCGCAAAAAAACATTGTTTCATGGTAATTAGTTTTAGTCGCTATTTCATGATACAAAAATGAGAGTGTGTCAAAATACATTTGATGATTTCTTTTAGGCACGGATTTCGCGGATTTCACGGAAAAAGAACAAAGAAAATCTGTGTTTTCCGTGTAATCCGTGCCTAAAAAGAAACAAATAGCAAGCGAATGTTAGTTTTGACACACCCTCATTCCTTGTACTTATTTTGACTGAAAGGGTGTCAGATTTGACAATCCATTTCATCCGCTATTACCACATCCGGTCTTCTATTTCACATCCTCACAAAAACGGGTGACAATTTGCTCGCCTTCCGTATTCCGGATGGTTACGTTCTTCATCGTAACGGCCTTGCTATAAACAAATTCGGCTCCCAATCGGGAAGTTATATCAACATCTTCCAAAACCACATTTTCAATCGGCATTTCCGGGATACCGTTGAAGAACAATGCACGACGGGCGCCTGCGCATACCAAATTCTTCACATGAATATTCCGGAAACAAGGAGTTGTTTCATCCACAGGAAGAGGATCTACTTTAGCCGGAACTTTTTCACCGCTCTCCAACACTTCAACGGCAGATTTTCCACCATAATAAAGATTGAAAGTAATCGGTTCGGTCGGAATATCCATCATAGACACATTGGTAATCCATATATTTTCAACAATACCGCCACGACCACGCTTGCTCTTAAAACGCAGTCCCACATCCGTTCCCAGGAACTGGCAATTGCTGACGGATACATTACGTACCCCGCCACTCATCTCACTGCCGACAACGAAACCTCCATGGCCTTTAAATACCGTGCAGCCATCTACCACTACATTTTCGCAAGGACGTGCACGACGGCGGCCATCTTCATCCTTACCGCTTTTCAGACAGATTCCGTCATCTCCCACATCAAAGGTGGAATTCACAATCAGCGCGTTTTTACAAGATTCCAAATCCAGTCCGTCACCGTTCTGCGCATAGCTCGGATTACGCACCTGCACATCTTCAACCAGCACATTCTCACACATCAGCGGATGCAGGTTCCATGCCGGAGAGTTCTGGAAAATCACCCCTTGCAACCACACATTCTTACACTCTATCAGACTCACCATCACCGGACGAAGGAAATGACGGACACTTTGCCACTCTTCCTCCGTTTTCAGATTCTGGGGGACATTCATATTGCTGATAGTATCCCCTTTCAAAGTTTCAGGATAAGGGAACCAGTAGGTAGGACGTTTATATACACCGCCACGGGCTGTTGTCTGCTTCCAGACGCTCTCCGTAACCTTCTCACGCTTCAACGGACGCCAGTAATGGCCGTTTCCGTCAATTGCCCCTTCGCCGGTTATAGCTACATTTTCCAGGTTACGGCCGGAAATCGGAGACTGGCAACGACGGGTATCCAACCCCTCAAACACTGTTTCCACCAAAGGATAGAGGTCCACATCAGGAGAGAAAAGGATAACAGCCCCTTTTTCCAAATGCAAGTCAATATTACTTTTCAATACGATCGGCCCTGTAAGCCAAACACCGGCAGGAACAACAAGATGTCCTCCCCCTTGTTCGGAAAGGGCATTGATTGCATCGGCAAAAGCCGATGTACATAGAGTTTCCCCATTACCGACGGCATTAAACTCTTTCAGATTGACCGTACGGTCGGGAAATCTCGGCGCTTCCACACGAGGCATGTCAAAAGGCAGGTTACGATAGACAGCTTCATACTTATAGTCCGCAGACTGGCAAGAACTGAATATCCATAAACAAACAGCAGCAATTACATACAATGGTTTTGTCATTCTTAATAGCGTTTTAAAGTTAGCAAACATACCGGAACATCTTATTCCGATACATGTATTAATTATCTCCTAAATAATAAGACGGTACGGGTGCTTGAGGATACCCCATGCTACGATGAGCCACATAACTACGGTACAAAGCGTCCTGCATCAACGTTACCCTACGGTCTGTCGCAGGAATATCGGTGCGGTAAATACGCAGTTCGCCGGGCAAAGCCGTTATCAGTTCCTCGCGCCAGTCACCTTCCATATCAGCCATCAGTAATATATCCCCTTTGATATTTTCCGTTAATATCTCACCTTTCCATTTCCAGATGCTCTGGCTACGTCCACCGGAAGAAGAGCCTGCTCCCCAACGGTTATTGTCTCCCTTAAATGTCTCACGCAACAAATCAGCATCCCACCATATCCAGTTACGGCAGCCGGGTATCTCATCTTGAGCTACTTGCAGTTTCTTCCCGTCGGCAGTAAGCAAATATCTGTCGGTACTTCCCCCCTTACGGTCTTCGCTGGCAAAACACTCCAAACCGGGATGAGCAGGATCAAAATCCGTTACCATACCGTCACCTACATGATAAGTAGTATGACCGATGCTCCATATCAATTTACCCGTAGCCGCATCCACTACTGAAACGCCACGGCCATCTTCCTTTTTGGGTTCACTTACCATAAACACCTGCATGCCTTCCCTATCGGGATGCAACTTGCAAAGATATGCCTTGTCGCTATGTCCCAAGCCCGAAGACCACAAAAGTGTTCCGTTATCATCCAGCATACAGGAACCTAACATAACCTCATCACGGCCGTCACCGTCCACATCGGCAGTAACCATGCTGTGCGCACCCATACTACGGACAATAGGATTCTCCTCATCACCATCCCAACGCCATGCACGTTCCAATTTACCGTTTTTCAACATCCAGGCATCCACAACCATCAGCTTGTAAATGCCGCGTGCCGCCAATATAAACGGGGTCTTTCCGTCTAAATAGGCAACCCCCATCTGATTACGATTCTGACGAATCAGATTTCCGTAACGGTCATTGCGCTCAGGCCAATCCACCCGGTCTATCTCCTGTCCGGTCATGCCGTCCAGTACGGAAAGATATTCACTCCCGCCGCAAACACGTCCTTTCTCGTTTTTCACATAGTCAGTGCCTGCTGTTTTAATCGCCACCTCAGCCTTACCGTCACCATTGAAATCGTATACGATGAAAGGCGAGTACCAGATACCCGGTTCAATCCCCGGTCCCATATCGTATGTCCATAGGTAAGTACCGTCACTCAAATAAGCGGATATTTTATACGTTTTTCCGGTAGTATCACCCGGCATGCCCGGATCTACGTTCGTTTCGGGAGTACGGACGATATAATCATAAGTTCCGTCCCCGTTCAGGTCGGCCAATGCTATCTTTCCTGCTTTTGCATTATCTTTCAAGCGGATAGATGTATAAGGCTTCAAATCGGATAACACGACCTTCCGTTTTTCCGATACAACCGGCTTCTGTCCTTTTGCAACAGCTTCCACCCAATAGACGGCTTGTGCATGAGGAGCGGTGTCCACAAAGTCACAAGTACGGGAAACGGCCTTTTTCGTCAGGCGGCAAGCCTTTCCGCCCACCTCACGATATACATGGAAAGCCGTGGCGGGAGCATCCGATGCCAGCAAACGCCAGCTGAGATACACGGATTTGCCGTCCCGGGAAGGGGCAACCGCCAGTCCGCGATTTAAATTTTCAGTAATCCGCTCTTGGGCAAATCCCTCTACCAACGGTTTCGGTTCATGCTTAGGATCAAGGATTTCATAGAAATAGTTTCGTTCACGCGGGTCTTGAGCATATAAGGAGCAGAAAGCGCAAACAAGCGCTACTCCGCCCAGACTGATTTTTTTCATTGCATTTCGTTTTTAGTTATCTTCAGTGGTATAATACGTACAGGGCCTAATAATCCGCTTGGCACAGGTTCCCAGCCGGCATAAGTTCCTTTTTTATAACCAAGCGCTGCAATATTTATATCTTTGAAGATGCGCCACTTCACTCCACGGCGATCCATATCGGCTATGCGATTGGCAGGTAGATTGGTTACTTCTATTTCCAAAGTATTCTTTCCCGGACACAGGTATTGCCCGACGGAGCAACAATAGGGCACAGCCCATAAAGTGGCAACATTCCGGCCATTGATACGTACACGGGCACTTTCACGGACATCGCCAAGTGAGAGTAACCAGTCCTGGGCCGATGCCGGATTTTCAATCACAAAAGTGGTTGTATAACAGCCTGTTCCCATCGTCGTTTTAGCACCTTCAAAGGATAAATCCGTCCATGAGCCCAAAGCAACGGAATCCGGCACACTATGTACCGCAGGAGCGCTTTCCACAAACCGCAGGTTCCATAAGCCGGACAGTTCGACAGCTCCCCGTGCAGCAGTCTGATACTTCCATTCCGGAGCTTGTACGTCAACTTCTGTAAAAGTTTTCAATATGGCAGATTCTCCGGAAGCCAATTGCAAATAAACTTCCGTCTTTCCATCCTTCTGACGCAAGCGAGCCTTGCCGGAAACGCCGTTCATCGGATTATAAAGCATGGCCGAACATGCAGGCACAGCCAACGGTATCCAACTTTCCGTATCTTTTCCGGTCAGTGCAGAAATGAAATAATGATAACCTTCCGGGTTCTTCCGACGGATACAGCTCAAATCAAAAGAAGTTTTCATCGCTTCCGGTATAGCAGCAGTCTGCGCCAGTGTACGGACATAATCCGTACCGAAGAACACCGTCTTACCTTTACCTTGTTTATTTCCTAATTTCTTTACCTGCTCCAGAGTACCCTTAAAGTCCGTACGGCGCTGCTCCAACCTGGCATACCCCGGAACATCCTCCGGATACCGGTCCAGAAACACAACGGTCGCTCCCTCTTTTGCCAATTCGAGCAGGCGGGCAAGTACGTCCGCAGGCATTAAACGTGCACCGGGAACAACCAATGCTTTATAAACTGTTCCGCCTGACGTCACAATTTTCTTATCACGGCAAGTGGCCGTACGAATGAAGTTATCGGAAATATAATCCATATCATAACCGGCATCGTTAATGCGGTGCACCGCTTCTATAAAACCCGGAGCACGCCGTGCCATTTTATGAATATCAAACATCAGCAGACGTCCGTCCTGCTCCTGCCACATATCATATACCGGCAAATACACAAGGAAGTCATTATCCGGCTGTCCCATCTGCAAAAAACTCTGGCAACGGGATATATATTGAAAGAAAGCAGGCGCATCACGCCAGATGCTGTTCGTCGGACTCATATCCACCGTAGCATAAAACTTCCAGCCGGGCCAGGCAGCCTCAGCAGGAGAATAAGTCGTACCATGGAAGAAAGTATGGTTGACGCCGGAAACGAACATGAGGTCGATATCCGGCTTACACTGTGACAGAGAAGTGCGGAAATGTTCCGTCAGCCAAGTAAAAGTTTCCGAAGAAGTATAAGGTTTACCGGCAATATGAGCGCCCGAAGATGCGTATTTCAACATGGAGAGGTCGGAATCATTGGGACGCGTCAGCGAATCCTTACGCAATCCCCGTATACCGAAATCAGACAAACCGAAACCTTCACACTCCGGAATATCCACCGTAGCATAAAGGTCTATCAGATTTCCCGGCGAGCCATGAGCCTGATTTCTGGTTTTAGCCCCGTGCCGATGCGCCCACTCCGTCCACTGACGGGTGAAATTCTCCTGCAACAGTTCACCGAGAGTTTCACGATAATCGGAGATGATGCGCCGGGTCTTGTCCGAACGCTCCCCTGCCGCCAGAAACTCCGGCAGGTGTTCTTCCAGTTTATAACCGCGACGCGCCAGAAACTCATCAAAAAGTCCTTCCGACCAGTCCGCCCCGTAAACCTCATAGGAGTCGTTAAAGAAATTATGGGGATAAGCTGTAGCACCACCTGCCGTATCCTTGAACTTTCCGTCAAAAGCGCGTTCAAAGCGTCCGAGATAGTTTTTCACGGCACGGGCCGAGAAATGATTCATCACATACCCCTCACCACCGGGTGCCGCACGCTTCACCTTCTGCAAAGTCTTGCCGCAAAAGGCGGCAATCAAACGCCAGCTACCTTTCGGAGCTTTCCAGCATAACATTCCGTCTTTTACCTTATCCGTCAAATCCAGACACTTCCCCATATCGGAAAAGGCCATCAGACGCTCCAGTTTGGCATAAGGCTTTTGTTTTTTATCGGCAACCTCTATTCTCTTATCAAGCGTATTCCCGCCTTCTAACCGATATTCCGTAACAAACAGTTTGCAGGCGGCATCCTCTATCCCCACTTCAGGGCCTCCGAAAGGCCAGCCGGTACCGGTGTTCATATCAATCTGCATGCCCAGACGGGACGCTTCACTTTCCGTATATTGCAGCATCTGCATCCATCGGGGGGAGAGAAACGGAATATCCTTCGCATCATTTCCCTGTACGCCATAAATCGGAGTAATCTCCATCGTACCCATTCCCGCCGCAGCATATGCTTCCAGATTACGGGTCAGATTTTCCTTATCCACCGCACTTCCCATCCACCACCAGCGTGCAGCCGGTTTGGCATCCAAACCAATCTCCGGCCACGAAACATCTTGTGCAGACAAAAAACCTGCACAAAATGCAAACATGGCAATACAAAACAATCGATTCATACCTATTTTATTTTCTCCAGTTCCAGACATCCCATAATGAACGGTCCCGTTGCTTTGGCGTCATTATCCCTCATCTTTTCACCTATATAATATTCAAAACTTCCGTCGCGATACGGATGACCGCCCAAACCACCAACCTGGCAACAACGGGTCAGAGTCAGCGTTCCGTCCTGTTTCTCCACCAGCAATTTATCTTTCAAGCCCTGCAGAGCCTTTTCCGCTACAGCGCGGTATCCGGCATCGATATATCCTTTATTCACTGCTTTTGCATAAGCATACATACATTGGGTGGTCACAGATGCCTCAGGGAAATTACCCTTGCGTTTAGGCTGGTCGATAACCTGATACCAAAGTCCCGCTTTATCCTGATATTTCGGCAATGTCTCCGCCAATCCGCGGATATAGCCAATCATGTCGGCACGTCCCGGATGATTTTCGGGTATATAATCCAAAGCATCCACCAGCGCCATAAACCACCAGCCTATACTGCGCCCCCAGAAGTTGGGAGAATGTCCGGTTTCCGGGTTCGCCCAACGCTGGCTCTTGCTTTCGTCCCACGCATGATGATACAGTCCTGTCTTAGCATCATAGGTATGTTTATGGCAGAGACGGAACTGTTTCACCGCCTCGTCAATCCATTCCGGTTTATTGAATTCCGCACCATACTGCGCCATAAACGGAGAAGCCATATACAGTCCGTCCAGCCACATCTGATGCTGATAAATCAGTTTATGCCAGAATCCACCTTCCAAAGTACGGGGCTGGTTCTTCAACTGTTTGATAAGGATATCCATTGCCGCTTTATATCGTTGGTCGCCGGTTTCACGGTAAAGGTCAAACAGCACCTTTCCGGAGTTAATGAAATCCAGGTTATAAGTGGACTTATCATACAGATGGATTTCTCCCTTTTCATTAATCAGAGAGTCGGCCCATTGCTTCACATAATCATAGTAACGACGTTCGCCCGTTGCTTTCCACATCTGCAACATGGCGCAGCAACCCACTCCCTGGGCATAACCGAAGAACAGGCGCTTGCCGTGATCCAACCGGTAAGCCTGCGGGAAACGCATCATCTCGGAGTCGGCAAACCAACGTGCATACGAGCCTTGTTCCCATGTATCCGTACGGAAAGGTACTGCGGGCAAACCCGACTTATTATAAAGATTTACACGGAAGAAGTTACAAAAGCCGTAACGTACGGCAACCGGCTCCGCCACCTGCGGAGCGGAAACTTCCAGCCGGCTACCTTTTATCACAGCCACCGCCGGATAGAAACGCCGGTCGGCTCCCGCAACCAGAAAGCCCTTGACCGGAGCATTCTCAGGTGTCACCAAACCGTCTTCGGCATATTCAAAACTCAATACAGCCTTATTGCCGCTGACTTTCATCGTTTTGAAGAGCGGGCCGGAGTATGCCACATCCTTCCCATATTGTTTGGCAAGCGCCCACAAAGCCATGCGTTCACCCGCCACGCGCTTATTACGCGGATGAATATCCGTAGAATCCGCCGCATCCGTAACAACCGCCATGCCCACATTCTTCAGCCCGCTTTGCCATGTTTTGAGCTGTGCTTCACGAATACCGGCCGGCTGTCCTTTATGCGGAGCAATCTGCATGAAATAGAACGGCATGTCGGGTTGCTTCCATTCTTTCCGCCAACTGTTAATCATATTGGTGAATACCTGCTGATATTTTTCATGACGAATGGCATTCGATTCTCCCTGATACCAGATATTTCCTTTCACCGTATATCCCAGAATAGGATGAATCATACCGTTCCAAAGCGTAGCGGGGACCTTGCAATATCCCTTCTCCTGCTTCACATTCTTCAAAGCAAAATCTTCAAGTACATCTGTATAGAGCGGATTGTTCTTCATAACACTCATCTTCGTCCACGATTCCGCATGCGTGCCTCCCCATGTAGACTGTATCATACCTACCGGCACATTCAATTCCTTATGCAACCGGCGTCCGAAAACGAATCCCACAGCCGAGAAGTCATACAGGTTTTTCGGCGTGCACACCAGCCACCGGCCTTGACAGTCATCCATTTCACCGTCGGGAGCCAACTGATGTTCCACCCGAAACAGACGAAGTTCCGGATAATCCGCGTCCTTCATCTCCTCGGCTTCCGTTATCATACCGGTCATCCATTTTTTATCGGGATGCCTGGAAACCGGATATTCCATATTGGATTGTCCGGTACAGAGCCATACTTCACCTACCAGTACATTATTAATAGTAATCGTATTCTCACCGCTCACCGTAACAGACTGCCCTTTTGCAGCCGCAGGCGTTTTCAGTTTCACAGTCCATTTGCCGTCAGCCGCAGCCTTGGTTGTCACGGTTTTATTTGTCCATGACGCTTTTACCGAAACCCGTTCACCGGGCGTTGCCTTTCCCCACAGATTGACTTGCGCGTTTTGCTGCAATACCATATTATCGGAAAAGATAGCCGGAAGTACCACTTTGGCAGAAACGGAACCTGCCAATACTAAAAGAAAGGAAATTAATCCAAGTAGTTTTTTCATGTGCCTTTGATAGTTTTAATAGAATTAAGAAATGAACTTTATTCTGTATTGCAAAAATAAGAGCTTCACGGCAAACGGACTCTGAGCCTTTTGGCAGTTCTCTTATTGTTTTTGTCGTTTATCACCAACTCCACCCCGCCCAAGACACGGTTATACTTGCCGTTTCTCTTACGGCAGCCAGGAACAAACCGCACGCAGACAGCTTGCACTTACCCCACACTGAGTTTTTCAGGCTACCTGTCTGAAATTGTCGCAAAGATATAATTAAAAGATTTCCGATAAAAGGCTTTTAATTATATTCCAAACCTGCATACATATACCGTCTTTTTTACGTTTTTTGCATATTAAAGAATAAAAAAATCCCATTTCTGTATATTCTTTCCAAAATATTCCCTACTTTTGCACCAACCTAAGAATAATTATACAGAAACATGAAAAAGAAAGCCAATCGGTTAGATGCCATCAAGATGATTATCTCAAGCAAAGACATCAGTTCTCAGGAAGAGCTGTTGCAGGCTTTGGGCAAAGAGGGCTTTGAGCTGACACAAGCCACCTTGTCACGCGACTTGAAGCAGTTGAAAGTAGCCAAAGCGGCCAACATGAACGGGAAATATGTATATGTTCTTCCCAACAACATCATGTACAAGCGCAGCAACGACCAGAGCGCAAGCGAAATGCTGATGACCAGCGGCTTCATTTCCCTCCATTTCTCCAAGAACATTGCCGTCATCCGCACCCGGCCCGGCTATGCCAGCAGCATGGCTTATGACATCGACAACCGCGAATGTCCCGCCATACTGGGCACCATTGCCGGCGACGATACAATCATGATGGTTCTGCACGAGGCTGCATCCCACGAAGAGATACGCGTGTTTCTGTCACAAATCATTCCTAACATAAAGTAAACCTGTACAACTATATTACAACGAATATATAACGAAATAAAAGAAATGGATTCGAAACAGATTGATGTGATGGTGGCCGACGCCTCACATGAAGTTTACGTGGATAAGATTTTGGATACCATCCGAGAAGCTGCCAAGGTGCGCGGAACGGGCATCGCAGAACGCACACACGAATATGTGGCGACTAAAATGAAAGAAGGAAAAGCTATCATAGCTTTATGTGGAGACGAATTTGCAGGTTTCACCTACATAGAGAGCTGGGGAAACAAGCAGTATGTGGCAACATCGGGCCTCATCGTACATCCCGATTACCGCGGCTTGGGACTGGCCAAACGTATCAAGACGGCTTCTTTCCGCCTGGCACGCCTGCGGTGGCCCAAAGCCAAAATATTCAGTCTGACCAGCGGAGCGGCCGTTATGAAAATGAATACCGAACTGGGCTACGTACCGGTTACTTTCAATGAACTGACAGACGACGAGGCTTTCTGGAAAGGCTGCGAGGGCTGTATCAACCATGACATACTGGTAGCCAAAAACCGGAAGTTCTGCATTTGCACGGCAATGCTTTACGACCCGAAGTTACACGAGGAAGATAAAATATAATTAATTATAGATTTTGAATTATGAATGGGAACACACGGACTCGTTTACAAGCCTGATTCCCAATTTATAATTCAACATTCAAAATTCATAAGTATTATGGAAAAGAAGAAAAAAGTAGTAGTTGCATTCAGCGGTGGTCTGGACACCTCATTCACAGTTATGTATCTGGCCAAAGAGAAAGGATACGAGGTATATGCGGCTTGTGCCAATACCGGCGGTTTCAGCCCCGAACAGCTGAAGACAAACGAAGAGAACGCCTACAAACTGGGTGCTGTAAAATATATTACTTTGGACGTAACGCAGGAATATTACGAAAAGAGCTTGAAATACATGGTATTCGGCAACGTATTGCGTAACGGTACTTATCCTATTTCCGTAAGCTCCGAACGTATATTCCAGGCGCTGGCCATTGCACGCTACGCCAACGAAATCGGCGCAGACGCCATTGCACATGGTTCGACCGGTGCGGGTAACGACCAGATTCGTTTCGACATGACTTTCCTTGTCATGGCTCCGGGCGTGGAAATTATCACGCTGACACGCGACATGGCTTTGAGCCGCCAGGAAGAGATAGATTATCTGAACAAGCACGGCTTTGCAGCCGACTTCGCCAAACTGAAATATTCCTATAACGTAGGTCTGTGGGGTACTTCCATTTGCGGCGGTGAGATTCTGGACTCCGCACAGGGACTTCCCGAAAGCGCCTATCTGAAACATTGCACCAAAGAAGGCAGCGAACAGTTGCGCCTGACCTTCGAGAAGGGTGAACTTAAAGCGGTCAACGATGAAAAATTCGACGACCCCATCAAGGCTATCCAGAAGGTAGAGGAAATCGGTGCGGCTTACGGCATCGGCCGTGATATGCACGTAGGCGATACGATTATCGGCATCAAGGGCCGCGTAGGTTTCGAGGCAGCCGCTCCCATGCTGATTATCGGCGCACACAAGTTCCTTGAGAAATACACATTAAGCAAATGGCAGCAATACTGGAAAGACCAGGTAGCCAACTGGTACGGTATGTTCCTGCACGAAAGCCAGTACCTGGAACCGGTAATGCGCGACATCGAAGCCATGCTGGAGTCCTCGCAACGCAATGTAAACGGTACTGCGATTCTCGAACTTCATCCGCTCTGTTTCTCTACCGTAGGCGTGGAAAGCGACGACGACCTTGTAAAGAACAAATTCGGCGAATACGGTGAAATGCAGAAAGGCTGGACTGCGGAAGACGCCAAAGGTTTCATTAAGGTGACTTCTACCGCACTGCGTGCCTATTACTCAAACCACAAAGACGAAGAAATCTAAATGATGAACCGGAAGCAAAAATTAACGCGCCCCCGAAACGGAAGAATGCTTTCCGGCGTATGTGCAGGACTGGCAAACTTTTTCGGACTCGACGTGTCACTGGTACGCATCATCTACGTTTTTGCTACGATCTTCACTGCGTTTGCAGGTACACTTATATATATCATACTATTAGTTATAATACCAGAAGAACCCAATAGATATTATCAACATGATTAAAGTAGGAATCATCGGCGGAGCCGGATACACGGCAGGCGAACTGATACGCCTGTTACTGAACCATCCCGAAGCGGAAATCGTATTCGTAAACAGTTCGAGCAATGCCGGCAACAAAATAACCGACGTACACGAAGGGCTGTACGGAGAGACGGATCTAACGTTTACCGACGAACTTCCGTTGGACGAAATCGATGTGCTTTTCTTCTGCACGGCGCATGGCGACACCAGAAAATTCATGGAAAGCCACAACGTACCGGAAGACCTGAAGATAATCGACCTCTCCATGGACTATCGCATCAAAAGCGACGACCATGACTTCATCTACGGCCTTCCCGAGCTGAACCGCCGTGCCACCTGTACGGCAAAGCATGTTGCCAACCCCGGCTGCTTCGCCACCTGCATCCAGTTGGGCCTGCTTCCGCTTGCCAAGCATCTGATGCTGAACGGCGATATTATGGTGAATGCCATCACCGGCAGCACAGGTGCGGGCGTCAAGCCGGGAGCTACGAGCCACTTCAGCTGGCGCAACAACAACCTGAGTGTGTACAAGGCTTTCGAGCACCAGCACGTGCCCGAAATCAAGCAATCGCTCAAACAGCTCCAGAACAGTTTCGATTCGGACATTGATTTCATCCCTTATCGCGGTGATTTTCCCCGCGGCATCTTTACCACTATCGTGATAAAGACCAAAGTGGCGTTGGAAGAGATTGTCCGCATGTATGAAGAGTATTATGCCAAAGACTCCTTCACGCATATCGTCGACAAGAACATCGATTTGAAGCAGGTTGTCAACACCAACAAATGCCTTATCCATTTGGAAAAGCACGGCGACAAGCTCCTTATCATCTCCTGCATAGACAACCTGCTAAAAGGAGCCAGCGGACAGGCCGTACACAACATGAACCTGATGTTCAATCTGGAAGAGACTGTCGGTTTGAGACTGAAACCCAGTGCTTTCTAAAGTATCTTTAATTTGTAATCAGTTACTGAAAGAATGAAACTATTCGATGTATATCCCCTTTTTGACATCAATATTGTCAAAGGAAAAGGCTGCCATGTATGGGACGATAAAGGTACGGAGTACCTCGACCTCTATGGCGGTCATGCAGTAATCTCTATCGGACATGCACATCCGCACTATGTAGAGATGCTCGGCAAGCAAGTAGCCACGCTTGGATTCTATTCCAACTCCGTTATCAACGAACTGCAACAGCAACTGGCAGAACGGTTGGGAAAGGTCTGCGGATACGATGATTATTCCCTTTTCCTTATCAACAGCGGAGCCGAAGCCAACGAAAACGCGTTGAAGCTCGCTTCGTTCCATAACGGACGGACTCGCGTGGTATCCTTCTCGAAAGCTTTCCACGGACGTACTTCATTGGCGGTAGAGGCAACCGACAATCCCAAAATCATTGCTCCCATCAACAACTGCGGACACGTTACCTATCTCCCGCTGAATGATACAGAGGCAATGAAAGCCGAGCTGGCGAAAGGCGATGTATGCGCTGTAATCATCGAAGGCATTCAGGGAGTGGGCGGCATACAGTTGCCCACCGATGAGTTTATGCAAGCCTTGCGCAAGGCCTGTACAGAGTACAATACGGTACTGATTCTGGACGAAATCCAAAGCGGTTACGGACGTAGCGGCAAGTTCTTCGCCCATCAGTACAACGGTATCAAAGCCGACATCATCACCGTAGCCAAAGGCATAGGCAACGGATTTCCGATGGCGGGCGTACTTATCAGTCCGATGTTTACTCCCGTTTACGGCCAGCTCGGAACCACTTTCGGCGGAAATCATCTGGCTTGCAGCGCTGCGCTTGCCGTACTGGATGTCATCGAGCAGGAAGCTCTTGTAGAGAATGCCGCCCAAGTAGGCGCATACCTGATGGAAGAGCTGAAGAAATTCCCGCAAATCAAGGAAGTGCGCGGACGCGGACTGATGATTGGTCTCGAATTTGAAGAGCCTGTCAAAGAACTGCGTTTGAGGTTACTGAAAGAACAGCATGTGTTTACCGGTGTCAGCGGCACGAACGTACTCCGCCTGTTGCCGCCCCTGTGTCTCGGCATGGACGAAGCGAACCTCTTCCTGGAACGTTTTAAGAAAGTACTTTGACAATTTACGGATAATCAGCCGGCAAAAGATACGACCGAAAGAAGAATACCTTCCTGTTTCGGTCGTTTTTTCATTAAAATCTTTACCTTTGCCCGAAGACAACTTTTTAAATGACAAGATGATATGAAAACAGCAATTATCGGTGCAGGAAATATGGGCGGCTCCATCGCCCGCGGTCTGGCAAAAGGAACCATCATCCCCGCCAGCGACATCATTGTTTCTAATCCCACGCAAGGCAAACTGGATGCGTTAAAGGCTGAGTTCCCCGCTTTGCAAACCACACGCGACAATCAGGAAGCCGTTACCGGCGCCGAGCTTATCATACTCGCCGTCAAACCGTGGCTGATAAAACCGGTGGTAAGCGAACTCAAGCTGAAAAGCAAGCAGATACTTATCTCCGTAGCTGCCGGCATCCCTTTCGAAGAACTGGCACACTACGTGGCAGACAAGGAGATGACCATGTTCCGCCTCATCCCCAACACCGCCATCAGCGAGATGGAAAGCATGACGCTCATCGCAAGCCGTAACGCCAGCAAGGAACAGGAACAGCTTTTGCTCGACATCTTCAACCAGATGGGACTTGCCATGCTGATTCCCGAAGATAAGATAGCGGCAACCACCGCCATGACTTCCTGCGGCATCGCTTATGTACTGAAGTATATCCAGGCAGCCATGCAGGCCGGAATAGAACTGGGCGTTTACCCCAAGGACGGCATGCGCATGATAGCCCAGTCGGTAAAAGGCGCCGCCGAACTGATTCTGAACAACGACACGCATCCCGCCATAGAGATTGACAAGGTATGCACTCCCGGCGGAATTACAATCAAGGGTATCAACGAGCTGGAACATCAGGGATTCTCTTCCGCCATTATCAATGCCATCAAAGCAAGTAAATAACCGTACTAATCCACTTAATAAAAACCACATGGACGAACAGATTAAACAAATAGCCGAACGCCTGCGCGGACTGCGCGACGTATTGGAATTGAATGCCGAAGACATCGCCCGCGATTGCGACATCCCGGCAGAAGAGTACCGTCTTGCCGAAACGGGAGAATTCGACATCTCCGTAAGCATGCTGCAAAAGATAGCCCGCCGTTACGGCATCGCACTGGATGCCCTGATGTTCGGTGAAGAGCCGAAGATGAGCAGCTACTTCCTTACCCGTGCCGGCAAGGGAACCAGCATCGAGCGTACAAAAGCCTATAAATACCAGTCACTGGCTGCCGGCTTCATGAACCGCAACGCCGACCCGTTCATCGTCACCGTCGAACCCAAGCCGGATAACGAGCCGATACACTACAACAGTCACTCCGGACAGGAATTCAACCTTGTACTGGAAGGTCGCATGATGCTGAGCATCGACGGCAAAGACTTGATTTTAAACGAAGGAGACAGTTTGTATTTCAACTCCAAACTGCCTCACGGCATGAAAGCGCTGGACGGAAAGAAAGTACGTTTCCTTGCCGTAATCATGTAACAACACATAGAAGAACGGAGAATGAAGAAATTCCAAAAGTTATGGTAGAAAGATTTTTATCGCAAACGTCCTTTACATCTCAAGAGGACTTCATCAAGAATTTAAAGATTAACGTACCGGAGAATTTCAATTTCGGTTATGACGTAGTGGATGCCTGGGCGGCCGAACATCCCGACAAGCCCGCATTGCTCTGGACCAATGACAAGGGCGAGCACATCCAGTTCTCATTTGCCGACATGAAACGCTATACGGACATGACGGCTTCCTATTTCCAGAGCCTCGGCATCGGCCACGGCGATATGGTAATGCTCATTCTGAAACGCCGCTATGAGTTCTGGTTCAGCATCATCGCGCTGCATAAGCTGGGAGCCGTCGTTATCCCCGCCACACACCTGCTTACCAAGAAAGATATTGTATACCGCTGCAATGCCGCAGACATCAAGATGATTGTCTGTGCCGGCGAAAGCGTCATTACCGACCACATCACGGCTGCCATGCCCGACTCTCCGAGTGTGAAGAAGCTGGTCAGCGTAGGCCCGGAGATAGCCGAAGGTTTTGAGGACTTCCACAAAGGCATTGCCGGTGCCGCCCCTTTTGCACGGCCGGAGCATGCCAACAGCAACGACGATATTTCTTTGATGTACTTCACCAGCGGCACTACCGGCGAACCCAAAATGGTGGCGCACGACTTCACGTATCCGTTGGGGCACATCGTTACCGGAAGTTTCTGGCACAACCTGCACGAAAACAGCCTGCACCTCACCATTGCCGATACGGGCTGGGGTAAAGCCGTATGGGGCAAGCTGTACGGACAATGGATAGCCGGAGCCAACATCTTTGTATACGATCACGAAAAATTCACTCCTGCCGATATTCTGACAAAGATACAGGACTATCACGTCACCTCGCTTTGCGCACCGCCTACCATCTTCCGGTTCCTGATTCACGAAGACCTGACGAAGTACGACCTCTCTTCATTGCAGTATTGCACCATTGCCGGAGAAGCGTTGAACCCCGCCGTATTCGATACATTCAAGAAACTGACAGGCATCAGCCTCATGGAAGGTTTCGGACAGACCGAAACCACCCTTACCGTAGCCACCATGCCGTGGATGCAGCCCAAACCGGGCAGCATGGGATTGCCCAATCCCCAATACGACGTAGACCTGATAGACCATGACGGCCGTTCGGTAGAGGCCGGTGAACAAGGACAGATTGTAATCCGTACCGACAAAGGCAAGCCGCTCGGTCTGTTCAAGGAATATTACCGCGATGCCAACCGCACCCGCGAAGCATGGCACGACAACATCTATTATACCGGCGACGTTGCCTGGAAGGACGAGGACGGCTACCTCTGGTTTGTAGGCCGCGCCGACGACGTTATCAAGAGCAGCGGTTACCGCATCGGCCCGTTCGAAGTGGAAAGCGCCCTGATGACGCATCCCGCAGTTATAGAATGTGCCATCACCGGAGTTCCCGATGAAATACGGGGACAAGTGGTGAAAGCCACCATCGTATTGTCCAAAGACTATAAGAACCGTGCCGGCGAGGAACTGGTCAAGGAGTTGCAGAACCACGTAAAGAAAGTGACCGCTCCTTACAAATACCCCCGTGTCATAGAGTTCGTTGACGAACTTCCCAAGACCATCAGCGGTAAGATACGCCGTGTGGAAATCCGGAAGAACGACGAGAAATAACCGCTTCGGAATAAGCAGAAGCATAGATGGCTTGTAAAAGAGACAACGGTTGTATCAAAATGATGACTGACGTATTATCTGTCATTCTATAATTGATACAACCGCTGTCCTGTTCTTTGGAATAAAGCCTACAGCTTCCGCACTATATTCTGCAAACTCTTCTCTGCCGGCGACCACACATTCTCGGCCAATGCCGCCATACGAGGAAAGGGCGAGAACTCCGTTTCCATGTAACAGGAATATACCCTGTTCATAAGCACCCCGGATAAGTTCAGTCTGTTGAATGGTCAACGAATAAGGAAGCCACCGGAAATTCCACCATTGTTCCGATTGACCAGCATATTTCTCGAATAACATAGATGATGAATTATTAACCTTGCAAATATAAGATTTTCATGCAAATAAAAGGATAAAAGGATTATATTTGCACAAGATTCAGAGAACGCCACGACATCATGAATAGTAAAATGCGGACCGGAAGAGATATGATTCTCTTAATGATTATACTGTTCCTGTCCGATAATATATGCGCACAAGATGCTTATATCCACCGTCTCGGCATTGAAGGCCGGGCGGGATATATTTTCCCCACCAGCTCCTTTCTGCGGGGTGAAAACGATATGCGCAAAATAATGAGGTCCGTTTGCTCCGCCCACTTGAAGTACTCATTCCGGCTGCCACCGGGTACTGCCGCCGACCGGGTATACGGAAGTTCCTATCAGGGAATAGGATTGGGCTATTTCGATTTCGGCAACCGCAGGGAAATGGGAACTCCCGTTGCCCTCTACGCCTTCCAAGGCGCCCGCATCGCCGGAATCACTCCCCGCTTGTCGCTTAACTACGAATGGGGGTTCGGCGCATCTTTTGGCTGGAAGCCGTATGACTATCTCAGCAATCCCAACAATACTGTAATGGGAAGCAAAGTAAACGCCTATCTCAGCGCAGGCATTCACCTGAACTGGATACTTTCCCCGCGGTTCGACCTCAATATCGGCGCAACGGCAGTACATTTCTCCAACGGCAATACCCGGTACCCCAACACCGGACTGAACACGATAGATTTTAAAATCGGAGTGGCATATAATTTCAACCGGGACATTGACAAGATCTTGCAACCGTTGCAGCAAATTCCGGTTCCGGCATTCCCCCGGCATGTTAGCTATGACCTTATGCTGTTCGGTTCGTGGAGACGGAAAGCCGTTGACGTTCCCGGCGGACAAGTCCCCGCTCCCGGCAAATACGGCGTAGCCGGGTTCTGTTTCGCTCCGATGTATAACTTCGGATATAAATTCCGTGCAGGAGTATCCCTGGACGGTGTCTATGATGCCAGCGCCAACATTTATACAAAGGATTACGCTACCCAGCTCGACGATGCCAGCGAGGAAGAGGCATTCGGCACTCCCCCGCTTCGCAAACAACTCTCTCTGGGTGTATCGGCACGCGGAGAATGGGTAATGCCCTACTTTACCGTGGGCATAGGTTTCGGAGCCAATATCCTGCATGGCGGGGGCGACTTGCAATCATTCTACCAAATCCTGGCGCTCAAAATAGATATAACCCGCGACACATTCCTGCATGTCGGCTACAACCTGAAGGATTTCCACGAGCCCAACTATCTGATGCTGGGTATAGGGTATCGGTTTAATAACAGGCGTCCCCGACTTCACATCGGTTTCCCACTTTAGGAAAGGTGGTAGGAATGCAGTCCGGAGAATGGCTGGATGTAGCAGGCTATGAACTGATATTGAAATAAAGAAAACTGTTTTTTGGTCGTCACTCGTCACCTATTGCCCGTATCCCTTTACCAGAGGGCGATACAGAGGTGACGAGAAGTGTGACGACCGGTGACGAGAAACTATCGGTCATCACTAAAATATCCGCTTCTTCAGCATTTCATCTTCTATAACTATTTAATTATCTGTCACTTTACCCAATAATACACATCTCATCATATTTTGCGGCATTCTGCCCATATTAAGGGGAAAAAAGTACCCCAACCCCTTACATTTCACCCCAAAATGCACAAGGAAAATACACTTTCTCCCTGTTATTTTTCTAACGTTACACCCTATATTATGTCATCATGGCTCTTGAAAAATTCCGTTTTGCAACTGCGAACCATACGGTTTCCATCTGCGGGCTGTACAGCCCGCAATTGGCAACCGTGGAGCCCGCAATTGCAAAACGAGGTTTTTGCTGATATACAGCTGCATTTACAACGCTCCTTTACGACATAATACACTATGGACAACGATATTTCTTACAGGGGATTCCAACTGAAACAGCTAACGTATATACTTTTTCGGTTTACATCTTGGTTTACATGAGCGGCATAATTCAAGGTAAAATGCGACTCTATTTTTGCTGAAAAACAGAGCGGTCCGAAAAAAAATAAGATTTCCGATTTAGATAAAAAACATAAAAAAAGCTTCATAAATCAATGATTTACAAAGCCTTAGATGAGTACTCGAAGCGGGACTTGAACCCGCACAGCCATTACTGGCCAAAGGATTTTAAGTCCTTCGTGTCTACCATTCCACCATTCGAGCATCCTCAAAAAAGGAGAGCGGAAAACGAGACTCGAACTCGCGACCCTAACCTTGGCAAGGTTATGCTCTACCAACTGAGCTATTTCCGCAGGTTTCTGGAGAACGGGTGCAAAGATAAACAGTTTCTACGTTACAGCCAAACTTTTTACCGGAAAAAAGTTAAATAAATAGGGATGTACGATATTAACCAGACTGTCATTAATAAGTTTATATCCTAAACAGAGAAAGCCAACATCGTACACCACAAGCAGTTAATTCACTATGATTACCGGCCGAGCAACGTTTTTTCGGCCTGTTCCATTACCTCAAAATTAAAGCCGTCCACAACTTTCTGCATCAAACCGGATATTTCATCATTGCAGAGGTTGCCGATACTGCCTTCGTGCGTATGATGCACTGTCTTGTCATGAGAGAAATTGCCAGCCTCAATGTCCAGACCGACCTTCTTATAAGCATCTCGGAACGGCATGCCTTCGCGCACCAGACGGTTTACCTCTTCCACGCTGAAAATAAGCAGGTACTTATCGTCATCCAGAATATGTTCGTTCACTTTGATTTCATTCATAATATAGGTCGTCATCTGCAAACAATCCTTCAACTCCCGGAAAGCAGGCAGGAATACTTCCTTAATAATCTGCAAATCGCGGAAATACCCGGAAGGCAGGTTATTGGCTATCATCATTATCTGCTGGGGCAATGATTGCAGTTTGTTGCATTTAGCACGTGTCAGCTCAAACACATCCGGATTCTTCTTATGCGGCATTATGCTCGAACCGGTAGTACAGTCATCGGGCAGTTTCACAAATCCGAAGTTCTGGCTGTTGAACATACAGGCATCGAACGCAAGCTTGGAAACGGTGCCCGCAATGCTTGCCAGCGCAAAAGCCACGTTACGCTCCATCTTACCGCGTCCCATCTGGGCATACACCACATTATAATTCAATGAATCGAAGCCCAACAGCCGGGTAGTCATTGTACGGTTCAAAGGGAAAGACGAGCCATATCCGGCAGCAGAACCCAACGGATTGCGGTTGCACATTTTAAAGGCGGCTTGCAAAAACAGCATATCATCCACCAGACTCTCGGCATAAGCGCCAAACCACAGTCCGAACGACGACGGCATCGCTATCTGCAAGTGGGTATAACCCGGCATCAATACATCTTTATAACGTTCGCTCTGCATGACGAGCACATGGAAAAGCTGTTCTACAGCCTCGGCTATGTCCCTTATCTCCGCACGGGTAAAGAGCTTTAAGTCGAGCAGCACCTGGTCATTACGGGAACGTCCGCTATGAATTTTCTTTCCTACATCACCCAATTTACGGGTCAGCATCAATTCCACCTGGGAGTGAACATCCTCTACCCCCTCTTCTATCACAAACTCCCCGCTCTCAGCAGTTGCGTAGATATTCTTCAACTCCGCAAGCAGCAGGGACAATTCTTCTTTTGTCAGCAAACCGATACTTTCCAGCATCGTGATATGTGCCATGGAACCCAACACATCATGCTTTGCCAGATAAAGATCCATCTCACGGTCACGCCCCACCGTAAAACGCTCTATATCCTTATTTACCTGAACGGACTTTTCCCAAAGTTTCTGAGCCATAAGATTTAGTAATTAATAATTAATCAGCGACAAAGTCTCCGCCATTTTCTCCAATCCTTCCTGCAAAGGTTTCTGCACCATGGTTTTCATAAACGGATTCAACTCCATTCCGATGGTAAGCTTCATTTTACATTCCGTCTCCGTAACGGGCACTATCTGTATCCACAGGTTAAAGGGCAGAGGCGAGGTTGTTGTTGCAAACTTGATGCACTTGCAAGGTTCTTTCTCTACAATCTGTAATACTATTTTCCCAACCGGCGGTACTTCTATCGACAATGTTTCCGCATCGAAACTCAAATTCTTCACTTTGTCCTGCGGCAGGCGGTCTTTCACTTTCTCCAAATTGCTAAGGTCTGAAAGCTTCTCATAAACAGCTTTTTGCGAAGCAGATATCACCTTTACCGCACTTTCAAATTTAGTCATAATACAATGGTCTTTAAAAGACAAAAAGAACTATCCGGACAGCAACTATCCGAATGGCTCTTTTGTCATAATCTATCATTATGTAAAATAAGTCTTATTTTCCGGCTTCCCAATGCGCGGGGTCTTTACGCCATTCGTTCAGCGTAAGCACATCTTCCTCTTCAATGTAACCGGTGCGAAGGGCAACTTCCATCACAGCTTCGTAATTGGTCAATGTCACCAAAGGAACTTTTGCATCCTTGAATGCTTTTTCTGCAATGGGGAATCCATATGTGTAAGCGGCAACCATACCGATTACTTCGCATCCGTCGCGACGGATGGCTTCAACAGCTTTCAGACTGCTTCCGCCGGTAGAAATCAAATCTTCTACCACCACCACTTTCATACCCGGACGAAGTTCACCTTCTATCAGGTTCTCCAAACCGTGGTCTTTCGGGGTAGAGCGTACATATACAAACGGCAGGTTCAACGCATCCGCCACCAATGCACCCTGGGGAATAGCTCCCGTAGCAACACCGGCAATGGCATCAACCTGACCGAAACGTTCCAGAATCAGACGTGTAATTTCCACTTTCACGAAATTACGGAGAGAAGGATATGAAAGAGTCTTACGGTTATCACAGTAAAACGGGGATTTCCATCCTGACGCCCAGATAAACGGGTTAGCGGGTTGTAGTTTAATCGCCTTAATCTTCAGCAACTTCTCTGCAAACAATCTTTCTAAAGTTTTCATAGCCAAACTAACTATTATGATAAATATGCCGCAAAAATACAGAAAGCTGACGAGAATAAAAAAGAATACGGATAAATTTTATTCCAATTCGTCATTTTCATCAGAAAGCGTAATACAGTGGCGGATATCTTTCATTTCGAACCCCCGGCTCAAAGCAAAACGCACCAGTTTATTGTTCAGTTCGTACTCATTCTCCGCATGCACGCTCTTGCGCTTTACCGCCAGCAAATTATCCAATATGGCAAGATATTCATCCTCGTCGATTTCATTCAGGTAACGGTAAAATACACTTTGGGGAATTTTCTTCAGTTGAAGCGCCTGTCCTATCTTTATCTTCCCCCACTTGGCAAAGCGGTACTTATCATGAATGAAGGCACGGCAAAAACGTTCCTCGTCAATATATTTCTCCTGTTCCAAACGGTTGATTATGCGGTCTATGGCATCATAGGGAATACCCCAACGCTGCAACTTCTCCGTAACTTCCGCACGGCAATGCTCCGCAGTGGAGCAATAAGCAGCCACGCGGCTTAAAGCATCTGTTTCTGTAATTTCTATCATCGTTCTGCGATTACTATTCGGTCATTTCCGGAAATATCTTTCAACACCCGTAGATTGGTGTACCCCTGTGCGCGAAGCATCGTTGCCGTAGCTTCCCCGAACGCACGGTTTATCTCAAAATAAAGTCTGCCGCCGGACGCCAGCATACCCTTGCCCAGCTCTGCAATGCGCCGGTAAAAAAGCAGCGGATCATTATCCGGAACAAACAATGCCGAAAAAGGTTCCCAGTCCAAGACATTGCGCTCCATTTCCTGCTTTTCCGATTCAGTGACGTATGGCGGATTGCTGACAATCACATCATACCGTTCCCCGCTGCCGGGAACATACGCCAGCACATCCCGCTGTACAAAACACACGGATGCCTGCAATGCCTCATTATTGCGGCGGGCTATGCGGAGGGCAGTGTCCGAAATGTCCCATGCCGTCACTTTGGCATCCGGCAGCATCTTGGAGAGAGAAATGGCAATGCAGCCGCTCCCCGTCCCGATGTCAAGAATACGGGCTCCGGACGGAACTTCCTTCAGCATCACCTCCACCAGCTCCTCCGTTTCCGGACGGGGAATCAGCACGCCGGGGGCCACATGGTAGGAGCGTTCCAGAAAACGGGCGGTGCCCTGCACATACTGTATCGGCTCGAAATTACGCAAGCGGGCAAGAATGGTGTCTAAATCCCGCATCTCTTTTGGGGATAAAATCATATCTTTGCCCAGGTAATAATCGACCGCAGTCTGCCCCAGCATTTCGCAACAGACAATGCGGGACAGATTGGCAGCTTCTTGCGCAGAGTAACTCTCCTGCAAAGCATGGCGGATATGGGAAACGGAAACAGTCATAACATTCGGCATTTCGGGCTGCAAAAATAGTGGAAGTTTAAGAGTAATACAAAGTATGGAAGAAGAAAAATACATGCGCCGCTGCATTCAGTTAGCCCAAAACGGGTTATGCAATGCAGCCCCCAACCCGATGGTGGGCGCAGTAATCGTATGCGACGGAAAAATTATCGGCGAGGGATACCATGTGCGTTGCGGCGAGGCGCACGCCGAAGTCAATGCAATCCGCTCCGTAAAAGACCCCTCGTTGTTGAAGCGTTCTACAATCTACGTCAGTCTGGAGCCTTGTGCCCACTACGGAAAAACACCACCCTGCGCCGACCTTATCATAGAGAAAGAGATTCCGCGCATCGTAATCGGCTGCCAGGACCCGTTTGCCAAAGTAGCAGGACGGGGAATCCGGAAGCTGAAAGATGCAGGACGGGAAGTCATCACCGGGGTGCTGGAAGATGAATGCAGAAATCTAATCCGGCGTTTTATCACGTTTCATACCCTTCGTCGTCCCTACATTACCCTGAAATGGGCGGAGTCTGCCGACAAATACATCGATAAGAGCCGTGAGGACGGGCAACCGGTCATTCTATCCACCCCCCTGACATCCATGCTTGTGCATAAGAAACGGGTAGAGCACAATGCCATCATGGTAGGTACACGTACGGCAGAGCTGGACAACCCCAGCCTGACCGTACGGAACTGGCAAGGCCGGTCGCCAGTACGAATCGTAACAGACAGACAGTTGCGGCTGTCTCCCAAGCTGCATGTATTCGATGGGAATGTCCGCACACTTGTGTTCACCGAGAAACCGTGCCTGTCACAGCACAACGTTGAATACATTCCCATTGACTTCCAACGGAATATACTGCCGCAAATCATGGAACACCTGTACATGCAGGGATTACAATCTCTGTTAGTCGAAGGCGGAAACATCCTGTTACAGTCCTTTATCGATGCGGAATTATGGGACGAAGCCTTTGTCGAAGAAAGTCCTTTAACGCTATTATCCGGTATCAAGGCACCTGAAATTGGCAATAAAGCGCCCTGTACCAACGAAGTTTATTTCGGCAGGAATTTCCGGCATTACAGCGCTACAAGATTAGGCTAACAGCCTTATTCAAGGGCATTTTTATCGAGAAAAACAGCCATATTATCTATAATTTTATATAAAACTTGCCGATAAAGCTGTTTATAGAAAAAAATGTTCCTATTTTTGCAACTTGTAAATAAACACTATCTTTCAAATGAGAATAAAGTTTTTAGCTATAATCGCAAGTTTTCTTTTTGTATCAATCGCAATAAGCTCGTGCCTGGACTCTGACGACACGGTAGAACTAAGCTCCGATGCAACGGTACATGCTTTTGGCATTGACACGGTATACGGCAAACATTATAAATTCACGATAGACCAGTTAAGAAGAAAAATCTACAACCAGGATTCATTGCCTATAGGAGCAGATACGATTATCGACCGCATATTAATTGACACGTTCACCGTAAGCGGCTGGATTACTTCAAGAGATGAAATGAATAGTATCAGCGGTGATACAATATTCAACAGAGCCGACTCGGTAAATCTTACGAAAGCCATAAATACCGAAAACGGGATGAAATTCAAAATACATGCCCCGGACGGCTTTACCGTAAATGAATATTCCCTTGAAATCAGAGTACACAAGCAGGATCCGGACTCCTTAGTGTGGGATAAAATGGGAAGTGCACCGACACTTTCAGGTGAACAAAAGGCCATCCTATTCAACAACGAGCTGTGGGTATTTACACAATCTGCGGCACAGAAAACACAGACAAGAGCAGGTGCATATTGGCTGGACACAGAAGAAACATACGGCTGGGATGCAGTGTCCGGAGCTAAACTTCCCGACAATGCAAAACTGGAATCCCTCGTCTGCCTGAAATACAAAGACGGAGAAGATGAGAAACAAAGACTTTACATCGTGACAGAAGACGGTACGGCACATTCTTCCGATGACGGAATAAATTGGACACCAGCCAATTGGGAAGGGAACAGCAATATCCGGACACTGATTGCCGGTTTTACCGATGTGCTGACTGTCGTTACCTCAAACGGTGAAGTTTACACAGTTGACAATCAAGGCAACAAGATAGAAGGAAATATGGGTAAGGCAGAGGCTGACTTTCCTACATCACATATCTACTCCACCAATTTTGACAGCAACAATCAGTCACAGGCAATGGTAGTGGGTCGTACCGTTAATGACGTTCAGCAAACCATTCCCTGGGTTTCTTCCAACGGCAAAGACTGGTATTCATTGGCAAACACCAGTTCCTATGATGTGTATTGTCCGAAATTTGCCAATCCTGCCGTAATGTACTATGGTGAGAACTTTTATATCTTCGGCAGCAAAGATGAAAACAAGCTTGATGCCATTTATTCTTCCGTTGACGGTATTTCCTGGCGTGAGCCTCAAAGAAAATTCTTGTTACATAAAGATATGACAGATATAACTGCTCCCTATTCCATTGTTGTAGACAGCCCTTATATATGGGTTATCTTCGGCGGAAACGGAACAGATGCTGCCGTTTGGCGCGGACATCTCAACAAGCTGATGCCAGTCAGGGTGCAATAAATTCATTATTTCTGTTTCCTTTATATATATAAAAGTATAAAACGAGAATAGTAACCAAGACAAGAGATGTAAGTATAAAAAGATGCTAAATAAAGAAGAACTTGATTTAAGCCGGATTCCACAACACGTGGCAATTATCATGGACGGCAACGGACGTTGGGCAAAGTTGCGCGGACAAGAGCGCAGCTATGGACACCAGGCCGGCGCCGAGACAGTGCATGTCATTGCAGAAGAAGCGTCTAAATTAGGCATCAAATATCTGACTTTATATACGTTCTCCACCGAAAACTGGAATCGCCCCTCTAATGAAGTCGCTGCATTGATGGCGCTTCTGTTCGACTCTATCGAAGAGGAAACATTCATGAAAAACAACATCAGTTTCCGGGTTATCGGAGATCTGACCAAGCTGCCCGACAATGTGCGGGAACGTTTGGAAACCTGTATAGCACATACCGCAAATAATACTGGGATGTCTCTGGTACTGGCAATCAGCTACTCGTCCCGCTGGGAAATAACGGAAGCCGCCCGCCGTCTTGCAGCCTTAGTGCAAAAAGGCGAACTGACTCCCGAACAGATTGACAGCACCCTGTTGTCCCAATATCTTGCCACCGACTTCATGCCCGATCCGGATTTATTGATACGTACGGGCGGAGAAATCCGCTTGAGCAACTACCTGCTCTGGCAATGTGCTTACTCGGAACTTTATTTCTGCGACACCTACTGGCCTGACTTCCGTGAAGCGGAACTTCACAAAGCCATCCACGACTATCAGAAGCGTGAACGCAGGTTCGGAAAAACCAGCGAACAAATCCGCTGACCGGACAAACACAAATTGTAAATAGTAAATCGTAAATATAGTAAATAAAAAAATGTACTATCGTATTTCCTCCATACTCGTAACGTTTATCTGCCTCTTTAGCTGTGTACTGACCAGCTCGGCACAGGACACCAGCAATACCGATGAAACCGAAAAACCGGTTATTCTTTATTCGGGAACACCCAAGAAATATGAAATAGCGGATATTAAGGTAGTTGGAGCCAAGAATTATGAAGACTATGTAATCATCGGTTTATCCGGATTATCAAAAGGCCAGACAATTACCGTGCCCGGCGATGAAATAACGCAAGCCTGCAAACGCTACTGGCGTCACGGATTGTTCTCCGACGTGCAAGTTACTGCGGATAAAATCGAGGGCGACCGGATTTGGCTTACAATCCACCTGACAATGCGCCCCCGCGTTTCCGATATTCGCTATCACGGTGTAAAGAAGTCGGAACGTGAAGATTTGGAAGCCCGGGTAGGTCTGATTAAAGGAAACCAGATCACCCCCAACCTGATAGACCGCGCCAAGACGTTGATTAAGCGCTACTTTGACGATAAGGGTTTCAAGAATGCCGACATCATCATCACGCAAAAGGATGATCCCAACAACGAGAACCAAGTCCTGGTAGATATCAATATCGACAAAAAGGAGAAGGTAAAGGTACATCAGATTACAATCACCGGTAATCAGGCCATCACAACCAAGAAGCTAAAACGTGTGATGAAGAAAACGAATGAAAAAGGCAAACTGCTCAACCTTTTCCGTACCAAAAAGTTCGTCGAAGAAAATTTTGAAGCCGACAAGCAACTGATTATAGACAAATACAACGAATTGGGTTATCGTGATGCCATGATTGTAAAAGACAGCATCAAGTCTTATGACGACCGTACGGTGGATATCTTCATGGAAATCGAAGAAGGACAGAAATACTACTTGCGCAATGTAACGTGGGTAGGTAACACCCTCTATCCTTCCGAGCAACTGAATTTCCTGCTCCGTATGAAGAAGGGCGACGTCTACAATCAGAAGCTGCTGGAAGAGCGTACCAGTACAGATGAAGACGCTATCGGCAACCTCTACTACAACAACGGTTACCTCTTCTACTCGCTCGACCCCGTGGAAGTAAATATCGTAGGTGACTCCATCGACCTGGAAATGCGTATCTTCGAAGGCCGTCAGGCTACTATCAATAAAGTCAGCATCAACGGTAACGACCGTTTGTATGAAAACGTAGTCCGCCGTGAGCTCCGTACCCGTCCGGGACAACTTTTCAGCCGTGAAGACCTGATGCGTTCCATGCGTGAAATCCAGCAAATGGGACACTTTGACCCCGAACAAATCCAACCGGATATCCAGCCCAAACCGGAAGACGGTACGGTGGATATAGGTTATGACCTCGTCTCCAAAGCCAACGACCAGGTAGAGTTCTCTGCCGGTTGGGGACAGACAGGTATTATCGGTAAACTGAGTCTGAAGTTCACCAACTTCTCCGTTGCCAACCTGTTGCATCCGGGTGAGAACTACCGCGGTATCCTGCCGCAGGGTGACGGCCAGACACTGACTATCAGCGGCCAGACCAATGCCAAATACTATCAGTCATACAGTGTATCGTTCTACGATCCGTGGTTCGGCGGCAAACGTCCGAATGCGTTCTCCGTATCTGCATTCTACTCCCGCCAGACGGATATCAGCAGCCGTTACTATAACGATGCGTACATGAACAGTTATTACAACAGCTACTATAGCGGCATGTACGGTTATGGTATGTACAACTATGGCAACTATAACAATTATGAAAACTATTACGACCCCGACAAGTCCATCCAGATGTGGGGATTGGCTGTAATGTTCGGTAAGCGTTTGAAATGGCCGGATGACTACTTCCAATTTACGGCAGAATTGTCCTACCAGCGTTATATTCTGAGCGACTGGCAATACTTCCCCGTTACCAACGGTAAGTGTAACAACCTGAGTATAAACCTCACCTTGTCGCGCAGTTCTATCGACAATCCTATCTATCCGCGCCAGGGTTCCGAATTCTCGCTGTCGGCACAACTGACACCGCCCTACTCCCTGTTCGACGGTACAGATTACAGCAAGTACAGTACCAGCAATCAGGATGATATGAACAAGATGCACAAATGGATAGAATACCACAAGTGGAAATTCAAATCCAAAGTATACATCCCGTTGATGGACCCTATCGCTGTAAAACGCACTCCGGTATTGATGGGACGCGTAGAATTCGGTCTGCTGGGACACTACAACAAATACAAGAAATCTCCGTTTGAAACCTTTGACGTAGGTGGCGACGGTATGACAGGATATTCCAGCTATGCAACCGAAAGTGTCGCCTTGCGTGGATATGAGAACAGCTCTCTTACTCCTTATGGCTACGAAGGTTATGCATACGCACGTCTCGGTTTGGAATTAAGATATCCGCTGATGCTGGAAACAAGTACCAGTATTTATGCGTTAACTTTCGTTGAAGCCGGTAACGCCTGGCACGACGTAAACAAGTTCAACCCGTTTGATTTGAAACGTTCTGCCGGTGTCGGTGTCCGCATCTTCCTGCCTATGATTGGTATGATGGGTATCGACTGGGCCTACGGTTTCGACAAGGTACTCGGTTCCAAGCAATACGGCGGCAGCCAGTTCCACTTCATCCTGGGACAAGAGTTCTAATTTGTTTAACTAAAACCAGAACATTATGAGAAAGAGTTTATTAATCATGTTTCTGCTGTTTGCCGCAGGCATTACAGCCAATGCACAGAAGTTTGCCCTGATCGACATGGAATATATCCTAAAGAATATCCCTGCCTATCAAAGTGCGAGCAATGAATTGAACCAAGTGTCCAAACAGTGGCAAAACGAAGTCGAGAAGCTGGGCAAAGAAGCCAAGAGCTTGTACGACAGCTACCAGGCATCCGTCAAAACTCTTTCCGATGCACAAAAGACAAAGAAAGAAGAAGAGATTGTTGCCAAAGAGAAATCCGCAGCCGAACTGCGCCGTAAATACTTCGGTCCGGAAGGCGAACTTTTCAAAAAGCGTGAAGCGCTGATGCAGCCCATCCAAGATGAAATCTATGAAGCTGTAAAGGCAATCTCCACACAGAAAGGTTATGCTGTAGTAGTGGATCGCGCATCCGCATCAAGCATCATCTTTGCCTCTCCGAGTATTGACATAAGTAATGAAGTGCTTGCAAAATTAGGATATTCAAATTAATTTCATACATTTGCAGCCTATACAAAGAATTATCATTCAAAATAAATAGTAAATATTATGCTTAAAAAAATCGCACTGCTCGTAGTTATGTTTGCCCTCCCCCTGGGAGCTATGGCGCAAACTAAATTCGCTCACATGAACTCTCAAGAAGTAATTGTCACCATGCCGGAATACACAAAAGCACAAGCCGACCTGGATGCTATGTCTAAAGAGTACCAAACAGAAATGCAACGTACCCAGGAAGAGTTCAATAAGAAATATCAGGAATTCTTGGCACAAGCCGACTCACTTCCGAAAAACATTGCAGAAAGACGTCAGAAAGAACTGCAGGACATGGCACAACGCCAGGAACAGTTCCAGCAGGAAGCATATCAGTCTATGCAAAAGGCACAGCAGGATGCCATGACTCCTATCTATAAAAAGCTGGACGAAGCTATCCAGGCTGTAGGTAAGGCTGAGGGTGTAGTATATATCTTCGACCTGGCCCGTACTCCGATACCTTATGTAGGTGCACAGAGTGTAGATGTAACTGCCAAAGTTAAAACACAACTCGGCATCAAATAACACCGGTATCAAACAAACCGCATACCTCTAAACGAGGAATTCATCGAAAAGGTTAAGCCCTCTCGGCAAACTTTTTTTGTTTGATAATTGATTGATAACCAGTAGTTAGTTTCGCTTAA
>ERZ779695.202-NODE-202-length-29801-cov-2.04417_pt1 | contig 29801 bp, 19 predicted proteins | sample MGYA00511100_ERZ779695 | MGnify/ENA primary metagenome ERZ779695 (study PRJEB29588, sample SAMEA2163351) | human gut metagenome | biome: human gut; feature: human-associated habitat; material: faeces | place: Denmark | collected 2008/2010 ...
ATCGTCAGCTGTAGGGGCAGGGTTTGCCTGCCCGAAGACACAAAGTAAACTGTTTTCGGGCGAGCGAACCTCGCCCCTACGAACGAAACGACAGCATTATCCACGTTTTGACACAACCCCTTTATTTAGTCTAAACCGTTCTGAGGGTTAGTCAGATGCGATTGTTATTAGTTATACTGATAGTCGATAGTGGATGTTGTTACTACGCCATTCTTATCAGTGAAGGTTACTACCAATGTACCCTTCTCACCGCTCTTCATGTCGGTAACACTTACGCCTTTTGCATCTTTGTTGATTGCTGTTCCTGTCGGAGCAACAACAGTTCCTTTGGAAGCTTCAGTGTTTTTGTATTCAGCTTTTACTTCAGTAGCATCAATCTTAACGGATGTCAACGTATCATAATGGAGAGATCTTGAGGTATTTGGAAAAGACCAAAGAGTTTCCGAAAAAGAACTAAGGCTTTTTCAATAAGACCAAGACTTTTTAGCCAAAAGGGAGCAATCTTTGTCATTATTCTAAGAACCGCTTGTCGGAGCTGCCGGAATCTCAATATTGGAAAAATAAAGTATGTATTCTTTTGGGCGTTCCCGAAAGTATGCGTACTTTTGATTTCAAATAAAAAATGAGTATGTCACGATTCGTCAATCCCTTTACTGACCTGGGGTTCAAGGTCATCTTCGGGCAACCTGCCAGTAAAGGGCTGCTCATCACCCTGCTGAATGAGTTGCTTGCGGGCGAACATCATATAGAGGACCTTTGTTTCCTTGACAAGGAAGACCATGCGGACAATGTGCATGACAAAGGTATCATTTACGACCTCTATTGTCGCACGGACAGTGGCGAGTATATCATTGTGGAGATGCAGAATCGCTGGCACAGCCATTTTTTGGACCGTACATTGTATTATGTATGCCGTGCCGTGGGCAGGCTGACCGAGCTTCCGCCTCCCGATACAATAAAGATACCCATTGAGAAGGATACGGACGGCATGGTATGTGAAGGTAGTGTCCCGTATGGCTCCCGTTATAGACTGAGTACCGTATACGGCATCTTCCTGATGAATTTCAAGGAGGACGGACTGGATAAGAAATTCCGTACGGATATAGTGCTCGCCGACAGGGATACGGGACGGGTGGTCAACCCCCATCTACGACAAATTTATCTGCAATTCCCTTATTTCAATAAGGAACTTGCTGAATGTGAGACATTGTATGATAAACTAATGTATGCATTGAAGAATATGAATGACTGGAACAGAATGCCGGATGCACTGAAGGAACAAGTGTTTAAGTACTTGGACCAATTGGCCGCTGTTGCCAATTTATCGGAAGAAAACAGAATAGCTTATGACAAGGCGGTGGACCGCTATCGGGTAAGCCGGATAGTGGAAGAAGACATTCGTAGGGAAGCTACAGAAGAAGGAATGAAAGAAGGGATGGAAAAAGGGATGAAAGAAGGAATGAAAGAAGGACTAGAAAAAGGATTGGAAGAAGGGATGAAAAAGACCCAGACGGAAACGGCCCGCAAAATGAAGAGTGACGGAATCCCCTTTTCTACGATAGCCAAATATACAGAACTGTCGATAGAAGAGATTGAACAATTGTAAATCTCAGCTAAGGTTCGCCTAAAAGGTTCTACAACAGAGAACCTTTATTCTATCCGTGGCTGAGGGACATAAAAAAACTCCTCACTATTTTCACAAACAATGAGGAGCGCTATGTTAAAACAATATTATGTTAAAGTCAATCTTTATTCGGTTCTGAGTGAATGATGTCCATCGATGGGGAAGGGTTGTCCACTCCATGCCTTTTGTGAAGTCCAAGGTTCGGCAGCATCTTTCCAGAACGGATGGTCGGCTGGCAGACCTAGTGGCATGAATACCAGAGAGGTCATATACAAGCTGCCATTGTTAGTGTAATAATTGGAAAGGTCAGGCTGATGACCGGCAAATCCCAATTGCAGGAATCCTTTTTCGTTGAAATTACCTTCCACTTTGAACATGTTGTTCATTACGGCAGTCAATGCACTGCGCACCTGGCCGTTACTCAATCCTTCGGGTAGTCCGTATTTCCATGCTGCCATGGCAAGTGTTTGGAAAGCTCCCATACGGTAAACCACTGAACGGCCGAATGCGGGATAAGTGCCTTCGGGAGAAATAAGACGCTCCATAAACACATTGAAACGTTGCATACGTTTGATGGCCAGTTTGGTGCTGATAGGAGTCCAGAAACGATGTTTGTTCAGTACTTCCAGCATCTCAATATACATGGGGTGAATAACGTAGGCATTGTAATAGTCGAGCGAGAACTCGGCACCGTCTGAGTACCAGCCGTCGCTTAAATACCATTCGTTAATCTTGTTGGAAGCAACTGTCAATACATATTGGTCGGCATCTTCGCCTACCGACATCAGGAATGCTTCAATCAAGCCACGGAACAATAACCAGTTGTTATATGCCGGACGTACGATTTTCAAACGCTGGAAACGTTCGATATAGCGTTTCTGAGTTGTTTCGTCCAACAATTGCCAAGTGGCTTCGGGTGCACGCAGGAAACTTTCTGCTATATAGGCAGCGTCTACCAATCGTTGTGTTGACTTGGTTTCCCACAATAAGAAGTCGGGGCTGTCGGGGTCTACGGCATTCTTGTATGAGAGTACTGCCCATTCGCGTATCTGCTTACGCATCTTTCCTTCTTCGGTATCATCGTCCGGCAGTGCCAGCCAAGGTGAAATGCCGGCCATCAGTCGGCCGAAAGTTTCCATATAGGCCACACGCTTGTCGCGTCCGTCCCAAGTGGGGCTGAGCTCGAGTTGCATATTTTTCTGAAGTTCACCCTTACTCATGTTTTCAAGTACTGGAGCGGCTATGCGGTAGCATAATTCCACCCATTGCTGGCGATCGTTGGTCGGTGCCGGAGTTTTCTTTTTGGCAGACGTTGCTGTCAGGAAGAAAACAGATATTAATGCTAAAGTAATTAATCGTAGTTTCATGTGGAGTCTTATTTAAATACTTGTTTCATGGCGCGTCCTGTCCATACTTGTGGCTGTTCTAATCCGAAAATGTATGCCATGGTAGCAGCGACGTCATATTGCACCATGCTTTCTTGGAATTCTCCTGTTTTTTTTATGTTCTTTCCTGTGATAATAAAAGGAGTCTGCATCTCGGCCATTGTTTTTCCGCCATGACCTTTCTTGATGCCTCCGTGGTCTGAAGTAACGATAAAGATAGTGTCGTCATACATACCTGCTTCTTTTACGGCTGCCACGATACGGGCAATGTAACCGTCCAGTTCTTCCAGTTTGCTGTAATAAGCCGGGGTGTCATGACCTTCCTTGTGTCCTACGTGGTCGGGATTGTCAAAGCAGATGGCTACCAATGACGGTTTGCTCTCTTTGATGTATTTCTCGGCCATTTCGCACAATGCGGTCGGGAATTTGTTATAGTCCGGCGCTACGGCATGATAGTTGGTAGAAAGTGTGTCAACCAGGAATTGGATACCTGCCCACTCGCTCAATACTCCTATTTCGGCCTTTGGATTGGCGTCACGGTAGATTTGGAAGATAGTGGGGAAGATGTTATTCTTCACGATAACGCGTGAAGGCAGTTCGGGTGTACGTGACCCCCATTCTGTATATCCGTGAACTTCGGGACCGGCTCCCATGAACATAGATGCCCAGTTTACTGCGCTCGATGAAGGGAGTACCGTTCTTTTCTGCATGGTATAGCATCCCGATTCCATCAGTGATTTAACGGTTGGCATATTGGCTTTGGGCATACTGTATGCTCCCCAACCGTCAAGACCGATGTAGACTACATGTTTTGCTTTGGGTTTTGCAGCATAGCTTGCCATTGAAAAGCATCCCAACAGTAAGAAAGCTAGAATTAAGAATTTCTTCATTATATTTATTTTTATGGTTCTTATTTCTCAAGGTCAACTTTACGTTTCAATGCTTCCAGATAATAGTAGTCGGCATAGTTCAACGGTACATCGATTTCGCTGTTGTGAGGAATACTTCCCACACTGTGCATCAACAGGAAGCGTCCGTTTTCGCCCAGAGGTGCGGTATAGTCTGCTGTAGCAAGTGATTCCATTATCTTGTCGGCATATTCTTTATAAGATTGCGGGTTCTCTACGGGATATGTACAGATTTCGTACAAGGCAGAGGCAATAACGGAAGCAGAAGAAGCGTCACGCGGTTCGTTCGGGATGTTGGGAGCATCCAAGTCCCAATAAGGAACAAGGTCGGTGGGCATATTCTTGTGATTCTTCATAAATTCGAAAGTCTTAAGTGCCTGATCCAGATATTTGCGGTCTTTGGTTTCGCGGAAACATACTGTGTAACCATAGATGGCCCATGCTTGTCCTCTTGCCCATGCTGATTCGTCAGCATAACCTTGTGCAGTTTGGCGGTGACGCACTGTTCCGTCTTCTATGCTGTAATCGATGACATGGTAGCAACTGCCGTCGGGACGGAAATGTTCTTGAAGAGTGCGGTCAGCGTGTGCCACGGCTACATTGTAGAAAGTAGAGTCGCCTGAAAGTTTGGTGGCTTCAAACAATAATTCAAGGTTCATCATATTGTCGATAATCACCGGACATTCCCATCCGCGTTGTGACTGCCAGCTGTTGCCTTTCACGTCCCAACTCTGGATGACTTGCGGTTTTTCACGGAAACGAGTGCAAAGTGATTTGGCTGCCTGTATCATTACATCTTTGTATTCAGGGTTCTGATTGATGCGCAGACCGTTACCGAAGCTGCAATTGATAATGAAACCTATATCGTGGTGCCAAGTGAGGTGTTGTGCTTCGCTGATGGCTTCAGTATATTTTTGTGCCAAAGGAAGCAAGGTCTGGTCGCCGGTCAGTTCGTACAGATACCATACACTGCCAGGGAAGAATCCGCTGCGCCAGTCCGCCGGACCGCAATAATATACTCTTCCCTTGCTGTTAAGGGTAACAGGGTTGAGGCATTTCCCGCTAGCTTCAATTGTATCTATTTCCAGACCAATCTGCGCACGTGCGTTTTCGATAACTTGTTCCGACCAAGATTTTTTGGCGGGTGTTGTAGTACATGAGGTTGCAGTGAACAGAGCTGCACATCCCAAAAGAATTGAGGTTCTTAATTTCATATTATAGTTTTTTTATAGTAAATGAATAGTTCCCTTTATTGATTTGTTGTTTGGCTTTGAATGACAGACGGTAGATGGTGTTTCCCCATATCTTGGACAGTCTGATGTCATCCAGCTTTTTGGGTTCTACGGTCAGTTCAAACAAGGCGGCATCATAGAGCAATGCTGCTTTTACATTGTTGACGTGAATGATTATTTTCCCTTTTTCCGAATGGTCTATTTCGCCCCAAGTCATAAAGTTGACTATATTGGGAGCTGTCGCTTCTTCCAGTTCGAAGGAGTCGTTGATACGGGCTTGTTTGCCTTTTACATGGTATGAGCGTATCCATCTCTTCACTTTGGCTTCTTCGGGATAGGCAGTGGCTATATTGGCTTCGAAGCTGTTCTTTCCGGCTTTTACTTCGGTGGCTTTATATTTTTTTCCATATTTTTCGGGCACACCGTTTATCATCGGGAGGTTGTGATAGTTGCTCTGCATAGTCCAGATGGTATAACGCTCGCTGCTGAATGTCTGGCGAGTGTAAGTGCCGACACCGGCATCTATCAAAATCGGTGTTTGGTTCATCCATACCGAGCAGGTTCCGGCATCGTTGTGATTATGGCTTTCGTCATTATATCCTCCTTTTGCAGCCAGGAACAATCCTTCTTTGGTAGAGAGATAGCAGAACTCCGTTTCGGGATACCAAGTAGAAGGACGGTTCTCATGGCGGGGCTCTGTTTGCTGCAACTCTTTGTCGATAGCAATGGAAGCAAGGGTGCGGAAAATATCGCGTCCGTTGTTGGGCGAAGATTTCGGTTGATGCATCAAGGCAGCGAAACCTTTCAGTTCATCACTGTTTACAGCCTTGCCGAAACGGTAGATAAGGTATGAGTTGCCTTCTCCGCGTGCCGATGCATCGGCAAAGTTCACTACCCATCCGTTACCTATATAAGAACGTGAGATATACTCACCCATGTTTTTAATCATCGGTTCATTGAAGATATTTACCTTCCCGCCTGTAATATCCGAAAGAAGTTCGAGATAATCCAGCGTCTTTCCGGCTGCGTGTCCCCAGTAGGAAGGCCCTTCTTCGCAAGCTCCGTCCGCTTTGATATAATTGAGGAATTTATCTACTGATTCCATTGTCAGATAGACGCCCTTGGCCAGTGTGTCACGGTCGTCTTCAAGAAGCATGAAGCACATCAAGGCATTGCTGTTGCACCATGGATTCCAGTTGTTGAGCATACGTCCGTTGTAGTTGCGGCCCATCCACCAGAATGAATCATTGTTCATATATGGGTCGAGAATGCGGGTTTGAAGCTCATGACGCAGGCGGCGTGATATCTCAGGGTCTACCTTGTCAAATGATGGGCGCATAAAATGGTAAGTCCATGCGAGGAGCCCTCCCAAGTCACCGGAAGTAAGGTCGATGACAGGATAGTCGTATGCGGGCAATGCACGATGAGTGGGCTGTAAGATGATGTGTGCGGCCAATGCCCATGAAGTCATCTCGCAAGCATTGAATACTCCGTTGATGAGTTGGTCGATAAATCTTCCTTTACCTTCTGCCAACTCAGCCATAAGAAGGTCGGCAATGGCACTGTTGTTGGCACCGAAGGGGTTTTCCATCACTTGACGGTTACCAGTGCGTTCGAAAGCAAGGTAATCGGTGGCTTTTACTACTTGCCACTGATAATTTAGTCGTTTTTCTCCACGGCGGATATATTCGTCCTTGAATGTTCCCAAAAAACGGTCCCAACCGGCACGGTCATTGTAATCAGGATAAGTCACCCATTGGCGGTCTAATACCAGTATTTCTTTTAACCGGTTGATGTCGGCTTGCTTTTGGAGCAGGTCGCGTTCCGTGTATGCGTATGTGAGTGTAACACATAATAATGCAAGTAGTAATAGAGTTAGTTTCTTCATCGGTATATAGATTAAGATATTTATCACACTGCAAAAGTGCGAAAAAAGAATAGTGGCAATACTCTATTTTTGTCCTTAAAACATGTATATATTTTCCATAAAGGCTGAAAAACAGCCTATTTTCGGATATGTATAAAAAAGCCGTCTCAAATATGACTTTGAAACGGCTTATTATTCAACAATACTTTTTACCTTGAAAAGATTGGACTATTACCAGCCCTGATTCTGTGTCAGGCTTGTGTTCATATCTGTTTCATGTTTAGGTATCGGCCATACATAGTATTGGTCTCCACCCCATGTCCAGTTGTAAGTTATAACACCCCAAACGTCTTTCATACCGGCAGTACCGTCAGCGTTATTGAACTTGCTTTCTTTCCAGGTTTTCCAACGAATTTCTTCATAGAAGGAAACACCTTCACCGGCAGTTTCCCAACGATATTCGTTCTGGATACGAGTGCGCATATTGTCTTGCCCGCTAACCTGTGTTGCAGCATTGCTGTTCAAAAGGGCTACACCGGCACGTTCACGTACAAGATTTACTTGTTCGATGGCTTCAGCAGTCTTGCCTTGTTCGTTCAGCGCTTCTGCCAATCCTAATACGACTGTTGCATAGCGGATGATAGGCAAGTCAATCGGAGATTTTTCACGGTTGGTCATTTCGCTTGAACCTTCGGCTACAAACTTGCGGAACAGATAGTACAAGTGGCTCTGTGTATCGGTACGGAGGTCGAATGGAGCGTTAGTATCTGCACCATAGTACGGCCAGCGTGAAGTAAAGGTGTGGTCTACACTGTTACCCGAACCATTGTAGGTAGCATACGGAGTAATGATAGTCTGTGCCAAACGTGGGTCACGGTTTTCGTAAGCGGCTTTGATACGTGCTTCATTACCGGCCGGCAAATATAATGCTTGTGCGGCAGCGCTCAGTTTGCTCAAACGGCTTTCTACTTTTTTCTTAATATTTTCGATTTCTTTGTCAATGTCACCTTCATAGCCTAATGAAAGAAGCTCAGCCTTCAATACATCTGCATCTGTATTGCGCAGGAAGAACACTTCACGATCTTTAAGATCCATGGATGAGTATCCGGGAAGATAATCATCCCAATTGAACTTGCTGCCGTCTACATTTTCATAAGTGTCAACGAAGTCGGTGCTGGCCAAAATGGTATTCCAGCAAGAACCGAATGTCGTACGACCACCGTAACGGAAGCTCATGGAGTTACCGTCAGCACTTCCATTGTTGTCGATACATTGCAATGAGAAAATAGCTTCATCACTTTGTTCGTAAGCTTCTTTGAAGAGTTGTTTATAACCTCCATCAAACAACTTGTGTCCCATGTTTCCTACTTGGCGGAAGTCAGATTCAGCCTTTGCCCATTCTTGCATCCACAAATAAACTTTACCGCGCAATGCGTAAGCAACAGATTTGGTTATATGTCCCCATTGTGCATTACCGGCAGCAATACGGTCGGGCAATGTCGGCTCGTTGATGGCATCAGTTAAGTCTTTGATACAGCCTTCCCATACTTCCGCTTCACTGTTGCGTGGCTTTTTGGCTTCTGTTACAGGGATAGGTTCGTCATAGTAAGGAACACCTCTGAAAACAGCATTCAATTTATAGTAGAAGAATGCACGCAACACTTTAACTTCAGCAATTAGTTTGTTTTTAAATGCATCGGGAACCGGAGCCTCAGCAAGATGCTGGATAGCATCGTTTGCACGTTGGACTCCTTCATAGTGTTGTCTCCAATAGTCTGAGAAAAGGCCGGAACCGATAGATGCTGTTCCTGCCAGAATAGGGTAGTCATTATCACGGCAGCTACCGCTTGCGCAGAATGCCTCCAGTTCGTATGCCTTCTTTGCAACATAGTCTTCGCGTAGCTCGCTGTACACACCGGCTACACCCAGTTCGCAAAAGTTTTCATTACTCCACATGGAGTTTGATGCCGCTTTGTCATAGGGCACGGTGTCCAATAAGTCACCCCGGCAACTGCTTAAAGCTGTTACCGCAGCTGATAATATAAATAATTTTGTAAATAGTTTCATGAGTTCGTATCTTAAGGTTATTAGAATGTTATGTTAGCACCGATGGCGATACTTCTAAATGGAGAGTATCCCATGCCGGTTGCTGATTCCGGGTCCTGACCTTCGAAAGAAGTGATTGTCAGTAAGTTTTCTGCAGAAACATAAATACGTGCATTCTGCATTGCTACTTTTGTTACCCATTTTTGTGGCAAAGTATAGCCTAAAGACAAGTTCTTCAGTTTGATATAGTCACCATTGTACAACCAGCGGTTAGATGATGCATTGTTCTGAACGTTGCCGTCAAGGTAAGTCATACGCGGGTATTTACCATTGATGTTTGTACGTGGGTCATCAGGATTGCTCGGATCATAGAAATAGTGGTCGTCTGCAATGCGCTGTGCGATGTTGTTACCCCATTCTGTCTTGGCAGCGTTGTAACCTGCTGTCGGACCCCAATAGATGTCGAAACCGGCAGCACCTGCCCATACCATTGAGATATCAAATCCGTTCCATGCAGCAGAAGCCTGGAAACCGAAGTTGTATTTCGGAGTCTTGGAACGTCCCTGGAATTCTTCGTCGTCAGAGTCACCATATACACCGTCACCGTTAACGTCGGCATAGATGTAGTCACCATAGTAGATATTAGCTTTACCGATTGAGTTGCCCGGTTTGAATTTGTAACCTGCATCTATCATGGCTTTTACCCAGTTCATATCTTCTTCCGTACGAATCATACCACCTTTAGGACCACCTGCCGGATTTACAGAACCGTCTGCATTGAAGTATTTACCATTTCCTTTATATACACTGCGATAGCGATATTCGTTCAACATGTGACCTTCTACTACTGGAGAGTTACCGCCGGATGAGGCTTTTCCGATATTGTCTGTCCATTTACCACCAGTCAATGTATTGGTCGGATCTTCTACCCATGTTCTGGTATATTCACCGTTGTACTTGTCTACCTTATTCTTATTATAAGAGAAGTTACCGCTTACAGAATATTCTACCTTTCCGATTCTGTCACGCCATCCTAATGAAAGTTCGAAACCGTCATTGCTTACTTCTGCAATATTCTGGCGGGGAGCCTTCACATTGACACCGTCACTGTTGTTATGGTAACCCAAAACGTATTCCATGGCAGGACGGTACAAGATACCGGAAGTCATCTTATGATAAATGTCGATTCCGACAGTCAAACGGTTGTTCAGCAATGCTGCATCGATACCAAAGTTGGTAGTGGTTGTTGATTCCCACTGCAACAGTTCGTTGGCATAGGCTGTGATGGCCAAACCTGAAACCAAGCTGTTACCGAATACATAGTTACTGGTTCCGTAAGCTGATTGGTATTCATAGTTACCGATTTCAGAGTTACCCAATTTACCCCAAGACAAACGAATTTTCAAGTTATCCAACCATGAACGGGTTGATTCCATAAACGCTTCTTCAGAGATACGCCATGCACCTGACAATGATGGGAAGAAGCCCCAACGGTGGTCTTCGTGGAAACGTGAAGAACCGTCATAACGGAAGTTTGCCTCGAACAAGTAGCGTGAGTCATATGCGTAGTTTACGCGGCCGAAATAAGAACGAGTGGCATAGTCCTGAGTAGAACCGCCGATGCTTGTCATTTCTGTAGCTTCACTGAACTGGTTCAATGATTCGTCAATCAAACCTTTCTTGGATGCATTAACCTTATAATAGTTCTTGTAGAATTCCTGATAACCCAACAATGCAGAAACATCATGCTTCTGAGCAAATGTGTGGTGATAGTTAATCAGGTTCTCCAATGTATAAGAATAGTTTGATTCATAGTCGAAACTAGTGCTCAACTGTGAGGGTGGAGTAATACCGTCAACAATTACACCGTCACTGAAACGTGTCTGATAAGCAGGCACACCATGTTGGCGTGTTTCATAAATATAGCGGTTATAGTTGAAGTTGAAATCCCAGCTCAAATCTTCAAAGAATTTGATTTTGCTGAACAAAGTGGTATTGAAGCGGTTATAACGTTTGAAACCGTCGTTACGTGCCAACTTGTATAACGGGTTATTGGCCGTAGCACGTTCGTCAGGACATTCCGGATAACCGTAGCTACCGTTCCAGTAAGGATAAGTACCGGCTGTAGACTGGCGCAGGAAGTTATTCGCATTTGAAAAGTCACCTACTTCACGATCCATCTGTGATGCATAAGTACGAGTACCTACCGTTAACCATTTGGTCGGATTAGCTTCAATGTTGGCACGCATTGAATAACGTTTGTTGGCAGTATTATCTACCACACCTTCATTATCCTGATAACCTGCAGACAACAAGAAGCGAATTTTGTCAGAACCACCGGATACAGATAAGTTGTGGTCATGAATTACACCACCCGAGAATAATTCTTCGGCCCAGTCGGTATTCGGATAAGCAATGTAATTGGGCACACCGTTTTCGTTCAGACCATTCGGATCTTTAGATTTCTCACGCCATAAATCAATGTATTTCTGGTCGAACAAATCATCTGACTTTCCTACATTTCTATATGATTCATTCATCAACTCCATGTAATCAGCATAATTACTCATCATTTTAATCATACGAGTTGGGCTGTTGAATGAGATGCGGCCGCTATAGTTGATGTTGATTTTATCACGTGTACCAGCCTTGGTAGTTACTAAGATAACACCATTGGCAGCACGTGCACCATAGATAGCACAAGAAGCAGCGTCCTTCAAAATAGAGATGTTTTCAACGTCCAGAGGGTTTACAGCATTCAATGAACCTTCCATACCGTCGATAATAACCAACGGAGATGCAGTATTCATGGTACCGACACCACGAACGCGCAGAGTAGTGTTGTCTTCACCTGGCATTGCAGAACCTGATGATGCTTGCAAACCGGGGCTCAAACCAGCCAATGCAGAAGACACAGTAGTGATGGGACGAGATTTAGTTTGTTCCTCGAAGTCCACGGAAGCAACCGCACCGGTTAGATTTACTTTTTTCTGTACACCATAACCAACAACTACCACCTCATCTAAAGTTTCGGAATCTTCCTCTAACTTTATAGACAGGTTATTTGTTGTGCTTGTAATCTTTATATCCTTTGTGACGTATCCGATATATGATACTTGCACGGTGCAGTTTAAAGGGACGATAAAGTTCAATGCATTTTCCCTAAAAAGGGCTAAGTAATTTTATTTGCAATAAGACAAGTAGTAAACTAAAAAACAAATAAAATAGTTTTCAGAAAAAGAGGGGATACTTCACAACCGAAGCATCCCCTCTTTATAGTATTCTAATCAGAATATAGATCTTTTCACCTTAATTTTTGAATTAGTCTTTCCATCCGTCAGCCAATTTCAGATTTTCATTCAATTGGCGTTCGCTCCACGGTGCAGGCCAAGTGTAAACTTGATCGCCACTCCATACATATTTATATTGCACTGTTCCCCAGATTTGTTTTAGAGCAGAGCCCTCAAAGAACTTACTTTCTTTCCAAGTCTGCCAACGCATTTCATCAAAGAAGTTCACACCTTCTCCATTAAATTCCCAACGGCGTTCGTTACGAATACGATTTCGCAAATCATCCTTGCCTCCTACTGTTGTTGCGGAGTTTGAGTTCAACAGAGCTGCACCGGCACGTGCACGCACCTTATTAACACATTCCACAGCCTTGCCTTGTTGGTCTAATTCATTATAGCACTCTGCCAAGTTTAACAATACATCCGCATAACGAATCAAAGGAATATCAATAGGCGAATATGAACGATTGGGTATTTCAGACGGTCCTTCAGCTACAAACTTACGGAACAGATAATAAAAACGATTGTTGGTATCTGTCTTCAAGTCGAATGGAGCAGCAGTGTCGTAACCACGATACGGCCAACGTAAAGTATAAGTAAATGCATTTGAGTTATTTGCTCCATCGTATTCAGCATACGGAGTAATAATACTAGCAGCCAAACGAGGGTCACGGTTTTCGTATGCTTTCTTGATGCGCGCTTCGTTACCTTCAGGTAAGTACTTGCTCATATCAGCACCGGCTTTAGCCATTGCTTCTTTCTCAGTCTCTGTTAAACCGTCACGAAGGAAATATACTGCTCTAGCATCCGGTGACATTTCATTGTATCCCGGGATATAATCATCCCAGTTGAACTTACTTCCATCTGCATTCTCATAAGTCTCGACAAAATCGGTACTTACCAAATATGTATTCCAACATGATCCAAATGTACTACGTGTACCATAACGGAAACTGATATCATTACCTAAACCTGACAAGCCGATACATTGAACAGAGAATATCATTTCACTAGACTGTTCATTTTCTTCTTTGAACAGCTGTTTGTAATCGCCGTCAAACAAAGCAAATCCGCAGTTTCCAACAGCCTCAAAGTCTGAAGCGGCTTTTGCATACTCTTTTTGATACAAATAAGCTTTTCCGCGCAAAGCATATGCTAATCCCTTTGTTACACGGCCATACTCACTAGCACCTTTTTCATAAATATTAGGTAAATTAGGTTCATTAATAGCATCAGTCAAATCATCAATTATTACCTGCCATACCTCGGCTTCCGAACTTTGTCCTGCAGTACATTCCGAAGCTTCTATCGGTTCTAAATATACAGGTACGCCTTTATACATGATATTCAGTTTATAATAAAAGTATGCACGGAGTACCTTTGCTTCTGCCATATAACGCGCTCTCTTTGCTTCGTCCATTGTTACATCAGGAAGATGAACTATTGCATCATTAGCGCGTGATATACCGGAATAGTGTTGTGCCCAATAATCACTGAATAAACCGGTTTTAGTCGTGACTTTATTAACCATAAGAGGATAATCTTGATCACGGCAATCTGCTGATACACCAAAACAATCAAGTTTATACAAACTCAAACCTACATAATCTTTACGTAAAGTGGAATAGATAGCTGTCACTCCTTTGTCAGCCAAATTTTCAGATGTCCACATATTACCTTCTGCAACACTACCATGAGGCACTGTGTCCAGCAAATCGGCACGGCATCCACTCAATAACAGGACAGCCGCAGATATGGTTATTATATTTTTTAATGCTTTCATATTTTGTTCTTATTTTAGAATGTTATATTGGCTCCAAACGCAAATGAACGTACTGATGTATATTTAGGGGTGGAACCGATTTCAGGGTCTTGTCCCGGGAAGTCATCAATGCTTAGCAAGTTTTCACCAGATACATATAAGCGAATGCTTTGAGTATACAGTTTATTGGTGAGATGTTTTGGCAAAGTATAACCAATAGTTATGTTCTTCAGTTTCAGATAATCACCGCTATACAAGAAACGTGTACTTGTAACCTGATCTTGTGCGCCACTTTCACCGTTTGTCAAACGAGAATATTTTCCTCCGATATTGGTACGGGGATCATTGGGATTTTCCGGGTCATAGAAATAGTGATCTTCCACAACCATTTTAGAAAGTCCTACACCGACGCGTGTACCTGAGCTGTTATAACCTGTGGTCGGTCCCCAATACAACTTACGTCCGGCAGCTCCGGCCCAATTCATTGAGAAGTCAAATCCGTTCCATGCAACAGATGCCTGGAAACCAAAAGTATATTTCGGGTCGCTTGAAACTCCTTGGAAGCGATTATCATAGGAATTACCATAGATACCATCACCATTAGCATCACCATACAGCACATCGCCATACCAAATATTATTTTTACCGATTGTCTTATTCGGCCAGAATTCGTAACCAGATGCTATCATCGCTTTTACCCATGCCATGTCTTCTTCTGTACGAATCATACCGTCTTTCGGACCTCCATTAGGCAATACATTACCATCAGCATCATAATATTTACCATTACCCTTATATGCATCCATCATATAATATTCCCCTTTCATATGTCCTTCTACAATCGGGCTGTTAGAGCTACCATTGTTGAATACGTCACCGGCGTTATTACCCCAAATCTTATCGGCATCATTTGTTACAATGTTACCATTCTTATCAACATAGTTGAAATTTCCATCTTTCTTATCTGTGTATGCATAAATAGGATTGCCATTAGCATCTTTTCCTTTTTCATACTTCCATCCTTGAGTGAAACGTCCATTATAACTCTTAACCTTATTCATATTATAAGAGAAATTACCCTTCACAGAATATTCCACCTTGCCAATACGGTCTCTCCATCCCAAATCTATTTCAAAACCTTTAGCATCCATTTTTGCGATATTAACACGCGGTGCAGACAAACCTCCCAATGTGATAGGAATGCTTCTTGTAGTAAGAATACCTGTAGTTCTCTTATTATAAATATCAAAAGTAGCAGTAAATCGATTGTTCAACATAGCCATATCAATACCAAAGTCCAAGTTATTAGTTGTTTCCCAACCTAAAGCCGAATTAGCCAAAGAGGTCATTGCCAAACCTGAGACTTGTTTTCCTCCAAATGAATAATCGGTAATACCATAAACAGACTGATACTCATAGTTACCAACATCATCGCCACCATCATTACCAAGACGACCCCATGATCCACGGATTTTTAAGTTATCCAACCATGAACGCGTACCTGCCATGAAAGATTCTTCAGAAATTCTCCAACCGGCCGAGAAAGAAGGGAAAGTACCCCAACGATGATCTGCTCCATAGCGGCTGTTACCGTCATAGCGGATATTTGCTTCAAATAAATAACGTCCTTTATAGTCATAAGTGATACGTCCAAACCATGAACGAGTCGCACGGTCATTGGCTGTACCACCGATGCTCTTCATTTCAGTAGCAGAGCTAGGTACATTGATAGATTCATCAATCAAACCCTGCAAGCTGGCATTTGAAGTATTCCAATACTTATACCACTCTTGATAACCTGCCATTACTCCTAAGTTATGATCTTTGGCAATAGTGGTATTATAGTTTAAGATATTTTCTAATGTATACGACCAATTTCCTTCATTACTAAAAGAAGTACTCATCAAATCAGGAGTAGTACCCGGTTTAATAACCTCACCCGTACTGAACTTTACTTGATCACTGGCATGTGTCCATGTACGTGCTTCATACCAATAGCGCTTATAGTTGAAATTAAATGTCCAAGTTAACCCTTTCATAAAAGTTACTTTACTGAAAGCTGTTGCGTTGACATTTGTTTTTTTACGAGTACCATTTTGGTTATTCAAGAACTGAAGAATACCATTGGCTGTAGGACTTTCTTCGGGAGCTTCAGGATAACCATAACTTCCATTCCATTCGGGATAAATACCCGGAGTAGTCTGTCTCAAATAGTTATTGGCATTCGAAAAGTTTCCGGCTTCTTGGTCCTGCATATCACCATATACACGAGTACCTACCGTTAACCACTTAGTGACATCGGCTTCCAAGTTTACACGAAGTTTATATTTCTTAATACCAGTATTATCTACCAACCCAGGATTATCCAAATAACCAAGCGAAGTAAGGAAACGTACATTGTCAGTGCCACCACTCAGTGAAACGTTATGGTCTTGTATAATACCATCTTGGAATATTTCATCCTGCCAATTCGTGTTTGGATAGGCCACATAGTTAGGCACACCATTTGCGTTTAACCCATTCGGGTCTTTTGATTTTTCACGCCACAAATCAATTGTAGATTGATTAAAGTGATTAGGTTGACCGATATTATAGAATGATTCATTAATCAAATCCATATAATCCGCATAGTCGTTAACAAAATCAATCAAATTTGTCGGCTTTGCATATGATAAACGACCGCTATAGTTTACGCTGATGCGACCTTTACCACGTTTAGTATTAATCAAGATAACACCATTAGCGGCACGAGAACCATAGATGGCACAAGAGGCTGCATCTTTCAAAATAGATATTGTTTCAATATCCTGTGCATTGATATTATCCATAGATCCTTCCATACCATCAATCAATACCAAAGGATTAGCATCATTCAATGTTCCTACACCACGCACACGGATAGTAGCACCATCACTACCTGGCTGACCGGAATTTTGCATAACTTGTACACCGGCACTCAATCCAGCCAAAGCAGCAGATACGGTAGTTACAGGACGTGATTTGGCTTGCTCTTCAAAATCAACTGAAGAAACGGCTCCAGTCAAATTGGCTTTCTTCTGTACACCATAGCCTACTACTACAACTTCATCCAAAGTCTTAGTATCTTCTACCATCTTAATATTTAATGTTTGGGTAGTAGAAATAATTTTCACTTCTTGCATATTATATCCGATATAGGATATTTGTAGAGTACTGTTTAAAGGGACGTTTAAAATATTATCTTTGCACTAAAAATGATATACGCTTACATTCGTGTTTCGACGGACAAGCAAACGTTAGAAACCCAACGACTTGAAATAGAAAAATTTGCTCTAAACAAAAAGTTTTTTGTGGACGCATGGGTTAGTGAAATCGTATCCGGTACTAAAGCCGCAGAAGACCGAAAACTTGGTTCGCTACTAAAAAAGATGAAGAAAGGAGATATTCTAATCATTTCTGAAATCAGCCGGTTGGGAAGAAATCTTATGCAAATTATGAGTATACTTAACCTTTGTATGGTTAAAGAAGTTTCAGTCTTAACCGTAAAAGAGCAATATGAGCTTGGGAATAATATAAATTCTCAAATTTTAGCTTTTGCTTTTGGGCTTTCCGCCCAAATAGAAAGAAATCTAATTAGCCAACGAACTAAAGAGGGATTAGCGAGAAAAAGAGCAGAAGGATGCCGTTTGGGAAGAATTCCCGGCAAGAAAAACTCTAAATATAAATTAACCGGAAAAGAAGATATTATAAAACGTATGTTAATGAAAGGTGAAACAAAGAAGAGTATTTGCCGGAAATTGAAGTGCAGTTTCAACACCTTAAAGAAACATATAGCCCGTAATCCTTCATTAATCCAATATATAAAAGATAATTAGCCTCTTTTTATATAAAGAATGGTATATCTCTGATTTATAATAATTTAAGGCCTATTCCTAAACATAATAAAATATTCCAGTAATCCTATACAAAATATCCACGGACAATTTTTATAGTTAGTTTGGATAATTTAGATAGCCTTCCTGCTTATTTTAATAGAAATTTGCAGAGTTTTAAAAACTAACTTTAAATTAAAACTCTATGAGAAGGAATGTCAAACATTACTGCTCTCTACCAAAGAAAATGGTGTTGGGAGCGTCGTTAGCTTTAATTGCTAGCGGTTCTGTATGGGCTACAAACGGAAATTCTCCGTCGCCTCATGCTGATATGGTACAAAGTATCATGCAGCAAAAAACAATCAAAGGTACAGTTGTTGATGAAACAGGAGAGCCAATTATTGGTGCCAATGTAGTTGAAAAAGGAACAACAAATGGTGTCATCACAGACTTCAATGGCGAGTTCACATTAAACGTCCCTTTAAACAGTACTCTACAAATATCCTATATCGGGTATAACACGCAAGAAGTGAAAATTACTTCTACTACCCAAACATTAAATATTAAAATGGTAGAAGATTCTGAGACCTTGGATGAAGTTGTTGTCGTAGGTTATGGTGTGCAGAAGAAAGTTAACTTAAGTGGTTCTGTATCATCGGTTAATTCTGAAAAAATAGCTAACCGTCCTGTAATGAACCTTGGACAGGCTTTGGTTGGAGCCGCTCCGGGTGTGCGCGTAACTCAGGGTAGTGGTAATCCTGGTGACGAGAGCATTGGTATACAGGTACGTGGTCAAGGCTCATTCAATAATAGTAGCCCCTTGATTCTAGTCGATGGAGTACAGGCTGATATGGGTCCGTTAAATACGGATGATGTGGAAAGTATCTCTATTTTGAAGGATGCCAGTGCAGCAGCTATTTATGGTTCGCGTGCAGCCAATGGTGTAATTTTGGTAACGACTAAAAAAGGAAAGAAAGACGAGAGCCCCAAAGTAACCCTTACTGCAATGTTTGCACAGGAAAAGCCGATTACTGACTTTAAGCTGATGTCAAGTACAGCTGATTTCATGGAGTTGCATAATATTGCTAAATTAAATGCCAATCCTACAGCTAACACTCCTGACTATAGCTGGGAGAGTATTGAAGAGTGGCGTGAAGCAGATAAAAACCCTAATGGAATTTATACCAATCCGGTGACAGGACAGCAGATACCTAATTGGTTGGCTTATCCCAATACAGACTGGGCACAAATTCTTTTCCAGCCTGCATTCTACCAAAAATATGGTGTAAATGTATCCGGTGGTAGTAAAAACACTACTTATCTGTTGTCGCTCGGTTATCAGAATAATCCGGGAACATTGGATAATACCAGTATGGAGCGTTTTAATATTCGTGCTAATATAGAAACAAAGATTGCCGATATTATCACTTTTGGTACACAAACTTATGGAACAAAAGAATTTAAGGATCCGGGAAGTACTTCAATGACCTATTTACTTCAGGCATGGCCGGGGATGACACCTATTTATAATGGAAAATATGGCGCCAGTGAACATCCGGAAGTAACCCAAAAAGATAATATCCTACAACAGGTGGCTTATCAGGGTGGACAAAATACTTACACACGTCTTAATACTACATGGTATGCCAATATAGAATTGCCATTGAAAGGTCTTGTTGCAGAAGCTAAATTCAACTGGAGTCAATACTCTCGTCATGATGAACACCATTCACAGAATTTACCACGTTATAGTTTCCGTGAAAGCTTTGATACTCCGAAAGAAGGAATCGGGGTACTGGACCAAGCGACAACTTACCGTTATGCTTATGAGTCTACCAGTTATACAGCTGACCTGTTGTTACGTTATAACAATACTTTCGGCAAACATGATGTGGGCGCATTTTTCGGTTACGAACAATATCGCGGTGAAACCACAGGATTTAGCGCAGAAAAGAAAGGCTTGATAGATTGGAGTATTACAGATATTACCTCAGGAGCGGAAATGAATTCCATCGGTGGTAGTGCCAAGTCGGTTAATGCAATAATCTCTTATTTTGGCCGTATAAATTACGCTTATAATGGAAAATATCTGCTTGAAGCCAGCTTCCGTTCGGATGCTTCTTCAAAATTTGCTCCGGGACATCGTAGCAGTTTCTTCCCTTCCGGTTCTGCTGCATGGCGTATCAGTGAGGAAGCCTTTTTTGAACCATTGAAGAATACTGTCAATAGTTTGAAAATCCGTGCTTCATACGGTTCTTTGGGAAATACCGTTGGTGGCAACTATGACTGGCAGGCACTTTATAAGAAAGTAAATAATGTATTTGATGAAAGAGTACAAAACGGTCTGATACAATCGTCTATTCAAAATCTTGCACTCTCATGGGAAAAAGTGACCACCTATAACTTTGGTTTGGATGCCTCTTTCCTGAATCAACGCTTGACTCTTGAAGCAGACTTCTACTTGCGTAAAACATCAGACATTCTTACTAACTCTATTATTTATAAGACAATGGGAAGTATCAGTGCACCTATGTCTAATACAGCAAGCTTGACTAACCATGGTTTTGAATTTAATTTGGGATGGAATGACCAAATAAATGATTTCCGTTATGGTATTGGTGTCAATCTTGCCTTCAACAAGAATAAGGTAACTGACTTTAAAGGCGCACTGCAATATGAATTAGATGAAGATACTAAAGATATTTGGGGTAATCCGACATGGCGGTATACAAACTTGGCTGATGTTTCTACCGGTGGAGATACGCGTCGCGTAGAAGGACATATGATAGACGAATATTTCTTACGTCGCCCTTATAAAGGAGATGGCTCATATAAATTAGCTGACGGCAGTGTAAATCCTAAAGGTGGTCCTCGTGATGGTATGATTCGCACTAAAGCTGACCTCGACTGGGTAGCTGCTATGATGGCTGCCGGATATACATTCAATAATAACTTGAAAAATATCGGTTCTGACGGTTCTAATCTATGGTATGGTGATTTGATTATGGATGATGTGAACGGTGATGGTAAATATGGTAACGATGATGACCGTGAATTTACCGGCAAGAGTAGTACTCCAAAAGTAACTTTGGGCTTGAATATCACTGCTGCATGGCGTGGATTCGATTTCAGTATGATATGGTCAGGACGCTTTGGCGGTTATCATTACCTCAATTCAAAAGGAGCCAACGGTTCACTGATTACCAACGTGGGCGATGCATTGCCCGGAGATGCATGGAGCAGATTTTACTCTTATGACTCTGAAGCGTCTCATGCCGGTATAATCAGAAATGAAAATGGAACTATTATCGGTTCTTCTTATGACCCTGCTGCCGATCCCAATGCCAGCATTTACAACGAATACCCACGTCTGTTAAGTTCTGGCGGTACGACTCCGTCAAATACATTCTATTTGTATAATACGTCATTCTTCAAGTTGAAATCGCTGCAAATTGGCTATACATTGCCTAAAAAATGGATTGCACCTGCCAAAATCAGTAATATGCGCGTATTTGTATCAGGTGAAAACCTGCTGACTATCAAATCAAGCAGATTCCCCGGTGTAGACCCTGAATTGGGCAGCTCACTTGCTGTATATCCGATTGCCAGAATGTTCTCCGGCGGTTTATCTGTAACCTTTTAATTAAATAGAAACGAACATGAAAAAGATATTCAATTTATTAGCATTAGCAGCTGTATTGGGAACTTCAACGGCTTGCACAGACATTTTGGACACTGCGCCATATGATAAACTTTCCAGTGGAACAATGTGGACCACAGAAGAAAGTGTAGACCAAGGGGTTATTGGCGTGTATTATTCATTACAGAGACCTTTCCATGGAGATAAGTTTATTGGTGCTAATGCCATGATCGGATACTACGGTTATGATGCATTAGGCATGGCAGGACAGGGAGAATATGGTATGCAAAACCTATTTACCAAATCGGTAAATCCTAGCAATGGTTTCTTTTTGAAAACATGGCAATGGATGTATGATGGAGTACACCGTGCGAATGCAGCTATTGCCGGTATTCAGAATGCTCCTATAAATGATGCTAAAAAAGCGCGTCTTGTAGCTGAATGTAAAGTGTTACGTGCCTTTTTTTATGACCGTCTGAATATTCTTTTCGGTAATGGTGGCCTAGGTGTACCTCTTTATACGGAGCCTGTCAATCCGTCTGAATGTAACAAAGGGCAAAGCTCTGAACAGGAAGTATGGGCACAAGTAATTCAAGACTTAAGTGATGCCATAGCTGAACCTAATCTGCCGGATAATCAGATTCAAGGTGAAGGACGCGTAAGTAAGGGTGCAGCTTATGCACTACGTGGTAAGGCCTACTTATTAACAAAAGAATATGATAAAGCTATTGCAGATTTTGCTAAAGTAGGAGATTGTGGTTATAAACTGTTTCCTAACTATAGACAGCTTTTTAAGGTTGCAAACGAACGTTGTGAAGAAATGATTCTTAGCGTACAGTATATTGAAGATCCTACTGGATATGGTACGGGTATACAAAAATATTGTGCAGCATTTACTCAAGGTGCAAAAGACTCTCGCGGGTGCTGGGGAGACTTGCAGGTTACTCCTGCGGTCGTAAATCTCTATGAAGAAGTAGATGGACAGACAGTAAAGAAATTCGCTTGGGAAGATTATTTGTCCGACTGGAAGAAAGTAACAGATATGGAAGCTGCAGAAGGTCACACCAAATACCGCAAGGTTTTCTTTATTCGTGATAAATATGTAAATGGTCAGGAAATTCATTCGACTGTGACTAAAGCTATTGACACAGAATTGGCTAAGTTGCCCAAAGAAATTCAGGCAATTTATTTACCCGAAGGAAATGAGGCTCGTTTGAAAACAGCTTACGCTCATCGTGATCCTCGTTTGGCTTATAATGTGGTAACACCTTATGCTGATTATTTAGGTGTAAACAGTAACTCAACTGCAGAAGCATGGTATACTTTCCGCTGGCCGGTAGCTGGAAAATACTATGCTGACCAAGCATCTGCCGAACCTAATGCTAATCCTAACTTGCCAGATAGTTATTATGCTTCAGGCTTCATGAATGCACAGGCTGAATTTAAATATATTCATCGTAAGTTCATTGGCGAAGGCCTGGAATATCAACGTCGTGAACAGAATCCGGTGGACGAGCCTATCATCCGCTATGCCGATGTATTGCTGATGTGGGCTGAAGCTCTTGTTGAAAAAGGTGATTTGTCAGGTGCTATGAGTAAGGTAAAAGAAGTGCGCGACCGTGTTGGCATACCTACAATGGCTTCTAGCTTCTCCGACCAAACCACAGCCCGCAACTATGTACGCGATGAACGTCGCCGCGAATTTGTAAATGAGGGTGTTAACTTCTTCGACGAAATGCGTTGGCGCACATTGAAAGAGACTAAATTTGATGAAAAAGTTGCTCAACATGCATGGGGAGGTTCAGAAAGCACAGGTGGTACTGTTTATGATTGGATAGGCGATCAATGGTATACATGGCCTGTACCTAAGAGCGAAATAGAGCTTAATCCGAATTTGACACGCACACCGGGATGGGAATACTAATTGTTTAAAATCATAGGCTAAGACAGAATATGGCTGAGTTTATCTGGATGCAGATGGGCTCAGCCGTTTTTATATATTCTCATTCTTTTCGTATTGCACAGGCACGTACTGATTATATCTTGAAATAAAAGTTCAGAGGAAATTCCCGGCATTTGATTGCGGATAGTTCCACATTGATTGCTGAATCCACAAAAAACAACTGTGCTTATTCTCCCTACAACCGGAAATCCGCTTCTTCCTTCCTCCTTTCATAAACCGTTGAAACGCCCTGCTGATGGGGGCTCCGGTAGTGAATGGGCATCTCGTCACCACCCCTTCAGCCTCCCTTCATTCGCAAAAAAGGAAATTGCTGAAGGCAGATTATGAAGGGACTTGGAAGCGCGGCTGAAGGGAGGATGAGGGGATGTGCTTTCATCTTTAACCATCTGATAGCCAGTGTATAATAATTAAAATGTAAGGATGAACGGAGAAGAGGGAATGACCGACTTGGTGAGGGTGAGATACATCTGTCCCTACAAAAACACCCCGAGCTTTTTGAAAAAGATGCCGAGCTTTTTAAAAAACATACCGAGCTTTTTTAAAAACATCAAGGTCTTTTTGCATCATTCAGTGTAGGCTTTCTATTTTTTAATGTGCACGTAGGCGTCAGTCTTCACACATACGGTGGCATCAGCCCACACATATATACGCGTAAGCCCACACGTACGTACGCATCGGGCTACACGTACGTACGCATAAGCCTGCACGTATATATGTCATTGTGTCAGGTTCCGTCTATATTCTGAGTCGGGATTTGGTCCGTTTGTCTCCGGAAGAAATGGTCAGCTTGGCAACTATAAGATTAGTATTGAGGAAAATTTAAACAGGCTCTAAGTTTGGTTAGCCCTTGTTTGATGTATTCCCGTTTCATATCTTCCGGTTTTAGCACGACATTATCATACATCAGCAGGTCAATATCCAGTTTAACAATTCCGGTCGCTTTATCTGTAGAGAGGCGTCCGCTCCGATGTTCCAATACTTTGAATAAATCATGAACCGCTCCCGGTGACAGTGCTGTGGTGAAGCTGGCCAACTGATTGCTGAAAGGAGAATGAAATCCGTTTCCGATGGCTTCTGTTTCCATAAGTTCGCCGAAATGAATATCGGGGAAGGCTTCACTCAGCGCTTTTCGTGCATCCGAAAGTTGTGTGAAACGGTTTGTGTTAGAGCCCATGCAAAGCAAACAGTAGTGTTCGTTCATAACATTTATTGCATTAATGCTGCAAAAGTAAGAAATGTTTTTGTACTTTTGCATGATTAATAAAAGAAATGGAACCATGAAATTTATCGGAATTATTCCTGCAAGATACGCCTCTACACGTTTTCCGGCTAAACCTTTAGCCCTTTTGGGAGGCAAACCCGTGATTCAAAGAGTTTATGAACAAGTGGCCGGCATCTTGGATGAGGCTTACGTGGCTACGGACGACGAGCGCATTGAAGCTGCAGTAAAGGCTTTCGGAGGCAAGGTCATTATGACTTCTGTTCATCATAAAAGCGGTACAGACCGGTGTTACGAAGCGTTTACCAAAGTGGGGCAGGGATATGATGTTGTCGTCAATATTCAGGGTGATGAACCCTTTATCCAGCGTTCGCAACTGGAGGCTGTCAAGGCTTGTTTTGATGACGCCTCAACGCAGATTGCCACTTTGGTGAAACCTTTCACTTCCGAAGACGGTTTTGCGGCATTGGAGAATGTGAACTCTCCCAAGGTGGTAGTCAACAAGAATATGAACGCGTTGTACTTCAGCCGCTCTATTATCCCTTATCAGCGTAATGCCGAAAAGCAGGATTGGCTGGCCGGACACACCTATTACAAGCATATCGGTCTTTACGCTTATCGTGCTGATGTGCTGAAGGAAATAACCTCTCTTCCGCAGTCTTCATTGGAACTGGCGGAATCGTTGGAGCAGCTTCGTTGGTTGGAGAACGGCTATACAATTAAGGTAGGTATCAGTGAGGTGGAAACGATAGGTATTGATACTCCTCAGGATTTGGCGCGTGCAGAAGAATTCTTAAACCGACAGGAGGCAAAGAACGCATGATTTTAGACAGAACGACTCCGCCGCCTATTCGCCAATTAAGCGAATTCAGTATCGCACTTCCGGAACGGAGAGTGATGAAAAACGGCATGCCGCTGAATATTATCAATGCCGGAACAGAAGATGTTGTCCGTTTCGATTTGTTGATTGGTGGCGGACAATGGCATCAGGAACAGCCTTTGCAGGCTATGTTCACTAACCGTATGTTGCGTGAGGGAACAGGACGTATGACTTCGGCACAAATTGCCGAAAAGCTGGATTATTATGGGGCTTGGCTGGAGCTTTCTTCTTCAGTGAATTATGGTTTTATCACACTTTATTCATTAAATAAGTATTTCTCTCGTACCTTGTCTGTCATTGCTGAAATGGTGAGAGCCCCGCTTTTCCCGGCAAAGGAACTTTCGGTAGTCGCAGACACCAACAAGCAGCAGTTCCTGGTCAATAGTACGCGTGTGGAAATGATTGCCCGTAAACAATTAAACCGTGCTTTGTTCGGTGCGGAACATCCTTTCGGACGCTATGCGGTGGCCGAAGATTACGACCGTATTACTCCTGAAGTGTTGCGCGATTTTTATCAGAAATACTATCATTCGGGCAATTGTTCGGTCTATATATCAGGGAAAGTCACTCCTGATATTATCCGGAGTATCGAAGAGAACCTGGGCGATGATGCCTGGGGAGAGGTGAAGGACAAGCCTGTGATGCAGGCGGTGGCACCCCGAACCACTTCAGAAAAACATCTCTTTGTCGAGCGTGAAGATGCTTTGCAAAGCTCCCTCAAAATGGGAAGTTTTGTAATGGACCGCCAGCACCCTGATTTTTTGAAAGCAAGAGTGATGGTGACTTTGTTCGGAGGCTACTTTGGCAGTCGGTTGATGTCTAACATTCGTGAAGATAAAGGATATACTTACGGCATTGGGGCGGGAATCGTATCTTATCCCGATACCGGTATTTTAATTATCAGTACCGAAGCGGCGAATGAATACATTAATTCCATTATTGCCGAAGTTTATCGTGAAATGGATAAACTCTGCAATGAATTGGTGCCGCAGGGTGAACTGGAGATGGTGAAGAACTACATGCTGGGCGATTTATGCCGTTCGTATGAAGGTCCGTTCTCACTGTCGGATGCATGGATTTATATTGAAACGGCAGGGCTGGACGATAAGTTCTTTATCCGTTCGCTGGATGCCATCCGTGGAATCACGAGGGAGGAAATACAGAGATTGGCACAGGCGTACTTCTGCAAAGAAAACTTAATAGAGGTCGTTGAAAGCAGAAAGTAGTATCTTTGACTTGTCTTATCTATTATCTAGAAACGAACCAATGAAGAAATACGCATATATATTATTGATTTTGGCTTCGGTCAGCACAATGGCTACCGCCCAAATAAAGATAGGCAACTATTCTTTTAAGGATGGGAGCGAGTATACAGGAGAACTGAAAGGCCGTAAGCCTAACGGAAAAGGAAAAACAGTCTTCAAGAATGGCGACATTTATGAAGGTCAGTATATAAAAGGAAAGCGTGAAGGTGACGGAACCTATACATTTCACGACGGAGAGAAATACGTGGGACAGTGGTATCAGGACCAGCAGCACGGTAACGGCACTTTCTATTTTATGAACAACAATCGTTATGAAGGTATGTGGTACACCGATTACCAGCAAGGCGAGGGTACGATGTATTATTATAATGGCGACATCTATGTAGGCAATTGGTTTCAAGACCAGCGCAGCGGAAAAGGCACTTATACGTGGAAAGCCGGCGCGCAATACGTGGGTGAGTGGAAGAATGATAAGAAAAACGGTGAAGGTACGATGGTATGGCCCGATAAATCAAAATACGAAGGACAATGGAAGGATGATATGCGTGACGGAAAAGGTACCTTTGTATATGTAAATGGCGATAAATACGTAGGCGATTGGAAAACAGATGTGCAGGATGGCAAAGGCATTTATTATTTCCATAGCGGAGACCGTTATGAAGGTGATTATGTAGATGGCGAGCGTACAGGCGAGGGCATTTATTATCATAAAAACGGTGATAAGTATGTCGGCACATTCAAAAATGGGGAACAACACGGAACAGGTACATTTACCTGGGCAAACGGTGCTGTGTATGATGGTCAATGGGTTAATAACCAGCGTAATGGCAAAGGTCATTATGTTTGGGCCAACGGCGATGAATATGAAGGCGACTGGAAGAACAATATGGCCGATGGTGAAGGAGTCCTTCAAATGAAAGACGGAAGTTGCTATAAAGGCCATTTCTCTAAAGGAAAGGAAGATGGCAAAGGTGTGCTGGTGGATAAAAACGGCGTACGTTTTGACGGATTCTTCAAACAGGGAAAGAAGCACGGCGCTTTTGTCGAAACAGATAAAGACGGAAAGATTATCCGTAAAGGCGTATATAAATTTGGAACATTGGATGCCTCTCAAAAATAAGAATATGTTAGACTTAGAACAAATTACCAAAAAAGTACGTGAAATAGCACTCCAAGGGGGTGCTTTTCTTCGCAATGAGCGTAGCAGTTTCGACCGTGGCAGAGTGGAAAAGAAGAACACCCATGATTATGTGTCTTATGTGGACAAGGAATCGGAGCGCAGAATTGTAGCGCAATTGCGCGAACTGCTACCCGAAGCGGGCTTCATTGCCGAAGAAGGTTCAGGCAGTCTGACTGATGAAGAGTATTGCTGGTTAGTAGATCCGCTGGACGGAACCACTAACTTTATCCATAATAATGCGCCCTACTGTGTCAGTATTGCTTTGAGAAACCGAGAAGAATTGCTGGTAGGAGTGGTATATGAAGTGTGTCGTGACGAACTCTACTGGACATACAAAGGCTCGCCGTCTTATCTGAATGGCAGAGAAATCCGTGTGTCGGATATAGCAGACATGGATGAGGCTTTCGTTGCGTTAGGCTTTCCGTATAATTCTCAATCTTATAAGCCGCTAGCCGAACATATAGTGCATACACTTTATGGTAATGTGGGCGGCCTTCGTCTTCAGGGGGCTGCGGCTGCAGAACTGTGCTATGTGGCAGCCGGACGTTTTGAAGCCCGTATAGAAGGGCTACTTGGCCCATGGGATATTGCTGCCGGTTCAATAATCTTGATGAATGCAGGTGGAAAAGTGACCGATTACAGTGGAGGAGAAGACTTCTATAACGGCCGTGAGGTGCTTGCAACCAATGGAAAGCTGCATAATGAATTTTTGAAGATAGTAAGAAAAAGATAAATACTTTGCTTTTTTCTAGTTCGTTACAAATATATATCGTATATTTGTCAAGTAAACGTGTGACAAATAGAACATGGATATATCTATTATCTTTCAATTTTTAAAGGAACTGGCTGCAAACAACAACCGTGAGTGGTTTCAGGCGCATAAAGAAGAGTATTTGAGAGCGCAGGCTGAATTTGAACAATTATTGACAGCTGTTATCGCCCGAATCTCTTTGTTTGATGATAGTATCCGAGGTATAGAAGCCAAGGACTGCACTTACCGTATTTATCGCGATACTCGTTTTTCGGCGGATAAGACTCCTTACAAAATACATTTCGGCGGCTATATCAATGCCCATGGCAAGAAATCGGATCATTGCGGCTATTACCTTCATCTGGAAAATGGGCACAGTATGCTTGCGGGAGGGAGTCTTTGTCTCGATTCTAAAGTGCTGAAAGCCGTTAGACAGGCGGTATATGATAATATAGAGGAGTATAGAGCCATTGTAGAAGACCCTGCTTTCAAGCGCTATTTCCCGGTTATCGGCGAAACACATCTGAAAACAGCTCCTAAAGGATTCCCTAAAGATTTTGAATATATAGATTATCTGAAGTGCAAGGAGTTTACGTGCGCTTACATGGTGCCCGATGAGTTTTTCATGGCGCCCCACCTGATGGATAACGTGGAGGACGTCTTCAAGCAGTTGAAGCGTTTTGCTGATTTCACGAACTTCACCATTGACGATTTTGAATGATAGAGAGTAATATTAACCATCAAAATATAAAATTATGGTAGTAGACAAATTTGAAAATTTGGAAAAGTATGCTTCATTAAATCCCTTGTTTGCAGAGGCAATCAAGTTTTTGAAGACAACCAATTTGAATGCTCAGGAATTGGGAAAAGTAAAACTTCAGGGTGATGACCTGGTGGTTAACTTTTCGCAAACCAACCCCAAAACTAAAGAAGAAGCT
>ERZ779695.259-NODE-259-length-23375-cov-2.08774_pt1 | contig 23375 bp, 10 predicted proteins | sample MGYA00511100_ERZ779695 | MGnify/ENA primary metagenome ERZ779695 (study PRJEB29588, sample SAMEA2163351) | human gut metagenome | biome: human gut; feature: human-associated habitat; material: faeces | place: Denmark | collected 2008/2010 ...
CGAACAACCGGTTAAAGATGACAGTACATCCCCTCATCCTCCCTTCAGCCGCGCTTTCCAAGTCCCTTCACAATCTACCTTCAGCGATTTCCTTTTTGACGAATGAAGGGAGGCTGAAAGGACGACAACAAGATGCCCATTCACCACCGGAACCCCTATCAGCAGGGCGTTTCAACGGCTAATGAAAGGAAGAAGGAAGAAACGATTCGGCTGACACGGAGACTTTGTAACCAAAAGATTTCAGCCATTTTTATGGCTGTATCTAATATAATTTAAATTTTTATTCATTGAACGGAAAGCACCCGTCAAATAGATGATATTTCCCCCTACATTATATTTTATATTCTTATTTTTGTGCAATAAACAATGAAAGTCTTAAATCATACTGAATAAAACGACCATGAGAAAATTAGCGAAAAGTCTATTTGTAGGAGCAGCCATGTTAGCAACAATGGTTTCTGCACAAACTCCCCTACCTTACAAAAACAGTCAGTTACCCATCGACGTAAGGGTAAATGATTTGGTGTCACGCATGACACTGAAAGAAAAGGTATCCTTAATGATGTACAATGCCCCTCAAATAGACAGACTGGAAATTCCCGCCTACAATTGGTGGAACGAATGTCTGCACGGCATTGCCCGTTCGGAGGAAAAGACAACCGTATTTCCACAACCCATAGGACTGGCAGCGACGTTTAACCCCAAAGAACTGCAAAAATCAGCCGAGATGATTTCCGATGAAGGACGTGCAGTCTATAATCTGTCTGTAAAAAAAGGGAATACAGCCAAGCGGTATACAGGACTGACTTTCTGGACCCCCAATATCAATATCTTCCGAGACCCACGTTGGGGAAGAGGGCATGAAACGTATGGCGAAGACCCGTTGCTGACCGCAGAAATGGGTATTGCCATGACCAAGGGTTTACAAGGGAATGACCCCAATTACCTGAAACTATCTGCATGTGCCAAACATTTTGCCGTGCACAGCGGTCCGGAGCCTCTTCGACATGAATTCAATGCCACTGCAGATGAACACGATTTATACGACAGTTACCTGCCTGCGTTTTATCGTCTGATAAAAGAAGCAAATGTTTCGGGAGTGATGTGTGCCTACAATAGCTTCAAAGGACAGCCTTGCTGTGGAAGCAATCTGTTTTTAAGAAAAATATTATTGCATGACTGGAAATTCAATGGCTACATCACTTCTGACTGTTGGGCAATATCAGACTTTATATATGGACATAAAACCCATAAAGACTCCATATCCGCCTCATCGGATGCCGTCTTGCACGGTACTGACTTGGAATGTGGTAATGTTTACCGTTCACTGACCGAAGCAGTCGAAGCCGGTATGATTACCGAAGACCAGATAGACATCTCACTCAAAAAACTTCTAAAGATACAGTTCCGCCTGGGAATGTTTGACCCACAGGACAAAGTTCCCTATTCAAAAATCGGTGCCGAAGTGCTGGAGTCCAAGCCTCATCAGCAACAAGCCTTGAAAATGGCACGCCAGTCAATGGTTTTACTGAAAAATGAAAAACAGTTACTGCCTTTGTCTTCTAAGATTAAGAAAATAGCCTTACTTGGTCCCAATGCCAATAATGGTACCACTCAATTAGGGAATTATAACGGTATTCCAAGTAAAAACACCACATTGCTGGATGCACTTCGCGCAGAAAAAGGCATTGAAGTTGTATACGATTCCATATCAGATTTCATCACCCTACACCCCGGTATTGATTTGCAGCATTATGCAGAGAAGTATAAAGATGTGGATTTAATTATTTATGCCGGCGGTATTTCAGCTCTTCTGGAAGGAGAAGAAGGTGATACCGGAAATGTGGAAGGATTTTATGGAGGAGATAGAACCACCATCAATTTGCCTGCTGTACAAACACAAGTCATGCAAATGTTGCAAAAGTCGGGTAAACCCATGATTTTTATATGTATGTCCGGCAGTGCAATCGCATTTAACTGGGAATCCCAACACATCCCTGCCATTATTCAAGCATGGTATGGAGGACAAGCGACCGGCACAGCATTGGCTGATATTCTTTTCGGACGTTATAATCCTTCAGGCAAGTTGCCTATTACTTTTTACCGGTCTGACAGTGACTTACCGGCAATAGAAGATTATTCCATGAAAAACCGTACATACCGATATTTCAATGGCGATGTACTTTATCCATTCGGATACGGCCTGAGTTTCACCAAGTTTAAATTCAAGAGACTCAATGTTCCCCAAGAAGTTCAGATAGGGGATACTATCAGCATCAGTACAGAGGTTGTAAATATGGGGAAATCTGCCGGAGAAGAGGTGGTACAGTTATACTTGTCACACAAAAATATCGCCCCCGAAGCTCCCAACAGCCAACTTGTCGGTTTCCAAAAGGTAATGCTTCAACCGGGCGAACGCAAGATTGTGCATTTTAAGCTATCCCCCCGAAATCTGGCTTATGTAGACGAAACCGGCGGAGTCAATACCATGCCCGGTAAAATAAAAGTGTACATAGGCAACGTATGTCCCAATGCACCGGAAAGATTTACATCGGGAGTTCTATCCACAACAATGGAACTGAAAGGCAAACCTTTGTATTTTATGTATTAAACAAGAATAGAACAAATTAAATAAGCAACGCCCTAACCAATCATTTATTATGAAGAACGTTATCATTTCAACGAACCGCATAGGAAAAAGCATCATGCTTTTGGCCATGCTACTTTTAACTTGCAGTGCATGGGGACAACAAAATTGGCTGCCAAACCATCCCCGTCTATTATTTACCGGAGCCGAAACCTCGGAAGTGAAAGAATTGATAAAGAGCGAACCATTGGCCGGTGAATTGGCGTTGTATTTGAAAGCACAAGCCGATTCCATAGCAGAGGCACCACAATTGCCATACGAAATGGATAAATACGGTAATATGTTGTGGACTTCACGTGCTTATGTCTATCGGTTGGGTACTTTATCATTAGCCTACCGCATCTATGGTGAAGATAAATATTTAAACGCAGCCAATGATGCCATCTTGTGGGTGTGTAACTTCCCTGATTGGGACTCTAAACACTACCTTGATACAGCCGAAATGACTGCAGCAGTAGCCATTGCCTACGACTGGCTTTTTGCCGAACTTCCACACGCTACAAAACAGCTAGTCAAAGCGAGTATCTACAAGAATGCGATTCATCGGGTGTTGCGCGAATACGAAAAAGGAGGACCGGGCAGTTGGGCAAAGCGTGAAACCAACTGGAACGTGGTATGTAACACCGGTATGGTATTGGGCGCATTGGCTGTAGCCGAAGACTATCCCCAAGAAACCGGTGTCATCTTAGAAAATGCCGCCAAATACATGCCCAACTGCCTGAAACTTTTTGCTCCCGACGGTGTATGTTACGAAGGGCCCGCCTATTGGGGATACACCAACCGCTACCTTTCCATGTACTTGAAAGCGGTAACAGACAATGGCGGAGATAAGGGAGGCATTGCCCAATTGCCGGGTATCAACCGTACAGCACTTTACCAGATACGCACACTCACCCCATCAGGACATCCGTTCTATTTCGGCAATGCAGGTATCGGACATGAATCTTTTGGCGGTCCCGCCTATTTTCTGTATGGTAAAATGTTCCATCAGCCCGAAGTATCCGCCTGGAATAGAAACGAAGTGGCTAAAGCACTGCATGGTGCCAGAATGTTCGACCAACTCTTCTTTCTCTCCTTACCTTGGTTTGACAACACTCCTACCGGTAAAACAAGCACTGTGCCTGCCGTGGAAGTATATCACAACAAGATTAATGACATTGTGGTGTTCAACGGTGACCGCAACAAAAAGGGTTCTATCTATTTAGTAGCCAAAGGCGGTCTACCCAATCAGGCACATCAGCAAATGGATTGCGGCACATTCATTGTAGAAAGTGACGGTGTGCTTTGGACAGAAGACCTCGGTGCCGATGACTACGACTTGCCCGGTTTCTGGGATGGGAAGCCCGGTGGCCAGCGTTGGAAATACTTCCGCAACAACAATTTCTCGCACAATGTCATCAACATAGACCATAGCCTGCAATATGCCAATGGCCATGCTTTTGTCTGCGAGGAACATCCCGAAGCCAAGCAGCCTTCCGTCAAACTGAACTTATGTGAAGTGTACAAGGAAAAAGCAAAAAGTGCTTATCGCAAATTCACGCTACTAAACAATTATACCATAGAAGTGGAAGATGAAGTAAGCCTACTTGATGCCGGTTCAAAGGTGTCATGGGTAGCCGGCACCAAAGCCAATGTAGAAGTGAACGGAAACAAAGCTCACTTTATGCGTAATGGCAAGCATTTCTATATGCAGATAATTGCTCCTGCCGGTGCAGTGTTCAAGACTTATCCGGCCAAGAATACTTATAAGGGAGAAAAACCTATCGAGGGTATCACAATGCTTGAAGCAGAATGTTCGTTCAAAGGAACAGACGGTAAGGTGACGGTACGGATGAGCAGCAAAAAATAAAACAATCATGAAAAACTATTCAAGTATAGAAGAAATAAAACATTCAACCGGCAACTGCTTCGAAAAAAAGCTTAACAACAAATAGAATTATGAAGAAGATACTCTTAATATTTTTCGCGTTTTTATGTGTTACCACCACATCAGCATACACGGAACGCAATCTGCTCCAAAAACAGGCAGATATCAACCAACTAAAAGAAGCATTGATATTAAATCAAGAGTGGGTAACTTATCCTGACTATACAGACCGCTCCGGTTGGGACACTTTTTTGGGAACCTTTAAAGACGAATACATTCGTCAAGGAGAAAAACTATTAGATTATCAATGGCCGATAATAAAAGCTACTGATTACTTAGCTTATGAACGCAGTGGTAATCGGATAATAATGGAAAATCCATATATGGCCAGTTGTGACGCATTGGCAGCTCTGTTAATGGCTGAACTAGCAGAAGGAAAGGGGCGTTTTTTAGATCAGCTGATAAACGGCACATTCCATTTTTGTGAAATGACCACATGGGCACTTTCTGCACATGTAGTGCTGCAACGGTCACACCGTTCACTACCTTCTTATGACAATCCCGTATTTGATCTCTTTGCCGGTGACCTTGGCAGTTTGCTTTCATGGACTTATTATTTCATGAAAGACAGTTTTAATGAGGTTGATCCTGAGATATCCCGTCGTTTACGTCACGAATTACAAGTACGTATCCTCGACACTTTCCTAAACGACAACTCTTTTTGGTGGATGGCACGTAACTATAAGAAAGGAAGCGGTCTCAACAACTGGAATCCATGGTGTAACAGTAATGCCCTAATGTGCTTTATGCTTTTGGAAAACAATCGCGACACACTGGCCAAGGCTGTTTATATGTCTATGGAATCGGTAGACAAATATTTGAACTACATCAAATCAGATGGGGCTTGTGAAGAAGGGCCGCATTATTGGAGTCATGCTCCGGGTAAGACATTTGACTATTTAGACCTCCTTTTCACTCTAACAAAGGGACAGGTAGATATCTTCCAAGACCCCTTTATACGTCGAACAGGTGAATACATATCCCATTCATATGTTGGAGATAACTGGGTAGTAAACTTTGCAGACGCATCAGCAAAATGTGGCGCTTCCCCACATCTTATCTTTCGTTTTGGCAAAAGTGTGAACAGTAAGGAAATGAAAGGGCTGGCAGCTACTATACGCACTTCCACTTCGACATGTCCGAATGGACGTGATATCTTCCGTACTCTTTCTGCTCTTTCCATAGATAAAGAATTGAGCCTGACAATTCCAGAACACAAGCACAGCCTGTTCACTTGGTATCCTGAAACCGAGTTCTGCTATTTGGCAACCTCTGACAATCTGTTTTTGGCAACCAAAGGCGGACACAACAATGAAAGCCATAATCATAATGACGTAGGTTCATTTTCTTTATGGATAGACAACACCCCGGTATTGATTGATGCAGGAGTTGAAGTTTATTCAGGCAAAACATTTAGTAGCGAACGCTACAGCATTTGGACGATGCAAAGTAACTATCATAATTTGCCCATGATAAATGGAGTTTCAGAAAAAGCAGGCCAGAACTTTAGAGCTACTGACGTGAAAGCTTCGAAAGGTCGTTTTTCCGCTAATATCGCCACTGCCTATCCTGCAGAGGCCAAAGTAAAGAGTTGGGTACGTTCTTATAACATGAAAGGTAATCTATTGCAAGTAGGTGATGCCTTTGAATTAGCAGAAACTATCGCTCCTAATGAAATCAATTTTATGACATGGGGGCAAATACACACCTCTGCAAAAGGCAACGTTACTATTGAAGTAAATAATGTGAAAGCGTCTTTGAAATATGACGCTAACAAATTTGATCTTACTATTGAACCAATAGAGCTGACAGATCCTAATCTCTTGAATGTATGGGGAAACACTATTTATCGATTGTCATTTAAGGCAAAACGACTATCAAAGACAGACAATTATTCATTCACAATAAAGAAACTGTAATTATGATCAAAAGACAATTGCTAGGCTTCATCTTATTGGCATTCACCAATCCTCTGTTTCCTATCGGGGCCCTGAAGGTGCAAACAGCAGCCTCACAGACTCTTAAAAGTGATACGGTGAAACTGACATACAATCGTTGTGACACAATCATCCAATTAACCAACCGCCCCAACTGCTCGGTAGAGAAATATCCGGCTTGGCTACAGTCACAGAAGACAAAAAGCTCACGATATCAGTCAGCGAACATTATAATCATCTTGAACCGCGCACAGCTAAAATTATTTTACGAGATTCGAATAATAGCCGTGAGATTGTGATATGGCAACAAGCCAACCGTTCCGTTGATCGGATTACTGCAGAAAATGCCGAAGAACTGAGGAAGGAGTTGGCACACTATTTCAATAATCCGCTCTGCACCAACCTTTATCCCGGAATCAACAGAGGACATTTGGAAACAGTCACCAATGACTATGCCCGTTTGCTGGTTCACAACGCACTTTCAGGTATGTATACTACCCGTTATCGCGTAGGAACTTTCGAACCCTATCAAACGATTGACAGTTTGAAAAAAGAGTTGAAAACAAGTGGTTACGACCCTTATGAAAACCCTACCGGCATCTACTTTACAAAAGGAGAAAAGCTAGTGTTGTTTGTACAAGGAATCGGCCAAACTCCGGTCAGTTTAATCATCAAAAGCTTTGGTAAAGAACAATACAAAGGAGAGAAATATCCCGAAAGTTCCTATCTGCTGAAAAATGGCATGAACGTGATTGAAGCGAAGAACCGGGGTAACGGATATATTTCCTACTACACCGACAGCTATCAGAAAGCCCCCAAAGTAAAAATACACTTTGCCCAAGCTTGCGAAAGTGGCTATTTTGACATTCGCCGGGGAGATACCAACCGAGATTGGGAAGAATTGCTGGCTACCGCAAAAAGTGATATCATCGATATCATTACTCCACGCATTCACGTAGCAGCCCCCATTGAAACACTGCAAAAAGACTGCCCTAAAGAAGGACTACGATTGGCAAGGATTTATGACGATGTCGTCAGACTGGAGCATGAAATAATGGGGCTTATCCTTTTCAATCGTGAGCCTAAAAATCATCAATTTGCCCGCCCGGTAGAGGGAGGCATCTATGCCGATAACATCGGAGCTGCTATTTGGCACGACGGTTTCAGTAGCTGGGCTAATCCTGACAAATTCGGATACTGGGGCTTTGCGCACGAACTGGGCCACGTCAATCAGGTACGTCCGGGATTGAAATGGGGAGGTACAGGCGAAGTGACCAATAACATTTATTCCGCATGGGTCAATTTCAATATGGACAGCCTTCCCAATCTGGAAAAGAGATTGGGAGGCATCAATGAGTATAAGAAACTGAACGGAGGTCGTTTCCAATGCTATCTGGAAGAAGGAGTGCGTCAAGGTAAAAATTGGATGACTCAGGAAGGCCCGGATTATTTCAACTCTAAACTACAAGACCGTACCGTACAAGACGAAGACTATAACGGAAAAAAAACAGGTGAAGTAACTATCCCCTGGAAAAACTACGACCATTTTGTACGCGTAATTCCCATGTGGCAATTACTGCTTTACACGCAAGCTGCCGGTAAATCGGAAAATGCCTACGGCAAAGTAATAGAAGGCATTCGGAACTACCCGAATGAGGAAAAGCTTACCAACGGTCAGTTGCAAATCAAGTTTATGCGGAGTTTCTGCGATTCCACCCAAATCAATTTCCTGCCTTTCTTTGAACAAGCCGGGATGCTGAAGCCCTATAATCACTATTTCCGTGACTACGGTGACTTCTGGATTAAAATATCTCAAGAGATGATAGATGAGTTGAAAGCATATATTGCTGCCAAAGGATATCCCGAAGCAGACAAAATGATTAATTATATCAATTGCTATAACTGGCAGGTATTCCGCGACAGCGCCAAGCTTCAGACCAATAAGGTGAATGCCGGTTGTACCCGGCATGACAACCTGGTACGTATTGAAAACGATGCCTGGAGAAATGTGGTAGGTTACGAGACCTATAACTCACATGGTAAACTGCTCCGCATCTCTATGCTGGGATTGGGCAACACCGAACCGGGCAAAACACAAACCTACACGGAAGTACTTTGGCCGGAAGGCGCTGCCTATATCATGGCAGTAGGTTATGACGGACAACGTGTGAAGTGCTTTAAGAAGTAAACCAATAGAAACATTTATCAATTCGATTATTATGAAAAAAAACAGCTCAAACCATTGGAGTCGCCGAATGGCTATTTTATATCTGTCGGGTCTGGTCGTAGGCAATGTATATGCCACACCTGCCTCCGACTTAAAACAACCCAATTTACCGTTTGTATCTGCCTCCTGTTTAGAACAGGAAACAGCCATAAAGCACGGCCTGCATTTCAGTACCCTTCCCAACCGCTGGGACGAGGCTGTTCCTTTGGGAAACGGTATCATGGGGGCACTTGTATATCAGAAAGACGGTAAGTTACGTCTGGCCTTGGATCGGGCTGATTTATGGGACTTGCGTCCGGTAAAAGAGTTCAACGGCCCGAAGTATAGCTATAAGGCTATCTGCGAGGCAGTAGACAAGAAAGACATGAAGCCGATATATGAAGTAATAGACGCACGTACACAAAAAGACATTGCACCCACCAAGCTTCCTGCAGGTGCATTGGAATTTGCCATCGGACAATTAGGTGAAGTGGAAAGTGTAGACCTGGATGTAATGACAGCCATCTGCACTATTACATGGAAGAATGGAACCAAAGGATATTTTTTTACGAATGCTGTAGATAAGAAAGGTTACTTCCGTTTCGTTCATCTACCGGAAAAGATAGCCATTAATCTCCAATCTCCTTCTTTTGAACTGAAAGAAGGAGAGAAAGAGCAACATAACTCTCTTTCTCGGTTAGGGTATAAGAATGGAAAGATTGTCAACAAAGAAAATCATATCAATTATCGTCAGAAAGTATATGGTGATGTCTCTTATGAAACCGATTTGAAGTGGGAGTACATAGATGACAGTACAATGGAAGGTGTATTTTGCATCACAACAGATGGCACTTGGTATAGCGAATCTCTTTCTGCAGGGAAACAGATGAAGAACCATACCAAAGATTTCTCAACTGCCCGCAAAGAGCATACAGAATGGTGGAAACAGTATTGGCAACAATGTGAAATCAATCTCCCCGACAAAGTATTGGAACGCCAATGGTATCTTGAAATGTATAAGTTTGGTGCAGCCTCACGTAAAGACGCTCCCCCTATCTGCCTCCAAGCCGTATGGACTGCCGACAACGGACAAACTCCACCTTGGCGCGGTGACTTCCACAACGACCTAAATACCCAACTTAGCTATTGGCCGGGCTATGCATCCAATCATCTGAAAGAATCTTCTGTTTTTACAGACTGGCTTTGGAAGATTAAAGAGAACGGTCAAGCATATACCCGCCAGTTTTTCGATGTAGAAGGACTGAACGTACCTTGTATATCTACACTCGATGGACGGAATCTGGGAGGATGGAATCAATACTCCCACTCACCTACAGCAGCCGGCTGGTTGGTTCATCATTTTTATCTACAATGGCAATATTCTGCCGACGAGGTTTTTCTGAAAGAACAAGCCTATCCTTGGGTAAAGGAAGCAGCACGTTTTTTTGAAAACATCTCTGTAAAAAATAAAAACGGAAAGCGACAATTACCTATTTCAAGTTCGCCTGAAATAAATAACAATGATTGGGATGCGTGGTTTAAAGAAACGACCAATTATGATTTGGCATGCATCCGATTTACTAATAAAGCTGCTGCTGATATGGCAGAAGCATTAGGACTGAAAGAAGAGGCCAAGCACTGGAAATCACAAAACGAAGAGTGGCCTGATTTTGCAGTAGACTCCACCGGACTAACTATTGCACCGAACTACCCGCTAGCCTATAGTCACCGCCACCTGTCGAACATGCTGGCTATCCATCCTTTTGGGTTATTAGACATTTCACAAGGAAAAGAAATGGAAAAGTTAATTAAACGTTCCATTCATCACACCGAAGAGATGGGAGTAAACGGTTGGTGTGGGTATACTTACAGTTGGCTAGCCAACTTCCATGCTCGTGTTTTCAACGGAGATGCTGCAGCACGTGCATTGCACATCTTCATCAAAGCATTCTGCTCACCCAACAGTTTCCATCTCAATGGTGACCAACTTAAAAAAGGTTATTCCGGCCTTACCTACCGGCCTTTCACCTTAGAAGGAAATTTTGCGTGTGCCTCTGCCATCCAAGAAATGTTATTACAGAGTCATACCGGGGTCATCAAAGTTTTCCCCGCCATCCCCGAATCTTGGCAAAACGCCTCTTTCCGTAATATGCGCGCGATGGGAGCTTTTCTGATTACCGCAAGTTACAAAGACGGAAAGGTGGAATATATCAAAGTTCAATCGGAAAAAGGAGGAAAGCTGAAAATCTTTAACCCATTCACAAAGAAAGTTGAAGAAGTGGAAATGAAAGCCGGAGAAACCAAGAACTTAGTTCGCTAATTTATAAGAGAATGAGAAAAATAGTATACATATTAGTGTCATTCATCTTACTTGCATTGCACGTCAGCGCACAACGTATTGCAACTTTTGAGATGCGATATATTACCTCTGACACAAAAGCAAACGGAGATAGTGATTTTCATGGGGAGACCGAATGGATGAATCTCGACCAACGCATCGACTTCTTAAATAAATATGCCGCTTACTCTGCTGAGTTTTGGGGAAATCCGCAACTGAGCCAACCACTGCTGGCTATAGGAGAAGCCCAAGGTGTAGTGCAAAATATAAAACCACAACCATTAACAAAGGTGCGACGGACGTTGCGTTTGTCTGATTGGCAGGCATATGGGCATCGACCGGGAAAAGCAGAAGAACAGAGGCAGCAATGGAGGCTATGGGCCAGTGCGCCGGAAGCCACTATTGCCAATGGCGGACTAAAGCTTAATAATGGCAGCACAGAAAGAGAAGTAGGCAAAATAGACTGGCGCTTTAAATTCAACACCACATTGGATAAACTGAGCCCTAACTTTACCCTTGCTTTCAATAAAGGAGACAAGACCTTATTGTCCATCGTGCTGGCAACAGATAAAATAATGACACAATCCGGTCGGCACAAACAAACCGCACCATTCAATTTTGATCCAAAAATAAAGTTGGAAATCTATGGTGACATACCCAATCACCGCTTTTTCGTAACTGTCAACGGAGAGACGATTTTAGAATGTCCCATAGATACGACCTTGGAACAAGAAATCAATCGTATCAAACTAACCTCTCTGCAAGGAGAAACAGTTATAGATGATATACTGCTGTTCAACTTTACAGCAGACAGCACCAACCAACATACTCCTTATTATACCAGTCTTCTTCTGGATGAAGATTTCGAAGAAGTATTGCCCATAGACGGCTGGCAGAATCCAACATATAACGACCAGTGTTGGCAAACTGTTAATCTTCCATCCGCTCACGGAGGCCTCAGAGAAAGAGAAGAGAGTTATTATCTAAGAAAGAAAGTACATGTAAAAGATTTCGGCCGTGCCGTGCTAAAGCTGGAGACACTGGATCCGGGAGGGGAAGTATGGATAAACGGACAACCGGTAGCCGTAATAAACAACCGCCATCCTTATGACTTGGATGTAACGGATTACCTAAAACCGAATAGCGAAAATCTGATAGCTGTCCGCGTGAAACCATACAAGGCCCGACACTTAATGTTACACTCGCCTTCAGATCCTTACATAGGTTGGCAATTGGGTAGAACAGAACTGATACTTACCGACCGATGCATGATAAAGAATGTGTTTGTCCATACAGCTTCCATTGGCGACAATCAGGCAATGCAAACCAATCAGATTATTCTCCAATACCCCGGAGTCTATAGTTGTAAAGGAAATGTGGAAGTCAACTACTACTCATGGTATCCTACAGAGGGTGAGAAAGTTGCCTCTACCCGACAGGACATTGAAATCCGCCCTGCCATAGACAATAAAATCATTATCAACCTACCGATAAGACAGCCCAAACTATGGCAAACCGAGCAGCCTAATTTATATAAGGTAGAAGTCATCTTGCGAAATGAGAAAGGAGAGGCCATAGACGATTATATGCTGACTACCGGCATCAGAACCATCGAACAAAGGAACGGTACTCTGTATGTCAACAATAAAGCCGAGATGCTGAATGGGGCTCAAATCATGGGAAACCGGTATCCGATAGAAACCATTGCCAAAACCAATCGCTGTGTATCCGACGAAACGGTTGCACAAGATTTACTCATGATAAAGAAGATGAACGGCAATATGCTGCGCATCCACGTTCATGCCGAGAAAGATACGATAGACGGCATCAACGACCCGCGTTATGCCGAGTTTGCCGACCAACTGGGTGTATATCTCTTATGGCAGACAGCCGGATGGATACGTGAAGGAGAAGCGTGGAACGTTGACTTTGAAGGTTATCCCAAGTTCATGAAGCAAGTCTACAACCATCCGTCCATTGTGATGTGGGAAGCAAGCAATCATCCCAACCGCTTCAAGAAACATGATATCTCCGACTCCAACGATTATATGGAGCGTATCTTCCATACAATTAGCAGTGCCGACACCAGCCGGTTAATTTCACCGACTTCTTTTTGGCAGCATACACATTACGGCAACTATGACGGAACAAAAGATTACAAAGGTAATCCGATGACGCCAACCCCTGTTTTAATGGAGAAATTAATGACTCGCGGGAGTCAAGATGCCTATACAGGATATGGTGCTGATTGGTCATACCTCCGAAAAGCTCCACACAGTTGGGCAGCTTCCTGCCTGGCAGCCAACGACAAATGCTACTTTAACTTTGAGCATGAGGAATCGGCAGCCCAGCCCAATTGGGAATTAGTGAAGAAAGAACCTTGGTACAAGTTACAGTCCTACGAATGGGGATACGAAGAAGGCAGCATAGGCCGTAAACTCAATGCGGAAGAGTGGCGTATCAGTCAGGCATTTCAGGCTTTCTCAGCATGGGAGTCCATGAAAAAACAGACACTCTTGGGATATGACGGATTTTCATGGTGCAGTCTGGAGTCGGGCGCCAATATGTTCACTTATCAGAAACCGTTGGTAGATGCAATGGGAGTACCCAAATTAGCTTTTTATGCCAACAAGCAGGTTTTCAATCGAATTTGGGCGGCAAGTGACAATGTAGATGTGGTTTATGGACCGAATGACTCAATCGCTCCTGTTATATTCAATCTGGGAGACGAACGCACTGTACACCTGAGTATCGAATTGAAGAACGAAAAAGGAAAAACCGTGGAACGTAGAAGTATAAAGAACATCCATATCGACAAAGGCCGGAGTATAACCAAACTGAACCGCTTCCAATTCAAACCGAAACCGGACGGATGTTACTTTATCGTTTACACGATTACAGAAGCAAGAACAAAGTAATTCTAGTATTTAATAAAAATAAAACAAAGACATGAAAACATTAAAGTTATTAACCCTGGGGATATGTTTCACATTAGGAGCATGCTCCAATCAATCCACCTCTACTGTACAAACCAACGAACACGGTACACAATGGAGCTGGGACAAAGGAACCATTGTAGTGAAGACTCCCGAACGTCCGGCAGACCAGACAAGCGCCATCGGACTGACTGTTCCCAAAATGGAAGTAGTCCGTGTGGGATTTGTGGGACTGGGCATGCGTGGTCCCGGAGCCGTGGAACGTTTCACTTACATTCCCGGTGTACAGATAGTGGCACTTTGCGACTATAAACAAGAACGCGCAGAAAAATGCCAGAAGTATTTGCAAAAAGCGTCAATGCCCAAAGCCGCCATTTACTCGGGAGAAAAAGGATATGAACAACTTTGCAAACGCGATGACATAGACCTTGTTTATGTAGCCACCGATTGGTTACACCATTTTCCTGTAGCCATGTGTGCTCTGGAAAACGGAAAGAATGTGGCAATCGAGGTTCCGTCAGCCATGAACCTGAAGGAATGCTGGGATTTAGTGAACATGAGCGAAAAGACCCGCAAACACTGTATGTTATTGGAGAACTGTTGTTACGACTGGTTTGAAATGAACACCCTGAATATGGCACAACAGGGGGTATTGGGCGAAGTAATCCGCGCACAAGGAGCATACATCCACAATTTAGATCAATTCTGGGATTATTATTGGAAAGATGGAGAAAACGACAAACTAGGTTGGAGACTGGATTATAATATGCGTCATCGCGGTGATGTGTATGCCACCCACGGACTGGGCCCCGTCGCACAGGCATTGAATATTCACCGGGGTGACCGTATGAAAACCTTGGTAGCCATGGATACTAAATCGATTGTCGGCAAATCATTGGTGAAGCAACGAACCGATTCTGTTTGCAATAATTTCCGCAACGGCGACCATACCACTACCCTCATCCGCACAGAAAACGGAAAAGTAATTGAAATTCAGCACAATGTAATGACACCGCAACCTTATAACCGTTTATATCAATTGACAGGAACAAAAGGATTTGCCAATAAGTATCCCACACAAGGATATGCACTGAGCGCCGATCAACTGGCCGCTTCAGGCGTACAGCCCCAGGTAGACAATCTGAGCGCACACGGATTCATGCCGAAAGCAGAACAAGACGCATTGGTTGACAAATATCGCCACCCGATATTGAAGAAATACGGAGAAATGGCAAAAGAAGTAGGAGGTCATGGAGGTATGGACTTTATCATGGACAGCCGATTGGTATATTGCCTGCAAAACGGCCTTCCCTTGGATATGGATGTTTACGACTTGGCTGAATGGTGTTGCCTGGCAGAGTTGGGCGAACTTTCTATGGACAATAACTGTGCAGCCGTAGCCATTCCTGATTTTACACGTGGAGAGTGGAATACCGTGAAAGGCTTTAAACATGCTTATGCTACACCTGAAGAGGAAGCTTCAAGCATGGAGAAAGCAAAAGCATTCACAGCCAAGCTAAAAGAACAAGGTGCTAAAGAATGGGCAGCCGAATAAATCACAGATTCTACAAAGACTGGCTTTAATGCCTGTTGGAATTCTCTTGGGAGTGTGTCAAAACTAAACCAGTCTATCCAATCGTCAGCTGTAGGGCAGGGGTTGCCTGCCCGAAGACACCAAGTATGTTTTCGGACGAGCGAACCTCGCCCCTACGAACTAAACAATAGCATTATCCACGTTTTAACACAACCCCCTTATATCATCCATTAACGGCCCCTGTACTCCTGCGGTGTCTGATTAAAGCAAGCCTTAAAACAATGCCTGAAATAACGCGGAGAGTTAAATCCAACCTGATAGGCTATCTCATTTATCTGTAACTCAATATGGTTCTTTAACAAATCGGCAGCATATTTCAAGCGGGTATTCAATATAAATTCATTCGGAGTCATGCAGCTCAGCGCCTTCAGTTTGTTATATAGCGAGCTACGGCTGATTAATAATTCTTTAGCCAACATGTTCACATCAAAATCCGGGTCTGATAAATGTTCTTTTATAATGCCCTCCAGTTTTGATAAGAATTTGGCATCAATCGGATTCAATACCAACGTTTGCATCTCAGTTTCCACAGAAGTACCAGTTGTCATCTCCATTCCGAACTTTTGTTTCAACATCTTGCGGTTGCGTATAATATTAGCAATACGCCCCAGTAATATCTTATTATTAAAAGGTTTCTCTATATAATCATCAGCCCCGCACTGCAATCCCTCCATCTTTTTATTGTCCGAAGTCAAAGCAGTCAGCAACACAACCGGAATGTGACATAAATCAAAATTACTCTTTATTTTGGCACACATCTCCAAACCGGACATTTCGGGCATCATAATGTCACTCAGAATAAGATCAGGATGTTCTTCCATTGCCTTCTGCAATCCTTCCTTACCGTCCATGGCAATAGTGACCCGATATAAAGGAGAAAGCAATGAAGTCAATATCTGCAACAAGTCTTCATTATCTTCTACTATCAACAGGCAATCCTTGGCTGTAATATCTCCTTGCGTTTCGGGAGTCTCCTCCTCCCCTGTCTGATCTGTCTCTTGTTCTCCACCTTCTTCAAGAGGCATCGCAAAATGATTGTCAAACATCTCTTCCGGCTCAACAAAAGTCACATAGTCATCATCACGGAAAAGATTTTTTTTAGGTAATGTAACCGTAAAAATAGTACCGTATTGCAGCGCACTCTGCACTGTGATTTCACCGTGATGCAATTCTACGATTCCTTTTGACAAAGCCAAACCGATACCGCTTCCCGGTGAAGAAATAGCAGAATCTACCTGATAGAAACGGTCAAAGATATAAGGCAATGCTTCTTGCGGTATACCTTCACCCGTATCAATGACTTTTATCTCGAGAACCGTTTCCTTCTCCTCTATCTGTAACTCTACCCTTCCCTTCTCCGGAGTATGCTTAAATGCATTCGACAACAGATTGGAAAATACTTTCCGCAACTGCCGGCCGTCAAACCAACACTGCATACTCTCCATCTCCGTATGAAACTCAAGTTGTATGTTCTTCAACTGCGCCTGATCCATAAAATCCTGCTGAATCTGTTTCAGATAAAGAATGATATCCAACCGGCACACATGAAGCTGTAATTTTCCCCGTTCCATCTTCCGGAAATCCAAAAGTTCGGATATCAGTTCCCTAAAATGAAAAGTATTCTTATATATTTTCTGCAAACGTGTCCGCAGATACGGAGAATAGTTACCGGATTGCAATAAAGCCTCAAGCTGCGAGATAATCAACGTTAAAGGAGTACGGAATTCGTGAGATATATTGGCAAAAAACTGAAGTTTTGCCTGTATAAGTTCTTCGTTCTTTTCTTTCTCAAGCTTCTCTTGTGCCAACGAAGCGCGTAACTGCATCCGGGCACGCCAGTTCCGCAACAATGAATAAGCGATTGCAACAACCATACAAAGGTAAACCAAATAAGCCGCCCATGTAGACCACCAAGGAGAATGTACAATAATAGCCAACGCAATGGAATGCACCTCATCAAGTGAACTCTGCTGCTTTTCACGTACAATCAGCTTATATTTGCCGGGATTCAAGTTTGTATATACTATTGTATTATTATAAATCGTATTCCACTCATTACTGAACCCTTCCAGCCAATATTCATAAATCTTTCTGTTAGCATTATCAATATAACTATTCGAAGCTACAGATATTGAAATATTATTTTCATTGTACTCCAGATTAATTTGATTAGCAAAAGGCAATGCTGTCTCCAATATATGGTCGGATGTTTCGCACGAAACAAGTTTATCGTTCACAGACAGCGATGAAAAATAAAGGTTATACCGGGGAGACGGATTGAACAAAGAGTGGCTCATGAAAGAAGCCATGCCCGAGGTCCCGCCGACAAACACTTCACCGTCGCGGCAACTCAATAAACCGCATCCATCATTTATGGCAGAAAGATGTAACTGATTTTCAGCATCAATCATCTTCATCTCCTGAGTTTGCGGATGATAAACCAACAATCCTTTTTCATTGGAAACAGCCAAATAATCGCCCTGAATAACAGACAAATTATAACAATAACGAATATCGAAAATAGAACATTGCTTAAAGCTGTTTTCCGCAGGGTTGAATGCATACAGACCGGCCCCATAAGTGCCAAAGTATAAAGTACCATCGGTATACTCCACCATATTCAACACTTGAAATCTACCTAGCCCCCTCTCATTATACTTATAAATGTATTTCTCTTCCGGCATCTTCATATTAATCCGCACAAGCTGGTCATGCTGGGCAATCCAAATATAATCTTTGGAATCTATCAAAAAAGAGGAACCTGCCCGATGAGTTTCCCGAATAAACGGATATAAATGCCCCATCGTCTCCTGCTTCAAGTCCTTTACATACAGACCTCCACCGGAAAGAATATAAAGGCTGTCTCCACGCAAAATTATTTTGGAAAGAGATTTTCCCATCTCTTCCGTATGATATACTACTTTTCTTGCAGTTATATCAAAACAGAAGAAACCTTGTTTGTGAGTACCTATATACAGACAATCCCGTTCTTCATCATATTCTATACATTTCAAATTAGAGAATAACGGAGACACACCCTTTTCATCTGCCAAATAATGTGTAAATTGTCCGGAGTCTCTATGTAAATAATTCAATCCTCCCCCTTCCGTACAAATCCAGACATCCCCCCGTTTATCTTCCACCATATTTCCGACGAAGAAGAAGCTCAAACAATCTTTCCGGCCAACCCCTTCCGAATAATGTGTAAAAATATCTACCTGAGGATTAAAGTATTGCACTCCTCCATAATAGGTACCAACCCAAATTGTTCCTTGAGAATCTTTGCAAAGCGAGAAAATGGATGAATGCTTCAAACTTCCTGGTTGCGTATCTTTCTTATAACAGGATACATTGCCCAACGTATCTATTTTATTCAGTCCATTGAAAGTCCCTATCCAAATAGAACCTTCATCGTCTTCCACAAAACACCGGATGTCATTGTTAGATAATAGAAAATTTTGCTCATCAACAAACTGTTGGCTTATACCATTTTCTATGGTATACATTCCTTGCCTGAACGCAGCCACCCACATTTTCCCCTTCGTATCTCTATAGAGTGAAAGGACATTGACTTTGGGGATAACACAAACCGGAGCCGGATTATCCAAGTTATCCACCCGATAAAGTCCGTCGGTAGTCCCCAACCACACACATTCATTGTCGTCCACATAAAGATAGGTGATATGTTTCTTTAACGACAGTTGATAGACAAAAGCAAATTCCTCTTTCTGCCGATTCCATTTGAAAACAGAATCACGCGTTGCCGCCCACACCTCTTGGTCATGCACATGCAGACAGTTCGCCCTCTGCTTTAAAAGAGAGAACTGCTCCTTACGAAGATTATAACGAACAAGTGCATAATCCGAAATAAAAAAAAGATTTCCCTGTTTATCACTGACAAGATTATCTACGTTGTTCCCCAAGAAACTCCTGACTGAATCTTGCGACGGCTTATAAACAGTCATAGAATTTCCGTCATAACAACTCAACCCTTCCAATGTGCCAAACCACATTCTTCCCAATTCATCCTGACAAATGGAGATAACTGATATTTGGGACAATCCGTCTGTCTTACCCAAATGTTTAAAATACACATTGCCTCGAAGCGTGAAAGAGACAAGCAAAAGGACGTATAACAATATTTTTCTTTTCATAGTAATATCACATTTCCCATATTTCTTCATCAGACTCCAACCTTTCACCCGCAGCTTTATTCATTTTCTGCCGGTTATCGCCTCTGCATCGAGCCTCATAGGTTGATGTCTTTTCAGGATATTATATATTTATGGACTTATCTAAGATTCAGCACAAAAATAACAATAATTTCTTGATAATGGAATATGATATAAAAAAACAGGGATATTTCGCTGTCTACAGGCGTTCTTTCCTCCAGTCCATCTATACCGCCCGGCAAACTAAAACTTCAGTTTCATTGTTTTATTGTCGTACATAACCTCTTTTTCAACTACAGACACGTCCCCCGATTTCGAAGGAGTAAGAATCTGAATCTTGAACTTTCTATTCTTCAATTTAGGCGACATTTTACCAGTAGGTGCAAACAGAGTGAACGTTCGATGCGTATTATTCCATTTCATTTGAATGGCTGAATAACCTCCTCTCTCATAGGCATAAGTCTCATTATCGTCTTCATAAAGCAGAAACTCTGCATCTTTACCTGCATAAACTGATAATGTCATTTCAGAACCATCGTCTTGAGCGACATATTGAACCACTTTATTACGTGGAACAATGGAACCGGCTTTTACAAATATTGGCAGCGTTTCTAAAGGAGCATCATATTTTATTTCTTTTCCTCCTTCATAACATTTGTTGGAGTGAAAGTCAAACCAATAAATACCGGAATGTTGTGGTAAGTAAATCCCTTCCAATGTATTGACATCCGAAATAACACCTTCCCGGTCATAATACATCGGTCTGGTTATTGGATGAACCATTAATGCGTCCCCTAACATATAACTGCTTCCATCATCAAACGTTTTCCGGTCGCCTGAAAAATCCACTACTGTACCACGCATCATGGCCGAACCTTTTGACGTAACCTTCCAAGCTTCTGAATATATATACGACAAAAGCGTATAACGAAGATGTATCGTCTCAACTTGGATATCATAGAATTTGCTGCCGGGCTCACCAAAATGCCAAATTTCACGCGGTACTTCTGTTCCATGAGCCCGGAATATCGGAGAAAGAGCCCCATATTGAAACCACCTTGTATATAATTCCAAATAGGCAGAATCTTTAAGTCCCTTCGCATATCCTCCATCACAAGAAGATATGCTTTTATGAATTTCCGTCCCTATCTCTCCTGTTCCTTCACCGGAATTTTCCTTACTTCGCACTCTAAAGCCACCGATATCAGTAGTCCAATAAGGAATACCGGTCATACAAATATTAAGACCGGCTACAATTTGCTTCTTTAATACGTCCCAAGAAGCATAGATGTCTCCAGACCATATAGAAGTACCAAACCGCTGCTGCCCTGCAAAAGCAGAACGAGTTAAGATAGATGCGCGATTATCACTCTGTTTCCTTAAATTTTCATACATCATCCCAGTTAATACATACGAATAAGTATTGAGATAACGAGCGGCAGATCCGATAAAAGTTTTACCGGCTTTTTTGCTCCATAAAGTCTGCTTTTCAGGATATAGCCCATCTTTATAAGCCGGTTCTGTCGCATCCAACCACCAAGAGTCCACACCTTTTGTATAAAGTCCCTGATACAGATGGTTCCAAAAAATCTTTTGGGCTGTAGGAGCATATATATCCGCTACCTTGTAACCTGCCCATGTGGGCACGTCATACAACACATTTGCCGAATCCATCTCTTGATATACTTTCGTGGATTTTCCGAAACCGGGCCAAACAGACAACGTCAACTTAACATGATACTTCTGATGCAAACTTTCAATTACCTTTCGGGGATTAGGATGAGTGATTGGATTGAAAATCATGCCATTCCATGAATCAAGGTTTTCCCCCCAATATTGCCAGTCTTGAACGATGTTGTCTAACGGAATATTTCTCATTCGGTAAGTTCTCACCACATTTTGAAGTTCATCAAATGTCCTGTAACGTTCTTTCGACATCCAGAATCCAAAAGCCGACTTGGGAAGCATTGGTGAGTTCCCTGTCAATTCGCGGAATTCCGACATGGCATCCTTCATATCTTTCCCCACTACCAAATAATAATTTACGCCATCTCCTATCTCAGAAGTAAAAGTAGCTCCATCAAGAGTATCTTCAAAGGTGGAACAAGAATAATTATCCCAAAACAACACATAATTTGAAGTGGATACAACAACCGGATTTGCAATTTCACGATTGGCGTGTACCAGCAACTCCTTATGCCCCCTATAATTATAAACCCCATCCTGATACTGCCCCAAACCATAAATAGCTTCATCAGGCTTTAAAATGAAGGTTTGGCTCACTGTATACGCTTTTTCCCCTAAATCATCAATTTCAGAAAACTGATTACCACCTTCTACGAGAATCGTATCATGGCTTTGAGCATCAGAAAAAAGAATCCTATCCTGCCAAACATCATAAGTTGCTTCTACTTTTGCAGATTTTAAAGTAATCTTATTTTGCAATGAACGATATTTTATACCTTGCACTCCAAAGGCTTTATCGTTTACAACAAGGGAAGGCTTCTGCTCTTGTCCTGCAGGATAGGTTCGAATGTGTATAATATTATCCTTCAAAAAAGAGATCTCAATTTGTTTTGCTTCAAGAGAAACTGTGACCCCGTTTCCTCTCTTTTGTACAGCTGAGAGGGAGCTCCTTTGTCCATAAGAACAGAGTGAAACAATGAAAAACAAAAAAAATATTATTCTATTCATAATTAACCGACACTGTGCAGCATAAAATCTTATTTAATGTCTATACCTTTCAGAAACAACACAGTCCGTAAAGGTTTCCACACCAGTAACTTCACTTATTCCAGTGCTGCAAAATCAAAAAAAGGAAGCCCTGATATGTCGGTAAAGATAAGCATAAAGTTTATATTTTGGATACGACTTCCAGATGTAAATGGTCCGCATAGTCAACGCTGTTGTCAACCATCTCAATCTTGACAGTTTCAAGAAGCTGCTTTATAAAGAAATGGGCCGTTGCGCCTATCATCTCTCAATAATATAACATAGCATACAGAAGATCAGGCACATGAAAGAAAACAAGGTGACAATGGGCTCCGCTTTCTTTATTATAGTTTTTAATATCAAAAGATATGTGCGAAACTGATAAAAGCAGGAAAAAAGCACAGACGAAACCGAATGCTTACGGTATATGATGTGATGTGCAGATGATTGGTGATAGTGAAGAGATGAGTCAATGGCGACAATTTGAAACTATCGTACAGGTAAAACTGTTTACCCGATAATAACCTAATATCATATTCGATAGGTATTCCATGAATGTTGATTAATACAGGATCTTAGCACCTATATCCGATTTTTCGGCAAGTCTTTCTCCTACAGAATTCCCCCAATATATACAAACGGGACATTGCTGTATCGTATTATAGACAACTGTAAATATCATCAGGATTTCAAAACCTGATAAGGAAAGAATAAGAGAAACTGGATTAACCGAAGTTTCTCTTATTTATTATTGTACAAATATTAAACAACTTGTATTCTGCCGTTTAAAATCTGTATCCATATCCCAACATAATCGATGCGTTGTCATCTTTGGCAAACATAAACTTCGCTTCGGCATTCAGATAACTGCGTTCGGAGATAGGCAATGTGATACCTCCTCCCAGA